>Ga0164304_10000356_pt1 | contig 12468 bp, 8 predicted proteins | sample Whisoiple_217_MG_FD_110216 | JGI IMG/M metagenome (GOLD analysis project Ga0164304, IMG submission 110216) | Soil microbial communities amended with pyrogenic organic matter from upstate New York, USA - Whitman soil sample_217_MG | ecosystem: Environmental > Terrestrial > Soil > Agricultural...
AATCAAGTTCAATGACTTGAACGGCGATGGCATCAGACAGCCCAATGAACCAGGTCTGGCAAACATCCCCTTTCTCCTCGAACCAGCAGCAGGGGCCAACGGTGTACTTGATGCTGGTACTGGGGACCTATCAGTCTCGACAGACGCTAACGGCGCGTTCTCATTCATAAATCTTGTCCCGGGTAACTACCTAATCACGGAAACCGCAGTACCTGCAAATTTCCGTACCACTACTCCCAACCCCCTCGCAGTCAATCTTGGAAACACAAACGCCAACATTTTCTTTGGCAACACCGCAGTTACAGGCAGCCGGATTGTAGGATGCAAATACCTAGACCTAGATGGGGACGGCTTTCGAGATGGCGATGAACCGGGGATTAAAAATGTCAGGATATATATTGATTCAAATGGCAACGGCCAACGCGATGCAGGGGAACAGAACACCCTAACAGACAAAAATGGTGCGTGGTCGTTTAATGTAGCACCAGGCTCGTACAAGATTCGGGAAGAACGAGTCAACGGTATCAACGGAGAACCCCTAGAAAGAAATTTCCCCCAAAGCACCCCACCCAACAACATTCCCGTACTGGACGTGACGGTAGCCGCCGGTCAAACCTTTGCCAGCGCTCAAGTTGGCGACACTCCGCTTTATCAAATTGAAATTAACAAATTTCGGGATATAGACCGCAGCGGCACGCGAAATCTGGTCAATGGAGTTTTGGAACCCCCTATTGCTAACGTACCTTTCATTTTAGATTTGAACGGGAACGGTGGTTGGGATCAAGGCTCCGAACCGATCGCAATTACCGACGCAAACGGAATAGTTCTCTTCCGGGATTTGCGAGCTGGCAATTATCCAGTGTTGGAAATTTTTCCATCTGTACTGCCTGCTGCAGTAGGTGGCGGTGTCCCAGGCAACCTGAATGCTCCAGTATCAACCACTCCCAACCCCGCTCTCGTTTCAGCGCCAGGGCCGCAGGCACGCTTCCAGGGTACGATCAGCAGAGAGCAACCAATCTTAGTAACAGACACAAGCTATACACTGAAACCAAACGACCCTAAATTCGTAGATACCAACCGCGACGGCATCCAACAAGCAGGAGAAGCTTCTATTGCAGCAACGGGTGTACGACCGATTTTTGCAAACACTCCTGTGCCTTTCCCAGCCCCTAACCCGTCACCAGCACTTACCTTTTCTCCTGTGCCAGCTAATAGTGCATCTGGAGGGATAGGTGGTGTGGGAAACACTAGACCTAACATCACTGTATTCAAATACAATGACCTGAACGCAAACGGTCGCTACGAGCCAACTCAGGGTGAAGCAGCCATTAGCGGTGTCTCTGTCTTCCTCGACACCAACAATAATGGGTCTGCAGACGCCGGAGAACAACAACTACAGACTAATGCCCAAGGGAGAGGAGCATTTACCAACTTGGCACCGGGCAATTACACGGTGCGGGAAGTAGTACCGGGTGGTTTCTCGCCTTCTACATCTGCTGTCGTTCCGTTGACTCTCAACACTCAGGACGCTAACGTTACTTTTGCCAATACGCCGAACAGCAACATAACTGGTTGCAAGTTCGAGGACTTTAACGTCAACGGCTATCGAGACGGAAATGAACCGGCTATTAGTGGCGTTACTGTCTATCTCGACACCAATAACAACGGCGCCCTTGATGCAGGGGAAGCCAGTACCACTAGCAATCAGTTTGGTACCTTTGCCTTCAACAATTTGGCTCCCGGTAATTATAACCTTCGAGAGGTAGTTCCTCCTGGTTTCTTCCAGACGACTCAACCGCTAAATATCGTTCTGGGCCCCAATCAAACTTTTACTTGCGCTTTGATTGGCGACTCTCGGCGCTATGATTTGCCAGTTCCAAAATTCCGAGACGACAACCGCAACGGCCTACAAGATGCAGGCGAACCGCCTCTTGCCAATATCCCATTTACTTTGGATTTGAACCGGAACGGTCGCTACGATGCTGCAACTGAACCTCTGGTCAGAACGGACGCTAATGGGATTGCTCTGTTTCCAAATTTGTTGCCGGGCAATTACTCGGTTTTGGAAGTCTTCGATGCGAGCGTTAACAACCCGTTCCCGATCCCAACAGGGCCTAATCCTGTTAACTTTAACGTGCCTGGCCCCGCTACAGTGCCTAGTGCAGTACCGACGGCTGCAAGAACTGCTGCTAGCACCGCCGATCCGCTGACTGGCGGCGGCACGGTAACTGCTTCTAGCATCCCCGATGCGTTGATACACGGCGGCAGTTCAGCCGATCCTACGGTTAAGGCCCTCAACGTCGATAGCTTGATCGCACCTCAGAGTTCACCTGTTAGCTTTGTTGACACCAACAAGTGGAAAGACGCGGCAGAGGCTTCGATCGATTTGTTTAAAGTACAGAACGGTCTCCTCGATAAATCTCCATTAGGGTTCGGCGCTCCTCCTGAAGTACCTGATTTTAATAAGGTTAAGTCGGGTTTCTAGTTCGAGACTCAGCAATTAGCAACTAGCTTGTTTAAACTGCACGTCAAATCATGTTTTGGCGTGCTTTTTGCTGTTTTGACAATAATTAGAGGCTCGCGCGGCGGGTTTATCGATTTCTTTGATTACCGGAAATATTTTTTGTGAAACCCGCCTCTACAACAAATATATCCCGATGCTCCAAGGGGTCGGTTTTACTGACAATCTTTGAGAAAAACTCACAATTTATATAAACCAGCCCGCCACAATCATGGGTTCGGAAGGCGGGTTTATTTATCTCTTTAATTACTGTCTTTAGTGGTAGAGCGCGATCGGCAAAAAGAATGATTCGCTACCCCAAGAAAACCTTTATTTATAGAGATAGAACTTACAGGAATATTTTATGCCAACTCAACAACAAACCAATCCGGCTCAACATCAAGAACAGCGACCAGGTATTGAATCCGAGATGACGCCGCAACCTCAATCCTTTATGGAGGGATATCGCGGTAGCGACAAATTGCGGGACAAAGTAGCCTTAATTACTGGCGGAGACAGCGGTATCGGGCGCGCCGTGGCGATCGCTTTTGCCAAAGAAGGCGCAGACGTGGTCATCAGCTATCTCAACGAAAATGAAGATGCTAACAAAACCAAAGAGGCGATCGAACAACAAGGCCGCCGCTGCATTGCGATCGCCGGCGACATCGGCCAAGAAAGCGTCTGTCAAAACCTAGTAGAACAAACAGTTAAAGAATTTGGCCACCTCGACATCCTCGTCAACAACGCCGCCGAACAGCATCCCCAAGAAAGCCTCGAAGACATCACCGCCGAACAATTAGAGCGCACCTTCCGCACCAACATTTTCTCAATGTTTTACCTAACAAAAGCGGCTCTAAAACACCTACAAGAAGGAAGTGCAATTATCAACACTACCTCTGTCACCGCTTACAAAGGCAGTGAACAATTGCTAGATTACTCCTCGACAAAAGGAGCGATTGTTGCTTTTACCCGCTCTTTGTCTCAAAGTTTAGCTGAGAAAGGAATTCGCGTCAACGGAGTAGCTCCCGGCCCGATTTGGACGCCTCTAATTCCCTCGACTTTCCCCGAAGAAAAAGTTGCGACATTTGGTGCAGACACGTCTTTGGGACGCCCCGGTCAACCCGATGAAGTTGCCCCCAGTTACGTGTTTTTAGCTTCAAAAGATTCGTCTTACATGACTGGTCAAATTTTGCATCCCAACGGCGGTTCTGTGGTTAACGCATAGAAAGGACTTGCCGAGAAATAAACTACCAGTCAAATAGGGATAATCGTGAACTCCCATTCTGTATGGTTTCAGAACGTTGCCACTCCGGTAGATACTGTTGTAATTGCTTTGGTAAGTAGGTCATTGCAAAAAACAATAGTATCTTGGAGGGGTGGGTTTTGCTAACAATCACTCCTATAGAACGTCTGAATGATTTGTGTAAAAAGAAAAGTGGTAAGCTCAAATTGAAGAAAAAAAGGGGCTAGACAAGTAGCTAGTGCCAGCAGCGGACGCTCCGACTCGCGACAGCAGGCGATCGAACACCGAAGCAGCGGGCGCCCGTGAGCGCCCCCTGTCGCGAGTCGGAGCAAAAAAAGGAGAAAAAAATGTTAAACGAGTCAAAAAAAAATAGGAGAGAGAACTAGAAGAGTTACAAAACTTTATTTGTCCTACCAAAAATATCCCGGAGTGGAATATATCACAGGCTGTTAAGCTGAGATTAAAAGGTTTAGTTATCGAGAAATCGAAAAACGATTAGAATTTTCAACAAGTTTTATTGCACTAACTCACACAAAATATTTAGCCGGGGGACTCGCGGCATTAAAGTTACAATATCCCGGTTTAAACAGCTATTTAACTAAGGAACAGCTATCCGCAACTATCCAGTGGCTATCTCAACCAGAAAACCGGAATATATCAAAACTAAAAACATACTCGATCTCAAATTCTCATGTAATATTTTAATCGCGGGAAAGTTACTATCTAATATTGAAACTGGGTCTATTAAACTGGTAGAAAGCTAATGTATAAAAATTGAGTAAACAGCCAGAAGTTATTCACTAGAAAACGCTATAATTGCCTAGATATTATCTCATCAAAGCACAAGCCTGAAATAGCAGGAGAACTGGTAGTGTATGCCTGAGATGGTCACTTACAAGGTGATGATATCTTTAACTAATTATGGGGCGATACGTCAAGAAAGAACGGTAGTCAAGCTGGCAAATCAACGAGATAGGCAAACTCCGGCATGGTGCATTAAATCTAGTTAGTGAGTAAATAATTTATTGTGAAGCCATATAAAGCAGGAAATGAATAAAATACAGGGAAATTAGTTGAAGAACTCAAGCAAATGAATCGACATCAAAAAATGTTGTTAATTTGGGATGGTCCTAGCTACCATAGAGATGAAAAAATGCACCCGCTATTAATGAGGGAGGGAAAACGACGGTAAATCATATCAATTCCGGTTGTATCGGAATGATTAAACCACAGAGACCACAGAGGACACAGAGAAAGAGAAGAGAGAGATAATAATTCCGATGTCAACGGATTAGATATCACCGTCAGAATGTTCAATAAGTTGTTGTTTATTTTGCCCCTAGGGTTCCGAATAAAATCCTGTAGAAAGTATTTGGCTACAAGCTAAATACTTTCTTAGACGTTTTTACGATCTCTGTAAAACTTTTAGCAGGGTTAAGAAACTATTTCAATTTTTATTGAAGTTTAAAGTTTTCCCTCCTCCTAATTCAAAAAAATATGATGCTTTTGCACAAATGATTTAGGCTTGCTCTACATATAGCCTTTCGAGCTCTCATATGAGGTACTCATGGGCATAGGCCTCCGTGGGCATAGGCCTCCGTGGGCATAGGGCATACCTCACTTTTTTGAGAACCGCTATAAGCTCATGAATACAAAAGCACTAAGACCAAGCGTTTAAAAGACATAAAGGTCTCTAGGAAGTCAGGGCAAGGTTTTGTCTCAAAGGTCGGTAACATCGATAAGTTCGGGTTTCTGAATCGGTGTTACGGGCACAGGTTTTGTAAATGATGAAATGTCTAGTTGTGAGAACTGCTGGACTTGCCAGTGAAGGCTTTCAACTCAAGGGCGTCGTGACTGCAGAAGAGGCGCACGCTGCTACTTCGATCGACTGATAATGCGCGCAGTCGGTCTTGATTTAGCAACCTAGCCTTGCGGTCTACCTCCATCATCCACTGGTAGGCGCGTAGTGCGGGCGTGCAGCGCCGTTTGGAGGAACCCATCTCGTCTCGGTAAAAGTAGGCATCGCCTGCGTGTAGCAGCCAACCCTCCGGGGTGTCGATCGCGATGCCCGCATGACCCCGCGTGTGACCGGTAAGCGGGATGAGCAGAATCTCTGGTGGTAGCCCGTCAAGATCGCGGACGGCCTCAAAACCGAACCAAGGTTCGCCCCCCGCCGAATAGTATTTCCAGTGTTTGACTTCATCCCACTGCCCTGGACGATAACGCCTTTTTGTGATGAAACCGTGCCGGTCGCGCGCCGCATCGATTTCCGACTGCATAACGTGTACCGTTGCTTCAGGAAAATCCTCAAGACCACCGGCATGATCGAAATCGAGGTGGGTCAGCACAATATGGCGCACATCGCTTGCAGAAAATCCAAGCTGCTCGATTTGAGCGATCGCCGTGTACTTGCGATCGAACTGGATGTTATTAAAGTGGATAAAGAATGCGCTAAGCCGGGAATAAGGCGACTTGATATCGCGCTGTCCGAAGCCGGTATCAATGAGAACAAGTCCCTGATTCGTTTCAATTAGCAGACAGTGGCAGACAAGGTTCGCCGTCAGCCCGCGACTGAAGCCATCAAAGAGCGCCCCGCCAATCGGGCACATACAGCCACAATTGAGATGGTGAATTTGCATAAATCCTCTGTTACGATGCCTCCGAGGAGCCATCCTAAATGTGTAAGTTCCGACCTAGTTGAAAGAGTGTCAACTGAGCATATTCGATCGATCTGTAGGCGCAGATTACTTATTACCCGACCCGGGTTCAGTAAGTTGACGGTGCCCTTCGGCATTAACGGTATCAGGCAAGACCTTGCTCACCGTGCCCTGAAGCTTCGTCTTGAGCGATCCTGCAACAATGCTGTCCTTGCCTGCCATCAGCGCCTCAAAACCTTGCTTGGCAACCATAGCCGGGTCATCTTTCTTATCGGCACCCGCCTTAGTATCATCCATTCCGGCCCGATGGAAGAAGTTGGTATCGGTTGGTCCGGGCATCAGTGAGGTGACGGTGACGCCCGTATCCTTCAACTCGTTACGCAGCGCCTCCGAGAACGAGTGCAAAAACGCTTTGGAGCCCGCGTAGACTGCCTCGAACGGCCCCGGCATCAGGGCGGCGATCGACGAAGTGAAGAGGATGCGACCCTGGCCGCGATCGACCATATCCTTGAGTACCCGTTTGGCGAGATGTACGGAGGAGACGACGTTGAGGTCGATCAGATTGAGTTCGTCCTTCAGGTCAGTTTCGCGGGCAAAGTCGCCACCGACACCGACACCTGCGTTAATTGCGATCGCATCCACCGATCGACCAGTCGCCTTAATCTTGCTGTAGAGCGTTTCAACACCGTCGTAGGTAGCGAGGTCTGCCTCCACGGTCTCGACTTGGACACCTAGCTTCTCGAAGGCAATAGCTGCTTCATTGATACTTGGGCCGGTGGAAGTGACTAGAAGATCGAAGCCGTTTTGAGCGAACTGTTTGGCGAGTTCGTAGCCGATGCCGTTAGAGGCACCCGTCACGACAGCCAAGGGGCGGGTCAAGGAACTGTTCATAACCGTCCAAACTCCTGTTTAACTGCTCCGTACTCGTGTGTCTGGGCTTGCTTCTGTTTCTACCAGAAAACCTGTGTGGACTGTGGTCTTTCAACTTTTACAATCCTAGGAAGGCAGCAGTGCGATCGCATCTTTCCAAGGACGTATCGCTATTGTGTTTTAGACATCTCGAATAACTCCCAAAGTCTATCCATGCTTCAGCTTGTTTTCTGGCTGCCTGCCGGACCGATCCGGCCGGTCAGAACCAACGCTTAAATCCGACTTTGAAAATTTTTTAATAACTATTGTCCTAATCCGGGATTGAAACTAGAACTTCAAACTCTGGGTTTTCAGGGTGACAGTCTTCTAGTCCGAAAAAACCTAAAACCCTATCGAGGATTGAAACTGAAAAAAAGCGGAGCGGCCACACCTCCCAGATGGGCAAGAAGCCGGAAAAAACCTAAAACCCTATTAGGAAAGGTCTCCTGACTTTGCACTGCCTGAATCACTCAAACCCATACCCTGTAGACATTTTATATTTCTCAACGGTGATGTATTAACTTTTTACCCTAAAATAGAGCGTTTTGTAGAGATTAGAAAATCAAGTCGCTACAATGAATTAAAACATCTTCTAGATACATCTGACAATGATTTAATAGGCGAACAGGATAATTTAGTTATTCATTGCTAAAGAAATTAATGGATATCAAGGATGGGTATATTGTCGAGATGGATTAATTTTCTATCCAATAGACGGGTCTGTTTCTATGGTTGAGAATTGAGGTTTAAACTCTCATTGAGCCTCGGCTCATGCTCATAAATTATCAAGCTCGGCAGCGCGACTGGCTAGTTCTGAGCGCATTGGTAGAGGCTAAAGTGACGAATCCCAAAGGGGTTGTGGTTATGTTACAGAATATTTATATATTTATTTGGAAGTTTTTGAACTCAACGCACCCTAAAAATACCAATGGAAGTAATTAATTTATCTGTTTGGGGCTATCTTTAGACTGCTTGGTGGCGTCATTGCTCTGAGGATAGTAACAAGACAGCGATAGAGAGTTGGTGTTACTCTCTATCTTATTAAGCATCTGTTTAACGACCTAGACGAAGTGTGTCTCCAATGACTGTAGTGTTACTAGGCTGAGTAATAATCACAACTCGTGGTCTCCTGCCACCGGGTTCGCTTGGTAACATTCCTCCTACGATATTTTTTGTTTCTTCATCCGTAAGTGGGGATAAGAGATTAGAGTCATCAGAATCGAGATTGGAAATTTTCATAGTAGCCCTTTGAAACAAACCTTAAATCAAGGATGTGTGAGCAGCTCTATCGCTGCTAAGTATCATTCTAACCTAAGCTTTCTTGTTTATGCAAGGTGTAGATTTTCTTAAGAAATTTTTACTTTTCTAAATAACAGCCAGCTATATCAGTGTCGCACAAAATACCATTAATGCGTACATTGGTGGGGCGATTGTTTCGGCAGGGGCCGCCGTCCACCTCCTTTGTTGTAACCAGCGGTGGTGGTGGTTTTTTTCTTCAGCCAACTGGCTGTGGAGTAGCTACAGAATTCTTTGATGATGGCTGACTTGGTGTAGCCTATTTCTATATAGCCGTGATGAATCGCTGGTTTCGTCTACATTGTCTACATTGCCTACACTACTATCTTAAACTACTTCCGCAATATCTACGGCTTTGCCTACAGTGTGTACAGATACTGAACTAATCTGTACCTCTCCTGTAGTAAGCATTTTTTCTAAGCGAGATTCTGTCTGCGGCAGACGCTGTTGTAGACGATTGAGCAAGTCCTTCTGATTGGCAGCAAAGGCTGATAGCTTCTCCACCACAACAGTTTCTATCCGCTCATCAAGGGAAGGCGTAAACGTAGCAGACAAACCTGTAGACACGCCGAGATCTTCTCTCATGAGTCGTCGATCAATTTGGCTGTCAGACTCTCCAGGAAGAGCTTTCTGCCTAAGCTGTAACACCTCTTCTGTAGACAATCGATACGAAATAACTTGAGTATTCCTCGTTGTCTACATTGTAGACTGTGTATACATATTAGTAGATAATCCCATCAACTGTAGTCTATACACTTTTTGTCTACTTGTATACAGGTAGGGGTAGCTATTGATTAGAGCAAACAAAGTTGAGGATAAAATAGAGCCGTATTGCATTTTTAGGTAATAGCAAACAGTCCGATTTATTATGCGTCAATATCTAGATTTTTGGGCTGAGTTAGACTGTTTAATGGTTGCATTGCCGTCCTTGGTAGAAAGCCCTGAGCTTCCAAAAACTAGAGAACCTAAAACTGAACACCCAAAAAGCAATGGCAACCAGAAATATTCTCAAGTCCGCGACCGGGAATATTTACTAGAGTCCCAAGTTAGGGCGATGATGAAGGCTGCCAAAAAAGGCAGATGGGGGCATGGTAACTCAACATTGATTTTAGTGGCGTATCCTCACGGGCGGAGGAGATATGAGCTCGTAAACCTACGCTGGCAGTAAGATACTTTGCCAATTCTGGAATTTCAACAGCGGGCTGCCTGTGAGATTTTCCCCGTCTAACTTTTGTGCGACGGGTAATTTTATGAACTTCCCAGAGTTGCAATTTGCTATACGGATCCTCGGCTTTACCCGATCGAAACACGTACCAGTCAGAAACTTCGGGGGCTGCTTGTTTGGCAGGTTTCACCCGCTACTCTACTGGGTTCCTCGTTGGTGAGGTGGAATGGTGCGATCGGCTTTCTTGCTTGGCCGCCCGTCGCTGAGGCGCCCAAAGATCCTATTGATAGAGGTAGGCGGTGGCCACAGGCAAGCAGGAGAGGGTGATAGTTAGTTTCCACATTGAATACTCTCGATCGGATGGTGCAGTCATAATAAGTGCACCAGTGTGGTAAAATTTTTTTGGCAAGTAGAGGTATTTACCATGAATCTCTTTCAAAAACTAACTTCTCTGACACGTCGAGTAATAATTGTATTGGGTCTTGTTGGTATGCTTGGTATCAGCTTTAGTGCTCCAGCATACGCGGCTGCACCTGCTAGATTTGTCTTGGAAACCCCACCCGCCTCCGATCAATTCGTTATTGAACTCACTGATGAGAGTAAGATCCAAGAAGCCCGGAATATACTCAATGGAACCCAGAAAGATGCAACCCATGTACTCGGAAGAATCATAAAAAGACCTGCTGCCTACAATTCAAAATGGAGCTATCAATTAGATCCAGCGTCTATCAGCTTCTTTAGCATGGCGATAGAAGTTTGTGATGCTAATATTGGGTACGTCGAAGACCACCTTGATGAAGCGGGTGGACCATTTTTACCAGGTTTGTACTGGTGTCCTTGGAATTCACGGCTAGTCAAGGAAATTCAGTAACGCGAAAACTTTCATTCAAAAAGCGATCGCATTTTTCTGGAGTTAACTCTTTTTGTCGAAGAGCCTGGTTTTGCTGATGTAGGTGGGCGATCGCTTTTTGTGCAGCATTCAGTTCGTCTTTAAGTCGAGAAACTTGTGCCTTCAGTTGTGCTACTTCAGAATTTTGGAAGGATGTACGTATCTTCTCAACAGCCTGGTTGTATTTGATAAAAAACAATAATCCCGCCACCAGGTTGGTAGCGGGATTGATAGGTTGCAGTTTAGCTATTCTCTAGTTTGGCTAGAGTTAAACTTAGCCGACTGCTGAATTAGCTCAGGTTAGCCATTTCTTGCTGCATAGTGCTTTTGGCTTCTTTGAATTGAGTAGCCATTTGTTCCATTTGTGCTTCGCTCAGGTTGCGGCGAATTTGAGGGAACATATCGTTTTCTTCTTGTCGAACGTGATCCTTAACCGCTGCTTGGAGCTGTTTGATTTGCTCTTTGAAATCAGAAGAAGTGGGGTTGAGAGCCTTAATTTGGGCAAGCATCTGCTTCATTTCTGCTTGCTCGTCGAACAGTTCTTGAGTATTGCCGTAGTAGCTGCGAACTGCGGGATAAACAACTTGTTCTTCGGCTTCGGCGTGAACGCTGAGGTCTTTGTAAAGTTGACCGAAGAATTCTTGCAGTTTTTGAGGATCGTCGGTACTTGCGATTTCCATAAAGAGGGTATCGGTTTTGCGGTGATCCATTGAGATGATTTCGGTGATGTTCATCTCTTCTTTGGTGCGGGTAACTGCACCGCCGATGATGCCGGTCATTGCTGCCATTGCATCTTGCACGCGCGCCCAAACGCCTTGGTCGGGGTCTTTGCCGGTCAGTTCGCGGACACCTAGAATTTCGAGAACTCCTTTGAGTTGTTCTTGGTGAGCGCGGTTCTCAAAGTTAACTGTGTTGAGGGGAGTAATGGCTGCTTCGATGTCGGCGCCGACTATTTGAGCGGCTTTGTGAATTAACAAGCCGGCCATTGTTTGTTTGTGTTTGAGCAGTTCGTGCTGGCTGACTTTTTCAAACAATGTGAGTTCAGATCCTTGCATGAGTTTCTGAACTTCTTCAATCATTTTTGTGCTGGTTTCTTTGGGCTCGGCTTGAATACCGTATTGCACGATCGTGGTTTCTAATACGCCCAAGTTTTTGCGATCGTCCTCGAGCATATCCCGGAAGCGCTGGGCTAGTTCGGAGTCGTTGCAGGAATTGATGAACAATTGCTCGTTGGCGATCAACAGGTTTTGCAGCGCTTTCATGTCTGCTAATTTAGTTGCGATCGCTTGGCGCTTGGTATCTTCTAAGGTAGCTACCATCTGTCGTTTCTCCTCTCAAGGTCTTTAGTGTTCTTACACCTTTTAATTTATGGAAATATTCAGATAACACCCTCTTTCTCCCGACTGATTCATTAATATCCCGCGCAACCTATTGACTTTTGAGGAAAAAAATGGTAAGTATTTGAGACTGCTTGAAAAAAAGCAAAAAGCCAAAAATAACCGATGAGTAAGGATTAATGGCAGAAGACTCCGCCCAAAAACGGATACCGTGCCACGTACTCCTGTCGCGATCGGCTCAAAATTTTAGACTCTTGTTCAAGCCCCCAGATTCATCTGTGCGGTAAATCTAAAATCTAAAATCTAAAATCGACTGAGTGATGATTTCTGTATCAATTAATCCCGATCGCAGAGCCCTAAAGCGCTACCATAGTTGCAGCCGAAGTTAACTAAAGTTTAAGAATAACTAGCTTGTCTCAACTGCTCACTGCTTTAGAGTTCCCAGCCAATGTCTGGAAGCTCAACAACGGGT
>Ga0164304_10000357_pt1 | contig 12461 bp, 10 predicted proteins | sample Whisoiple_217_MG_FD_110216 | JGI IMG/M metagenome (GOLD analysis project Ga0164304, IMG submission 110216) | Soil microbial communities amended with pyrogenic organic matter from upstate New York, USA - Whitman soil sample_217_MG | ecosystem: Environmental > Terrestrial > Soil > Agricultural...
CGGCAAAGCCAGTGAAGCAGTGGTTCCGCGAAATAATGGTACTTGAGCGGCTCGCGCGCCAGAAGGGCGACGCCGACGCGGGAGACAAATGATACGCTCGTCATGAACACACGTGTGATCCAACTCGAAGCGATGGACATCGCAGTAGTGCTCAAGCTGCTGCCGCACCGCTATCCGTTTCTCATGGTGGATCGGATAATCGACATCCGCGGCGACGAGCACGGCATCGGTATCAAGAACGTGACGATCAACGAGCCGCATTTTCAGGGTCACTTTCCGGGCAATCCCGTGTTTCCGGGTGTGCTCATGATCGAGGGCATGGCCCAAACGGCGGGTGCGCTGTGCATAGCGGCTACGGGGGCGCAGCCGAACTCGGTCTTTTTTCTCACCATCGACAAGGCAAAATTCCGCAAGCCCGTGCGCCCCGGCGACACCATCGAATATCACATGGATCGCATTACCCGTCGCAAGTCGATGTGGTGGTATCGCGGCGAAGCAAAAGTGGCCGGCCAGGTCGTCGCCGAGGCCCAGGTTGGGGCCATGCTGTCCGACGCATGAGCGCGCATATGATCGATCCCACGGCGCGGATCGAAGCCGGGGCCACGATCGGAAAAGACGTCCTGGTCGGTCCGTATTGCACGATTGGCGCACACGTAAGTGTTGCTGACGGGTGCCGCCTGATTGCTCACGTCAATCTGACTGGTCATACCGTGATCGGAGCGCGGACGGTCATTTATCCGTTTGCATCGCTTGGATCTCCGCCGCAGTCGTTCAGCTACCGAGGAGGGCCGACGCGTCTGATTGTGGGCGCCGATTGCGATATCCGCGAAAACGTAACCATGAGCACGGGCACTGAAGATGATCGTGGCGTTACGGAAGTTGGTGACCGCTGTTTTTTCATGGTGGGTTCGCATGTCGGGCATGATTGCAAGGTCGGAAACCATGTCGTTTTTGCCAACAACACGGTTCTTGGCGGCCACGTGACGATCGGAGATCACGTTGTCTTTGGCGGCGGCGTCGCAGTCCGTCAATTTGTCCGCATCGGTGAGGGCGCGATGATCGTCGGCCTGAGCGGCGTGCGAGCCGACGTCATTCCGTTTGGCATGGCGCACGGTCCGTTGGCCGATTTGATCGGCCTCAATGTGATTGGTATGCGGCGGCGCGGTGCCGCGAAGGCCGACGTTCAGCGCGCGCGCTCGGCGTATCAGGCTTTGTTTTTCGGTAAGGGAGAGTTTCGTACCCGCGTTGACAGGGTTGCCGGCGAATATTCCGGTGATCCGCTGGTTGTCAAAATCATAGAGTTTATTCGTTCGGCGAAGCGGCCGTTGACCATGGCTGTCAAGCGCAACGCGGCGGATGAGGCGACATGACCAACGCCACAGCCGTTGATCAGCACGGCCCGCTCGCGCTGATTTGCGGCGGCGGCACGTTGCCTCTGGCGGTGGCAGATTCGGCCGCCAGGCGCGGGCGCGATCTTTTGTTATTTCCGATCTGGGGCCATGCCGAGTCCGCGATGGTTGAGCGGTATCCCCATCATTGGCTTCGGATCGGGCAATTTGGGGCATTTACACGGCTGGCCAAGGCCGCAGGCTGCCGCGAAGTGGTGTGGATTGGAGCGATGATCAGGCCAACGTTGTGGTCGTTGCGCCCCGATCTTTTGGCCATGAGGTCGTTGCCCAAGATTATTCGCGCCTATCGCGGCGGGGACAACCACCTGCTGACCAGCGTGAGCGCGCTGTTTGAAGAGCAGGGTTTCCACCTCGTTGGGGCACATGAGGTGGCGCCGGAAATTCTGGTGCCGGAAGGAGCGCTCGGTCGCGTGTCTGCCTCTGAGAGGGACCGGGAGGATATTGCGTTTGGCTTTGCATATTTGCAGGCAAGCGGCGCTTTCGATATTGGGCAGGCGGCTGTCGTGTCCGGAAAACGCATATTGGCCGTGGAGGCTGCCGAAGGCACAGATCAAATGTTGACTCGGGTCGCTGAGCTGCGCACGAACGGGCGCATTGGCGTTCCTGCCGGTGCTGGCGTGCTGGTGAAAGCGCCGAAACCCGGTCAAGACCACCGGTTCGATTTGCCGTCGATTGGCCCGCGGACGGTCGCCGGTGTTGCCAGCGCCGGGCTTGCGGGCATTGCGGTCGTCTCCGACAGGACCGTAATCGCCGATGCAGAAAGCGTCGTGCGTGAAGCAGATCGCGCGGGGATCTTTGTTGTGGGCGTGCCGTTCGGATGAAAACATGAACCCCCATGTGTTTCTGGTCGCCGGGGAGGAATCCGGCGATCGGTTGGGCGCAGCGCTGATTTCGGCGATTAAAGATCGCACACAAGGGAAGGCGCACTTCTCGGGTGTCGGCGGCGCGCAAATGGCGGCTGAAGGCGTTCCGAGCCTGTTTCCCCTTGGGGATCTTGCGATTGTCGGATTTTCTTCGATCCCGGCGATGCTTTCAAAAATCCTGCGGCGAATACAAGAGGCCGCCGATGCCGTCATCGCGGCAAAACCGGATGTTCTGGTCATCATCGACAGTCCGGAATTCACCCATCGCGTGGCGCGCCGCGTACGCAAGCGCGCCCCAGGCATTCCTATCGTCGATTATGTTTGTCCCTCGGTCTGGGCGTGGCGTCCGGGAAGGGCGCGCGCGATGCGGACCTATGTCGATCACGTGCTGGCTCTCCTTCCGTTTGAGCCCAAAGCAATGAACGATCTCGGGGGGCCTCCATGCACATTTGTGGGGCACCCGCTGAGCGAACGGCTGGTTGATCTGAGGCCAAATGAGCTTGAAGCGCGGTTGCGGCGCGCGGATCCTCCTCTGGTTCTGGTTTTGCCCGGAAGCCGAACCGGGGAAATTCGGCGCATGGCGCCGGTATTCGGCTCAGCGATCGCCCATGTCGCAAAGCAATACGGCCCGTTCGAAGCGGTCGTGCCAGCCGTGCCGCGACTCGTCGATGCCGTGCGGGCAGCCGTTGCGACGTGGCCCATTCCGGCGCGCGTTACAGCTGATCCAGATGAGAAGCACGAGGCGTTTCGGACGGCGCGCGCGGCATTGACGAAATCGGGGACGTCGACACTCGAATTGGCGATTGCCGGCGTCCCGATGGTTGCCGCGTACAAAGTATCACTGCTCGAGGCAATGGTCGGCAGTATTCTAATTCATGCTCCGTCGGCAATCCTTGCTAACCTTGTGTTGGGGAAAAACGTTGTTCCGGAATTTCTTCAACACGATTGCACGGCTGAAAGACTCGCTGCGGCGCTGGTGCCGCTGCTTCGAGACACGGTGGAGCGCCGCAGGCAGATTGAAGCCTTCAGCCAATTGGACGATATAATGGAAATAGGAACGGCGAAGCCGAGCGTGCACGCCGCGTCGTTAGTCCTCGAGACCGTCGGACTCGGAACTGGATCGCGACAGCAAGCGGCGACTTTACCACAGCCCCACGCCTAACTTGCCGCCCAGCGCGGTTGGGCGTATGTCATTGTAAGAAACCGGATTCCAGCCCTTGACCCTTTCACCCCGCGCATCAATCACGGCCGTCCACGGCTATTTGCCGCCGGACTTGCTGACCAATAGCGAGCTTGCGCGCATGGTCGACACGAGCGATGCGTGGATCACCGAACGTACGGGGATCAAGGAGCGTCATATTCTCAAAGGCGAAGGTCTTGGAACCTCGCATATGGCTGCGGAAGCGGTGCGTGGCCTATTGCAAAAAACAGGGACAAAGCCCGAGGAGATCGACCTTCTAATTTGTGCGACGACGACCCCGGACCTGCAATTCCCGTCGACCGCAAACATGATTTGCGAAATGGTTGGTCTTCGCAACATCGGTAGTTTCGATGTTCAGGCTGCGTGCTCGGGCTTTCTTTACTCGCTGACAATTGCGACGCAATTTATCGCCACCGGCGCGGCGCGGAAGGTCATCGTGGTCGGCGCCGACAAGATGTCGTCGATCATCGATTACACCGATCGCGCCACGTGTGTTCTTTTCGGTGACGGTGCGGGCGCGGTGCTCCTCGAGGTCGATACGAACGGCTTCGGTATCATGGATGCGCTTGTCCGTTCCGACGGATCCGGAATGATCCACCTGCATCAGAAAGCGGGAGGCAGCCGGATGCCGCCGACTGCGGAAACTGTCGCCAAGCGGCTGCACTACGTGCATCAGGAAGGCGCCGCGGTTTACAAGTTCGCAATTGCGAAAATGGCGGAGGTGGCAGGTGAGATCATGTCACGCAACAATTTGCGCGCCAACATGATTGACTGGCTGGTTCCTCATCAGGCCAATAAGCGCATCATCGAGTCGACAGCCGAACGAATGGGTGTGCCGATGGAAAAGGTGATGGTAACGATCCACAAATACGGCAACACAACCAATGCGACCATTCCGCTCTGTCTGTGGGACTATGAGCCGAAACTAAAACGCGGTGACCGCATGGTGCTCGCGGCGTTTGGTGGCGGATTCACCTGGGCCGGCGCTTACGTGCAGTGGGCCTACGACGGCGCGACTGCTCCCAAGCTCAACGGCAAAAGCAACGGCAAGGCAGGCTAAGGCGAATTATTTCCGGCGTGAGATCGGGGAGTAATCCCGGCGTGTGGCGCCCGTGTACAACTGGCGCGGCCGGCCGATCTTTTGCTTCGGATCCTCGATCATTTCTTTCCACTGTGCGATCCAGCCGACCGTGCGCGCGACCGCGAACAGCACGGTGAACATCGTAGTCGGGAAGCCCATCGCCTTGAGGGTGATGCCTGAATAGAAATCGATGTTGGGGTAGAGTTTTTTCTCGATGAAGTACTCGTCGTGCAAGGCGACCTTCTCAAGCTCCATGGCGACGTCGAGCAGCGGGTCGTCCTTCACTCCGAGCTCGGTCAGAACCTCATGGCAGGTCTTCTGCATGATTTTCGCACGCGGATCGTAGTTCTTGTAGACGCGATGACCGAAGCCCATCAGTCGATAGGGATCGTTCTTGTCTTTTGCGCGCTTGACGTATTCCGGAATACGGTCAACTGAACCGATTTCGCGCAGCATGTTGAGCGCGGCTTCGTTGGCTCCGCCGTGCGCAGGTCCCCATAGACAGGCGCAGCCGGCCGCGATGCAGGCAAACGGATTGGCGCCGGACGATCCGGCAAGGCGGACTGTCGAGGTTGAGGCATTCTGCTCGTGATCAGCATGCAGAATGAATATGCGGTCCATTGCGCGTGCCAGTACGGGGTTTGCCTTGTATTCCTCAGTCGGCACGGCAAAGCACATGCGCAGGAAGTTCGAAGCGTAGTCGAGATCATTCTTCGGATAGACGAATGGCTGACCGATTGAATATTTGTACGCCATCGCTGCAAGCGTTGGGACTTTCGCGATCATGCGTACCGAGGCGACCATGCGCTGATGCGGGTCGGAGATGTCGGTCGAGTCGTGATAAAACGCGGAAAGCGCACCGACGCAGCCCGTCATGACCGCCATCGGGTGTGCGTCGCGGCGGAAGCCCTGAAAGAATCGGCTCATCTGCTCGTGGACCATCGTGTGGCGGCTTACGCGATAGTCGAAATCGGCTTTCTGAGTGGCGGTCGGCAATTCGCCGTAGAGCAGGAGATAGCAGGTTTCCAGAAAATCGCCGTGCTCGGCAAGCTGCTCGATGGGGTAACCGCGATAGAGCAGAATGCCCTCGTCGCCGTCGATATAGGTGATCTTGGATTCGCAGCTTGCCGTCGAGGTAAAGCCGGGGTCGTAGGTGAACAATCCGCTCTCACCGTAGAGCTTGGAGATGTCGACGACCTCGGGCCCGATCGTGCCCGGCAATACCGGCATGTCCCAATTGTTGTTGCCGACCGTCAGGGTGCCGGTCTTGTTTTTGGCGCTGGTCTTGGCGTCCATGGGTCGAGTCCTCGAATTGGCCGCAAGCTTTGTGGGTATCCCATTCAAATGTGCACTGCAAGATAGCCCAACGTTGGCTATACGCCCGGCATATAGGGGTTTAGCCGTCTTTTGCCCGGCATGAAAAACTAGGAGGCGGCCTGGTCGCGCAGCCGGGCAAGGCTTTCATCGCGGCCGAGAACCGCAAGCACATCGAATATCGGCGGGGACGTCGTGCGGCCGGTAAGCGCGGCGCGCAGCGGCTGTGCAATCGCGCCGAGCTTGAGCCCCGCGCGCTCCGCATAGGGCCTCACAACGGCCTCGGCGGAACTTGCGTTCCATTCCGAAACGGCTTCCAGCTCTGGCAGGAGCGCCTTGATCAGCGTTTTTGCCTCGTCTGTCAGCAGGGCTTTTGCTTGGTCATTGATATCGATGGGCCGATTGGCCCAAAGGAACCGTGAGGCGTCGAATAGTTCGACCAAAGTTTTGGCGCGCTCCTTCATAGCGGGCATAGCAGCCAGAAACTTTCCGCGTAGCGCGGGTGTCATTTTGCTGGTGAGGTCCTGTCCACCGGCAATGTGCGGCAAGAGTTGCTCGAGCGCGGCCATGAGGGACGCATCGTCGATCGACCGAATATAGTGACCATTGAGGCTTTCGAGTTTCGTGAAGTCGAAACGCGCCGGCGACCGCCCGATCTGTGGGAGATCGAATGCAGCGATCATCTCTTCCGTCGTGAAAATTTCTTGGTCGCCATGCGCCCAGCCAAGCCGCACAAGGTAATTCCGCATTGCGGCTGGCAGATAACCCATGGCCCGATAGGCATCGATGCCGAGCGCGCCGTGCCGTTTCGACAACTTTGAGCCATCCGGTCCGTGAATCAGAGAAATGTGCGCCATCACCGGCACTTTCCATCCGAGGGCCTGGTAGATCTGAGTCTGCCGCGCCGCGTTGTTGAGGTGATCGTCACCACGGATGATATGGGTAATACCCATGTCGTGATCGTCGACCACGACCGCGAGCATATAGGTCGACGTGCCGTCCGAACGCAGCAGAATAAAGTCGTCGAGATTTTCGTTCTGCCAGACCACGCGGCCCTGAACCTGGTCTTCGACCACCGTCTCTCCCGTCAACGGTGCTTTGATGCGGATCACCGGATTGACGCCGGCTGGCAGGTCCTTCGGATCGCGATGGCGGCACCGTCCATCGTAGAGACGTGTGCGGCCTTCAGCCCGCGCCTTCTCGCGCATCGCGGTAAGCTCGTCCGGGCTGCAATAGCAGCGATAGCCGTGGCCCGAGGCCAGAAGTTGCTCGGCCACCTGGCGGTGGCGTGCGGCACGCGAAAACTGGAAGACGATTTCCCCGTCCCAGGTAAGCCCAAGCCAGGTCAATCCATCGATAATGGCGTTTATCGCGGCCGCCGTGGACCGCTCTCGGTCGGTATCCTCGATCCGCAGCAGCATCTTGCCCCCATGCCGGCGGGCGTACAGCCAGTTGAACAAGGCCGTGCGGCCGCCACCGATGTGAAGAAAACCGGTGGGCGAGGGCGCAAAACGGGTGACGACGGGCTCGTTCATCGTGAGCCGTCTACCACAGCCAGTGGGATGAATGTCAGCGCGATTGACATTGAGGCGAGCGCCACGTCATACGGGCCGCGGGATACGGCTCAAGTGATGTTTGAGGAAGCATGGCAACCGATGCAAAGGCAAGAGGCGACGCGGGCGCGATCGAACCGGGCCGTGATTTCATCCGCGATATCATCAAGGGTGATCTCGATGCCGGCTACGTCAAGGAGGTCATCACCCGCTTTCCACCGGAACCAAATGGGTATCTCCACATTGGTCATGCCAAGTCGATTTGCCTGAATTTTGGTGTAGCCGAGGAGTTCGGTGGCCGTTGTCACCTGCGGTTCGATGACACGAATCCCGCCAAGGAAGAGCAGGAATATATCGACGCAATAGAGCGGGATGTCCGGTGGCTAGGCTTCGACTGGGGAGAGCACCTCTACCATGCCTCCGACTACTTTGAGCAGCTTTACGCCTGGGCCGAGGACCTGATCCGGACTGGGAAGGCCTATGTCGACGACCAGGCCCCGGAGCAGATGCGGATCAGCCGTGGCACCCTGACCGAACCGGGCAAAAACAGCCCGTTCCGGGACCGCAGCGTCGAGGAGAACCTGGATCTGTTCCGCCGCATGCGGGCCGGCGAATTTCCCAACGGTGCAAGAGTTCTGCGTGCCAAGATCGACATGGCGTCGGGCAATATCAATCTCCGCGACCCTGTGCTCTATCGAATTCTGCACGCGCCGCATCCGCGCACCGGTACGACGTGGAAGATCTATCCAAGCTATGATTTTGCGCACGGTCAGTCCGACGCTATCGAGAACGTCACCCACTCCATTTGCACGCTGGAATTCGAGGACCATCGGCCGCTTTATGATTGGTTCATCGCAAACCTCAAGGTGCCGTCTAAACCGCATCAGTATGAATTCGCGCGGCTCAACCTGACCTACACGGTGCTGTCAAAGCGCGTTCTCACCGAGCTGGTGCGGGACGGCCGCGTCAACGGCTGGGACGATCCGCGGATGCCGACCCTTGCGGGGTTGCGTCGCCGCGGCGTTCCGCCCGAAGCAGTCCGCGATTTCGTCAAACGGATCGGCGTAGCCAAGGCGAACAGCGTCGTTGATATGGGCATGTTCGATTTTGTGGTTCGCGAGGTTCTCAATAGGAACGCATTGCGCCGGATGGCAGTCTTGAGGCCTCTGAAGGTCGTCATTGAAAATTATGCGGAAGAGAAAGTGGAGGAGCTGGAGGCGTTTAATCATCCCGACGCACCCGGCGCCGGTGCTCGAAGAATAAAATTCGGCCGCGAGCTTTATATCGAGCAAGATGATTTTATGGAAAATCCGCCGAAAAAATTCTTCCGCCTCTCTCCGGGCACCGAAGTACGGCTACGCTACGCCTATTTCATTACGTGTCGTGAAGCGGTGAAAAATGCGAAGGGTGAGGTGACGGAGTTGCGCTGCACCTATGATCCAGCAACGCGAGGAGGCAACGCTCCTGATGGTCGCAAGGTCAAGGCAACCATCCATTGGGTGTCGGCAGACCACTCTGTGCCTGCGGAACTGCGACTTTACAATCCGTTGTTCACGCGGCCTGATCCAAAAGGCGGAGAACATTTCGCAGCCGATCTCAATCCGAACTCGCTTGAGGTTCTGTCGAACGCACGTGTTGAGCCTGCGCTGGCCGAGCGCAATTCGCCTGAACCCGTCCAGTTCGAGCGACAGGGTTATTTTTGTCCCGATCCGGACTCGAAGCCCGGTCGGCCTGTGTTCAATCGCACCGTTGGATTGCGGGACACCTACGCCAAGGAAGTTGGGAAATAGCACGGGATTGCGTCGGTTTTGAAATGCAAGGTGGCCAGTTTTCGTTCGTACGGACGAGACCGACGGCGCCGCCATTGAATCCGGAAATGCCGCGCGTCCGCAACGCACCGACGTCGCATGAAATCCACATCCCAGCCTTTTCGTTGCTGACACAACCTGTGATTGCGATAGGATAAGACAGGTTGCAGTGCTGGCGTCGGGGAGGCGCATGGCGCCTTGGCCCAGGGAAACAATCCATACGGAGCCGCACAGGGTGGCGCCAGAGCCTGGGCACCGGCGTTTGGCGGAACGCGGCGGCCAGCGGGTTTGTCGCTGCCAGACGGCGTTCGCCAAACGACGGGCCGACTGCGCGACCTGCTGTCACAATGGTTGCTGGCGGAGCTGGCGCCCGGCCGACTGGTGCCCTGGGTACCAATCGCATTCGGCGTCGGCATTGCATGCTATTTCGCCGCGGATCGCGAGCCGCAGGTGTGGGCCACTCTGCCGCTCGCGATCGGCGCGATGGCGGTGGCCTTTGCAGCGCGCCGACGTCCGTTTGCGTTTCCGCTCGCCGTTGGCATCGCCGGTGTGTTTGCGGGACTTGCCATTGCAACACTGCAGACCGCGCGTATTGCTCATCCGATCCTGCAGATCCCGGTCGCAAGCGCCATGCTTTCCGGGTTTGTGGAGGTTCGCGAAGAGCGGGAGCGAAGCGACCGTATCGTGGTCCGCGTTGAGCGGTTTGATGCGCCTGGTGGGTTTTCGGCACCTCAGCGCGTGCGCGTCGCGGTGCGCAAAGGCAGCGCCCCGCCCGTCGGCAGCTTTGTTGAGCTTAAGGCGCACCTGTCGCCGCCCATGCAGGCGCTCCGGCCCGGTAGCTATGACTTTGCCCGCGATATGTATTTCCAGAAAATCGGCGCTTCCGGCTATGCGCTCGGAGCGATAAGGATCAAGCCGGCGCCGGCGGCCGCAGGGTTTTGGCTGAGATACGCGACCATCGTTGATGGAATTCGCGAGACGATCGACGATCGCATCCGTGCGGTGCTGCCCGGAGATAAAGGGTCGATCGCTTCGGCACTGATCACGGGCAAGCGCGATGCGATATCGACGACAGTCAACGACGCGATGTACGTCTCGAGCCTTGCGCACGTGCTGTCGATCTCCGGTTATCACATGGCGGTTGTCTCGGGGATCGTATTTTTCGTGATCCGCGCAGTTTTGGCATTGGTCCCTTCGCTCGCTCACCGAAGGCCGATTAAAAAGTGGGCGGCCTCCGGAGCGCTTTTGGCGGCGACCTTTTACCTGTTGCTCTCGGGCGCCGAGGTGGCGACCCAGCGCTCCTACATCATGATCGCGATTGTACTCATCGGCGGCGTACTCGATCGTTCGACGCTGACCTTCCGCACGCTCGCGGTGGCAGCGATCGTCGTTTTACTGCTGGCGCCACAGGCCATCGTGCACCCGGGTTTCCAGATGTCGTTCGCGGCGACACTTGCCCTGATCGCAGCATATCAGCATGGCCTTCCGTGGAGACCAGACCATGACAGTCAGCTCGGCACGCGTATGGCGCTGTGGGGCGCCCACGAGGTGGCAAGCCTGATCCTTGCTTCGTTGGTGGCTGGCCTCGCGACCACGCCCTACGCCGCGTATCATTTTCATCGCCTCGCGCCCTATGGCGTACTGGCCAACCTGCTCGCCATGCCTGTGGTTTCGGGGGTGGTCATGCCGATGGGCATTCTCGGCGTGCTGAGCATGCCCTTCGGCTTCGATGCGGCGTTTTGGCAAATGATGGGGCAGGGGATCGAGTGGATGAATGCGGTTGCCCTGTGGGTGGCATCGCTTCCGGGTGCTGTCGGACGCATGCCGGCTTTTGGGATCGGTCCACTCCTGCTGGGAACCACAGGCCTGCTGTTCGTTTGCCTCTTGCGCACGCCGTTTCGTTGGGGTGGCGCTTTTGTTGCAGCAAGCGCGATCGCCTGGGCCCTGGCGACTCCCCAACCCGACATTCTAGTGGCCAGCGACGGACAAACGGCGGCATTTCGCGGCAAGGATGGCCGGCTCGCTGTCCTGCGCGCCGGGCGCGACACGTTTGCCGTGAAGGAATGGTTGGCCGCCGATGCCGACGCGCGAACGCCCAAGGATGGGAGTCTGGGCAACGGCGTCACCTGCGATGCAGTCGGCTGCATCGGCAGGCTGGGCGACAATCGCTTGATATCGATGGTCACGAGGATGGAGGCTTTCGCCGAGGACTGTGCACGAGCGGCAGTCGTGATCTCCGACCGCGAATTGCCCGCCGACTGCAATGCGATGCTGGTTGATCGCACGATCTGGCAATCCTACGGCGCGGTCGCGCTCCGCTGGACGGGCGACCATTTTACCCAGACGGTCGCGCTTCCGCGCAGCCAGGACCGGCCCTGGACGCAGCGCGCGAGAGCTATTTCCGAAAATGCCGACCCCACGCGTCATCAGCCGCCGCGCGGGGCCGAGCCGCATCAAGACGATCTTACATCGGACGATTAGTAACGCCGGAAAAGCCCTACAAGCTTGCCCTGAATACGCACGCGGTTCGGCGGTAGAATCCGGACCTCGTAGGACGTATTGGCCGGTTCAAGCGCAATTGACGCGCCGCGGCGGCGAAAGCGCTTGAGTGTCGCCTCCTCATCGTCGATGAGCGCGACGACGATATCGCCCGTATCGGCGGCTTCGGATTTGCGGATCAGCGCGATGTCGCCGTCGAGAATGCCCGCTTCGATCATGCTGTCGCCGCGTACTTCAAGCGCGAAATGCTCGCCGGCCGACAACAAATCCGGGGGCATATTGATGATATGGCTGCGGGTCTGGATCGCTTCGATCGGCGTGCCGGCGGCGATCCGGCCCATGACCGGCACGGCGACTGGCCGCCCGCCATCGTCCTCGGACGTCATGCGCACGCGGCCAAGGTCGCCCTCGATGACGCTCGGCGTAAAGCCGCGCGAGCGGGCGGAGCCAAGACCGTGGCCGACCGAATCCGGTAGTTTGATCACCTCAATCGCCCGAGCCCGGTTCGGCAGCCTCCTGATGAAACCGCGCTCTTCCAAGGCCGTAATAAGCCGGTGAATGCCGGATTTTGACCGCAGGTCGAGGGCGTCCTTCATCTCGTCGAAAGAGGGGGGCACGCCGGCCTCGGTCAGCCGCTCGTGGATGAAACGCAGGAGTTCGAACTGCTTGCGGGTCAGCATCTATCTCTCCCCGTCGGGCCCAACCCTTATAGGGTTCAAGGCGAAACAAATCA
>Ga0164304_10000358_pt1 | contig 12452 bp, 12 predicted proteins | sample Whisoiple_217_MG_FD_110216 | JGI IMG/M metagenome (GOLD analysis project Ga0164304, IMG submission 110216) | Soil microbial communities amended with pyrogenic organic matter from upstate New York, USA - Whitman soil sample_217_MG | ecosystem: Environmental > Terrestrial > Soil > Agricultural...
CAATTCGATTTTAAGTCGAACGTTTCCAGTTTGTAAGCTTCTTTAGTTGGGGTGCGCCTCCGAAAGCTGATGATTTTTTTATCCCGCGCAAGTTTGAAAAGCTTTTGACAACTTCTAGCGTGTTTGCCATTCCACCATAAAGACCGAAGCCTTCAGCGGGACTCGAACCCGCAATCTTTTCAGAACTAGAACCCTAATATGTGTAGGCTTCTCGAATTAGGGCGCGGAATAAAAGTTAATTCTTAGCCGTAAACAGCTTCTGGGCGGACAATTAAATCACCGCTGGGACGGCGATCCAGAACGTAAGACTCGAAGCGATCGCCCTTGACATCAAAATGATTTGCCAGACGTTCCTGAATAGCCTTGTCGCTCATTCCGGCCCAGATGCCCAGTTGGTCTTCTGCCAGATCGTAGGAACGTCCTTCAAAACGAATGTGAACCATTACCGATACCTCCTAGAGCAATTTTGGATTTTGGATTAGTAGCTTATCTGCTCTCGATCTTGGCTTTTTGTGAGACTTGGCAAATTGCCAGTATCGGTAAAGATTCACGAAATTTGATAATCTTTACTGAAAGAAGCGCCGTTCTAAGTGATAAGCTTCTTTGACTGTGCGGATTTGATCGACCTTTTTGGTTGCTTCGACTTGGGCAGAACTTGTCTGTTCTGCATCCGCATTAAATTCGTTTAAATGAGGCTGATTCGGTACAATATCTGGCTCTGAGCCAGTCAGTTTGTAGCCGAACACTGTGGTGTACAGTAACAACATGACAATTCAGTCTCTGTTACAAGACTTTCAAATTGATGTTCCTTGAAATTTCGATCGTTTATTCAGTTTTCAAGGTTCAGAAGCGGTACGGAAAATACAGGTTTTTGCTTGTCCTGTGCTTTCCATACTTTTATACTACATGCGTAATACAAGCTTGTCAAGGGGGTGGGAAAAGTTTTTTAGATAAAACTTGCACGAGTGGCGAGAAACCGGGTTTTTTCAGGAAAATATGTCGTTGCAACCCGCAGATTCGGTAAAAAACCCGGTTTCAAGGGTGGGAGTGCGATCGTCGAGTGGCGAGAAACCGGGTTTTTTCAGGAAAATATTTCGTTGTTACCCGCAGATTCGGTAAAAAACCAAGTTTCTAGGGCGGGAGTGCGATCGCGAACTGTAACATCGATCAAACATCCTTAACATAAGACATGCTGTTGCGAATATTGTGGAAGCCAGCAGACTCGTAAAGACGCAATGCACCTGATGGATTTTCAGCATCGACGCCGAGAATAGCAGTAGCAACACCAGCAGCTTTCAGCCGATGCAAACCAGCCAGCAACATAGCTCGTCCCAATCCAATTTTGCGGAACCCGCGGCGCGTGCCGAGATAAGCAATCCAGCCTTCATTGCGCCCGGTACGATCGCACTCTTCCTGGCTAATGTGGCAGTAGCAAAAAGCGACAAAAGTGCCGTCACCAGCAACAGCAATTAAGTTTAAATCATTTCTGTAATCGGGTTTAGCTAAATTGTACTTAAATCGATCCACCGTTAAATCGTGATGATTCCAGTCATCGATAAACGACTGGTTGAACATTTCTACCCAAGCTTCGGCATCCTGTTCGCCGGGGAATTGACGCACCAAGAAGCCTTCGGGTAATTGCGGTTCAGGTATTGGTTCAGATAGCGATCGCGCCATTCGGAAAAAATAGCGATCGGCCTTGAAACCGCAACTTGTCAGCACAGAAATGCGATCGCCATCCTCAGCGCGCACCGAGGATCTGAGCTTCACGGGTGAACTCCGCATCACAGACACCTCGCGCATCCGCACTTCACTCCAGGCGATCGCGACTGCTTCCACATCGCCTCCCCGCGCGTCGGGGTGAACGTGAAACGACAACCTACCGTCAATTACTTCCCCTGGTTCAGAAATCCACAACTGAGCGAAACCGATTAATTTGCCGTTCGCATCTTCCCAAAGGCGGATATCGCGGGCTTTGTCGAGGGAAGGCTTGTTAAATTTTTGTTGCAATTCCGAGATGGAAGTGCCTTCATCAAGCCGATCGACTTCTTCGCAAGTATTGATTAAATCGGCGATCGCAGTTAAATCGCTTTCGCCCCCATAGCAGCGCGCCGAGAGATTTGCCATCATAGCTAATCACCATCTCCTGTTATTATTCAGTTTAAGAATAGCTTGGGCGATCGCACTTTTATCGATCGACTCGGCCCAATGGTCGATGGCATTAAAAATCCCACAACACAAACACCCCGACGCATCAAACCGCTACAGCAGTTGACTGCACTCGTGAATTGTCGCTTGCCAAATTATTTGTGTGGTGGCTGCAAATAAACAGAACAATCACCTCCACTTTTCCCCCATCGCTAAAGGTCATAATTCACCCCATTCTGGGCTAACCAGCGCTTGCGTTTCTCGAAATCGGGCAAAATCTGCTCGACTCTCTCCCAAAACGCATGATTAATGTGCAAAAACATTCCTACCACTCTCTGAAAGCCTCATTCTGCCGTTAATTTTTGGGGCAAGTTGCAAAATTGGGATGCTCCCTCATAACAACAACTTAAATTCGTTCCCGTGCAGCGGCGTTGTTAGACGGTGGGATGCTATGAAATTAAATTATTGAAGTTGAAGAATGTAAAGGTTTTGCTATGTATCGAGTACGCTCATAAATCTTTTCATATTTTTTAAATGTTTCTCTATCCGAAACAACTTCAATCTGCTTGATTTTACGATTCTCGTCAAAGCGGAATATAGCTAAACGCATATCATCAATAAGTATGAACCCGAAATTAAGAGGTTTTTCACAAATCGGAGGAAGTGATTCATACAGTTGCTTAACCTCAACATATGAAACATTTATTCCATACCTGCGATGATATTCAATGACCTCACTTAATTTTTGCAATTCACTCAATTCATCAATTACAAATATCCGATTTACATCAGCATGGTCAGTATCAATTTTGCTTTTGAGTGGAGACAGCAATCTTCTAGCATATTCTAGTGTCCATTCTTCTGGATTAATATAGGTAAAAGCATAGAACTTATTCTCTAAGTCATACATCAATTTTTTCCAAATACTGTACATCTGCTCAGGAGGAAATGTCAGTGAGCCATAATGTACTATATTAATTAATTTGCAAGCGGATTCAATCTCATTTGAAAGACGATCAACTTTTTCATTTAATCTCAATATTTCTTCAGTTAATCTAAGTTGACGAATATCTTTTTTACTGTTTATAACAAGCCATATAACAATTATTGAAGCCGTCAAAGAGATAAAAAATACTGCAAATGTAAGTAATTGAACGCTTGGATTGCTTGAAGTTATTCCGACTAAAACCGATCCAGTTGCAAAAACTAAAAGGATTCCAAATATAAACAAGTATTCGGGTTGAACTTTTAACCCTTGAATTATTTCTAGATGTGCACTATTTTTTTCTGAATTATTAGTATCTGTAGGCATCTATTTAAATTGGTTCCTAGAAGATGATATTTTCAGTTGAATCATAACTTTTCAATTATGCTAGCGTCTAGTATTTACTTCTATTCAAACTTGTCTCACCCTCCAGTACTGTCTCATATCAAATTCGGTTAATAGGCAGCACTATCAAAATCGGATAATCCAAGAGGGGCGTTAGCTGGATCATTTCTATTGTGTGTGCCATCAAACGGATTTGAGCTCGCAGGTGAATAAAGGTATAGCGAGAGTTTCCAAGTTTCTACAGGCCAATTATGAAAGCGATCGCACCCACGTCTCACCTATCCCTAAAGGTCATAACTTGCCCCATTCTGGGCTAACCAGCGCTTACGATCGCACCAATCATTCACCATTGGCTCCAGCCTATCCCAGAACGCATGATTGTGGTTCGGTTCAATCAAATGCACCAACTCGTGAACCACTAAATACTCTATCATGGTTCGCGGTAGCATCGCCACTCGCCAATGAAAATATAAATCTCCCTTGTGCCCGCAGGAACCCCAGCGATAGCCTAAATCTCGCACTTGCACGGAACGGGGAGAAACTTCGAGGCGTGAGACAACCGCAGCAATTTGTGTATCTAAAATCGACGAAAGGCGATCGCCCAAGCAGCAATTACAGCAGCAGATTGAGGCGTGGCAGGCGTTGCTGGATAAGTTGGGAGGGAGTGAATGAGCGATCGCGATCGCACTCAGCAAGAAAAAGGAGATCGCATCCAGCAATTACAGCAGCAGGATGCGGAATCTTTAACGGCGTCTGAGGCGGACGAGTAAGGCAATTAAAAAAGGTGCGCTGAAGGCAATGCTCAACACGAAGGCTGGCGATAGTAGGAAAGAAAGGTCGGTATAGGATTTGGGTGGAGGGTTATGAGCTGTAGCAACAGTGGCGGTAAGCCCACTGATAGCTAGTCCAACACTCGCGATCGCAATTGTATTATCTAGGGCGCGATCGCTTTTGGTTTGCTCTAGGTCGATGATGCCTTGGATGGTGCTATTTAGGTTTTCCAGTAGGGTTAATCCGGGACTAAGACTTTCATAGTCTGCGTCTATTTGTCGTTGATATTTTTGAGCATAAAAATCACCCTCACTAAATTCTTTTAGCAACTCTAAATTGCTACCTGTATATTTTGTACTCATATCCTTTAAACGAGATTTATAATTTTCTAGATTGACGTTAATTGTACGGCGTTGATTTTCTAGATAGTTTAAGGCAATAGTATAGTCAGAAAGGTTAATTAGGTTATCGGCCAGAGTTTTTTGAAGTTGATTTAACTTCATGTTGTTAGCTTGCAGTTGCCTGGGTAAATCACTGGTTTGATTAATCGAGGGCTGAATATCGACATATTCTTTTTTGAGTACAAATTTTTGATGTCTACTTTGATAGTATGCCCAAACTACTTTATGGCGGTATTGAAATAAGCGCAAAAAGTCATAATAAACACTATTTAACTTTTTTCTCATCTCGTCTGGAGATTGGTCATAGGGGAATAACCAGATTAAAACGTGATGATTCTCTCTCCTAAACTTCTCCCAAAATTCTTTACCCGTTAAACCCAGATTTTCCGGGCAGTACCACAACTCAAAGACTGTTCCCCCGAACCATTGACCTTTGCCTATAAAATCTCTATCCCAGTTATACTTTCCAACTAGTTGGGTATAGCAGCCTTTGGCAATCTTCTCAATTTCATGTTCGGGCTTGTTTTCTGCTAGTTTTCCCCAAGCTAACCAGGTTTGTCCGAGTGTGCCTGTCTTACCAGAGATTTGTTTTTCAATTTCTTGTTTTAGGTTCAAGAAAGGTTCACCGTCAAGGTCTTGTTCTTTATCATTGGGTTTACCGTTGGCATCTTCTTTACCGGAGTAGTCAACCTGGAGGGCATAAGTGTCACCAAGTTGCAGAGGGTAGTAGTAACCATCTAACGGGGATTGAAATTCCCTCCTTCTGGTTTCCAGTAACTCGATAGTATCAGCATCAGTATTTTTATGCTTCTGGATTTGTTTGTATTTTTCCTGAAAGCTCTCTTCGTCTAAATCGTTGTATATTTTTTTACAAAAATCAAGACAATTTTTATCAACTTTCCCCTCATCTTGACCCAAACCATCCTTTAAGTCGTAAAGGAATAAATCAATACTGGGATAAATAATTTTGTCAGACATTTTATTTGCTGCCAGTGATAGACTGCCAAATCCGTTTCAGGATACTAGGTTTTGCAGCTTGTTTAGCAGTAGAGACCGAGTCATCCGAACTAAAAGTCTCAATTGCAGTATTGGCCAGTTCTCTGCTAGGTACAATCGGTAGGGGAAGTGGAGACTCAGCTTTATTACGTTCACCAACCTCACTTTCAAGGGCTGCAAGCTCTTCTTGGTAGACTGTATCCAAGGGTTCATAGCTCTCAGCGATCGCATCTAAGTTGCCGACATTAGTTGGATCGGCGGCGAGGGCTTTGCCGATTTCATTTAACTTGGCTTGGATATTGGCAGGCAAAGGCTCATCTAGCTGGTTTAGGGCACTAAGGAAGGCTGTAAGAGTAATTATGTCGTTAGGTTTCATAAGGAAATCAATTATATCCACCAGTAATTGTGAAAGCTGCCCAATAATAAGGATCCTCAAAGCGCTTCTGTTTCTTCTGAGATAAGTTCATTTTACCGTACTGCTTTAGCTTTTTTCTGAGGAAGGGACGGAGAGGTTTATCTTCTGGGGGGAGTTGGGCAAAGATTACTCTATACAGCCTTTCGAGTTTTCTATCTGTTAAATTTCGTAACCATTTTGTTGCTTTAGCGAGAGCAACAGCGGGTGACTTGCCTTTTTTCAGTTGCCAATAAAAGTATATCATCAGCAAGCTACTAGCATCATCAGTCACAGTCCACAGGGTACTGATAACATAGTGGACACGCTGATAGAGAAAGGCACTGACTAAACCAACATATTCTTCGGTAATAGTTTGGTTGCCAGTGATGGCAGTTTCACAAGCTGAAAGGCTGACTAGCTGATATCCGCTGAGGTTGATATTGCAAATTTCTTCTAGCGTTAGGTATTCTTCACCAGTAAGCGCAATGGCAGATTGTTTGGGATGTTGGGAGTCATAGATGCCATGTCCGGTAAAGTGAAAGATACTGTATCCAGTAGTTAAGGCATCTTTCACTACGGTTTTCGTTGCTTCTGGACCAGCAATCCGTTTGGGGGTTGGATTGTTAAATAGCTGAGTAATTGCAGCAGATTCGATTTCCGCATGGGGGAGGAGATCAAAGCCTTTACTGTCTGGGTGTTCCACACTCAGGAGATTCCCCTCGATCCTAGTTTCTCTCCCTAGAGGATCAATGCCAAGTTGGGCACTGGGCAGGTAAGTGATGGTAAAGGTGTCAGGAAACAGGGCATGGAGGGGGAAGCGGTGCAAGTCGCGGTGGGGAATCAGGATTAGCTGGCTAATATTGTTGAGTTGAGGCAAAATAGCCGGAATATCAAGTATTTTACCCAGTCGAGCAATCATTTCTGGAAGCTGTTCACGCCAGCTATTTGTAGTTGCTCCTCCCTGCTTCTTACCTTTGCGATACTCAGCGTATTGTTGATTCCAATCTTTCACCCAGTCTTCAAATTCCTGTAGCCGTCGCACTGGTGTGGGTAGTTCTTCAGGGTTCGTTGCTAGGGGAGTAGTGATGAGGATGGGTTCTGAGGCGTCGTGTTTGATGATGAACGTGGTGAGGGCAGCAGGGCTGAGGTGCCAATAAACAACAGTTGTTGTGGAATTCACTAGTTGCTTAATCCTATCCCAGCTAGGAGTTGGAAAGTCTTCCCTCCAGCCAGAGAGAAGCCAAGTCAAGCAGGCATTTTTACCCTCTTCTGCGGTTTCCAAAGCTTTCACTAGCTGATTAGACTGAGCATATAAATCAACAGTTAATTGGTTAAAGCCCACGAACTTGAATGCAAGCTGTTTTTTCTTAGCAGGATGTGAAAACTCATTCTGCAAGCGTCGCAACACATCCGACCCAATCCGCTGTAATTCTTCGGCTTTATCTATTTGCCCTAAACCTAAATAGGTAATGTACAAGTCTTGCAAAACTTCAAGATAACGCTCGCGGAGTTTTTGATTATTTTCCAGGAACTTCAGAGCTTTCTCATAACTTTTTTTAGCTTTGCGCCAATTGTCACGGTTTAGCTGCTTTTGTCCCTCTCGATAGTAAACTTTTCCACTAGAGTGATGTAATACTCCACAACCTTCGTGATAAAAACCCTTGGTTGTCTCTTCATTAAGAACTTCTAGACCGTCCTTCCATGTTTTTAAGGCTAACTCATAGTTTTGTCCTGAGTTTATGAATGCCCAGCCCAGATTATTCCAAGCTCGCCAGAAAAGCTGGCGTAAGAGCAGAGCTTGTTTATAGGCAGCGATCCCATCTGGGTAAACTTCCAAATTTGTTAGCGCTAAACCTTTACCGTTCCAAGCAACACAATTGTTGGGATTTAGAGCTAATGTAGTTTCGTAAGAGTCAAGAGCTTCTCGATAACGCTTTAGGATCTGTAAAACTTTGCTACGCTCATACCAAGCTTCTTCGTAGTCTGGGTCTATATTAACAGCTTCATCGTAGTTATAAAAAGCCTCTTCCCTGTTGCCTAAGTTATCTAATAATTTGCCAATTTCGTACCAGGTTTTTGCGTTTTTAGGATCGATTTTTCTGGCTGTTTTGTAGCTGGCAATTGCTTCTTCCCAGCGGCCTAATATCTTCAGAGCCAAGCTTCGGCTTTTCCATGCTTCCACATAATCAGGGTAAATTTCTATGGCTTTGTCGTAGCTTGCAATTGCCTCATCGTAACGGGTTAGATCAAATAGAACACTCCCCAAACGGTACCAAATTTCATAGGCATCGGGGCGATTTTCAAGGGCTTTTTTATAGCTGGCAATCGCTTTTTCTTCCAAACCTAGATCATTTTGGAGAATTCCTAAATTGTACCAAGCTTCATAATAATCAGGGTAAATTTCTATGGCTTTGTCGTAGCTTGCAATTGCCTCATCGTAACGGGTTATATCAAATTGAGCCATCCCCAAATGGTACCAAATTTCATAGGCATCGGGTCGATTTTCCAGGGCTTTTTTATAGCTGGCAATCGCTTTTTCTTCCAAACATAGATGATTTTGGAGAATTCCTAAATTGTACCAAGCTTCATAGCCGTCCGGTCGGATTTCCAAAGCTGTTTCATAGTTTTTAATTGCCTCATCTTCGTCCCCTGAATTAAATAGGATAATTCCTCGTTTGTACAAGGCTTGGTAGCTATTGGGTCTAACTTTTAAAGCTTTGCTATAGAGTTCATATGCCTCATCATCGCGTCCTAAGTCAAATAGTATATTTGCACAGTTGTACCAGAATTCATATTCAAGCTCAGTTGCCTTGTGAAGGCTAGCAGTTGCTTCCTCTTGGTTGCCTAGTTTCTTTAGCGTACTGCCACGAGATTTCCAAACTTTGTAAGAGTCTGGGTTAAGCTGAAGTGCTTGGTTAAAGCTGACGAGTGCTTCCTCTTGGTTGCCTAGTTTCGCTAGTGTCATGCCACGATATTTCCAAGCGTTGTAAGCGTTTGGGTTAAGCTGAAGCGCTTGGTTAAAGCTGACGAGTGCTTCCTCTGGGTTGCCTAGTTTCGCTAGTGTCATGCCAAGGAATATCCAGGCTCTAGAATGGTTTGGATTAAGCTCAATTGCTTGCTTATAGCTTTTGAGGGCATGTTCGCACTGATTCAATTCATAGAAAGCCCTGCCTCGACCTTGCCAATCTTCATACCCATGCGGAGTAATTTGAATTGCTTGATTTAAGTCTGCTTTTGCCTTTATGACCTTATTCTTCGTCCGATAAGCGATGCCCCGCTGGGTCAGCGCTAAGGGGTAAGATGGCTTAATTTGCAGAGCTTGAGTTAGATATTCTATTGATTCCCAAAAACGATGCTGCAAAGAGCAGGCTAAACCTAAGCCATACAGCACCTGCGGGTTTTGCGGTTCTAATGCAGCAGCTAGCTGAAAAATCTCTAGCGCTGCTTGGTACTTTCCCCGATCCAGTTGCTCGTGTCCTTGCTCTAGCAGGGTTTGTACGCTGGCATTCTGTGTCATCTAGCTAAAATCAGATGGTGCTATTTACCAGTTTACCTTAGGCATAGAGTAGACAATAGGCTTCTGCTTAATCTCGAAAAGCTTATTGCTGCTGAAATTCTATTGTTTAATACACTATTTCTAACCCACTTTCGGGTAAATCTTTAGAGCGACTCCCCTACCGCTTAAAGTTTCTGAGGTTCTCTCGCAAGTGTTGATGAATGCGACACCCCCACGTCTCACCCATTCCTAAAGGTTATAACTCACTCCATTCTCCGCTAACCAGCGCTTACGATCGCACCAATCACTCACAATTCGCTCCACCCTATCCCAAAACGCATGATTGTGGTGCGGTTCAATCAAATGCACCATTTCGTGAATCGCCAGATACTCAATCATCACTCGCGGTAGTATCGCCACTCGCCAATGAAAATATAAATCTCCCTTGTGCCCGCAGGAACCCCAGCGATAGCCTAAATCTCGCACTTGCACGGAACGGGGAGAAGCTTCGAGGCGATCGACTTTAGCAGCAATTTGTGTATCTAAAACCGACGAAAGGCGATCGCAATACCATCGAATAAAAGCTTCTCTCCCCCGCGGCAGCGCTTCTCGCTGCAATTCAAAACGACTTTGATACAATCTCAAAGGTGGCTTTCCCTCCACGCCATCCACCAGTTTGAGGCTGTAGCTGCGTCCCAGATAGTAAAAGCCTTCCCCGGAAACGTATTCTTTAGGAGGGGTGGGAGGATTGAAAGATTCTTTCTCGATTAGTTTGCTGTGAATCCACAAGCGCTTCTCGTTGACGACTTTTTCTAATGTTTCAATTGGCACTTGTGGGGGAGTTGACAGAGTTAATTGACCATCTCGTTCGACAGTAAAGGTAGGTTACGAGGGTCGATCGGCTGCATCGCTCGCCACAGTGGCATCGGGTGCTACCGATTCTAGCTCTGGTGGCAGATGATTGGTAATAAAGGAACTCCAGTGAGGTATCCCACCTGAATCAAATTTCATCTGCAAAATTGACGCATTCGGTACTGGAAAGCCTCGCGAAAATCCCAAAAGCCGATTCATCGCAACGGCATCAATTACCGTTGGGTTAGCCAAAATCTGCCACATCATTGCTTTGATAAAAAATCCATGTGAAAAGACAACTACAAAACCGGATTGTTGTTGCAACTGGTTCAGGGTAGTTCGGACTCGTTCCATCAGTTGGACCAAGGATTCGGCGTTGGGTCCATCGACATATTCAGGGTCCCCGCGGTCCCAGTAAGCTTTGCTCAAAGGTTTGCTAGCCTGGGTTGTGGTTGGTTGGTCGAGGTGTAGGCCCAGATAGGTAAATTCCTGAACTTGCCAAACCTCAACGGGTGTATGTGGAAATTTTTCAATCAATGGTTGAGCAGTGAGTTGTGTTCTCAGATAAGGTGAAATCACAATCTTGTCTGGAGTTTGTTTAACGGCGGTTGGAATACATCTTGATTGTCGATCGCCCAATTCACTTAAGGCATTTTCATGTGGTCCCATAGTTGCCAACCCTGCATTGGATTGACTTTGACCATGACGAATAATCCAGATAGACACGGTTTGATATTCCCTCTCATTTAATGGCTAAAAATCACTTGTAGTTAATTGACATCATCCCCCATACACATCATCTAAAAACTGGGGGGTCAATAAGTCGCCTGGATTCATGTCTGGTGGTGTAGACTCCGGGGTGACTGACCGCAGCAGGAAGCAGCCGTCACGATCTGGATTCGATTCTAGCTGAAGAATGACGTGCCCATAACCCCCAGCATTCCCCATCCGTACATACTGTTCTTGACCGACCACAGGTGTTGTAAGGTGTTGTAATTTGAGCCTGGCTGACAAGCTTTTTCAGTTTGTGGATGAGCCGATAGCGCTGCACATGAGGGTTGATGTCTAATTTATAACTATCGCCCTCGTCTGTTGGGATTGACAATACGGTGCGCTTGTACTGCTTCAGCTTGTTGGTTTTGATAAATTTGTTATGTGGCTTCATCGCCGAGACCCCTCCGGTGTATTCTAGAGTCCCTACCAAAATGCAAATTGAACCATACGACCCCCGCCACCTTGATGATGTTATTCGTCTTTCGCGAAACCGAATTTGTAAATTCCGGTTCCTTCCCCTTCAGCCGTTGCCGCCTCTGAAGCGCCACCTCAAAACTCAACCCCACAGACAGACAATACTCGATCGCAGCCAATGCCGCCCAATCAGACCGAGAGTAATAAACACTGGGCCCCGTACCCGTCCCGCTAATGGCAGAACAATCCCCTTCTCTCGCCAATACTGCAACTGGCGAAATGCAGCCTGTAATATCGGCCGCCTGCTTGCTGGTAAAAAAGATGGGAGTAGAAGGACTCGAACCTTCGACCTTGAGATTAAGAGTCACCTGCTCTAACCAACTGAGCTATACTCCCGCATCTAAGCTATTATAACACAACTGTTCTGAAAAATAAACTATTTTTGTAAATATTTGTGGCGATCGCCCTTACTGCAATATTTAATTTAAGTTCGAGCCCCCTGATTCCACATTTGATTTAAGGGCGATCGACCTCAAACACCTCCGCAGAGTTGTGCAAAACGTGCGGCCGACCATCCCACCAAATCTGATACTTGGCTATCTCCAATCTCGACAATTCCCTTGACTCCATCTTGGCATTCTACTGCATCCCCACAGAAAAATTTGCTGTGAATGAATGAATGAGTAAGGTGGACTTTTGCCCACCCTACTGATTCTAATTGGTTCCGAAAGCGTCTACTTGAGAATTCGGGAGACGACACCGGCGCCCACAGTACGATTGCCTTCGCGGATGGCAAAACGCATATTTTGTTCGATCGCGATCGGCTGCAACAACTTCACAGTCATATTAACCCGATCGCCCGGCATTACCATGTCA
>Ga0164304_10000363_pt1 | contig 12387 bp, 9 predicted proteins | sample Whisoiple_217_MG_FD_110216 | JGI IMG/M metagenome (GOLD analysis project Ga0164304, IMG submission 110216) | Soil microbial communities amended with pyrogenic organic matter from upstate New York, USA - Whitman soil sample_217_MG | ecosystem: Environmental > Terrestrial > Soil > Agricultural...
CAGTGGGACGTCGCCACCAACGCCCCGCCATCGGTGGGCGGCCCGATGCTGGCCGTGATGCTGCGTGAGCTCGGCGGCTCGGGCTGGAGCTGGGCGCGCATCATCGAGGTGCAGCGGCACGTGCTGTCCTACCGCCACGGCGTGCACGACCTGTCGACCGACCTCGAGGAGGACGGCTACGCCCTGCTCGAGCTGGTCGAGCGGCACGGGCTGGCGGGTCTGCCGACCTCGTCGTCGACCGCGCACGTCTCCGCCGTCGACAGCGACGGACGTGCCTGCGCCATCACGGCATCCAGCGGCTACGGCGCCGGAGCCACCGTCCCGGGCACGGGCCTGATGCTCAACAACTGCCTCGGCGAGCCCGAGCTGAACCGGCTGGGGCTGCACGCCCTGGCGCCGGGCACGCGGCTGGCCTCGAACATGGCGCCCTCCGTGGCGCGCAGCCGGGCCGGCGACACGATGGCGATCGGCACACCCGGTGCCGACCGGATCACCACCGCGTTGATGCAGGTGCTGGCGCGCTACTGCCTCATGGGCGTCGGGCTGCAGGAGTCCATCGACCGGCCACGGCTGCACGTCCGCGTGCTTGACGACGGCAGCCACCGGCTCGAGCATGAGGACGACCCCGAGATGGCAGCAGCTGCCGCCGACTCCGGCATGCCGACGGTGAGGCACCCGCAGCACTCGATGTTCTTCGGCGGGGTCGGGGCGGCCCACCGCTCCGCCCACGGCGAGCTCAGCGCCGCCGCGGACCCCCGGCGGGAGGCCGCCACCGGTATCGGGTAGCGGATGGGAGGTGTCGATGGGCTACCGGCTCCTGGGGGACGCGGTGATGCTCGTCCACTTCGCCTTCCTGGTCTTCGTGGTCACCGGCGGCTTCCTCGCCTGGCGGTGGCCGTGGGTCATCTGGCCGCACGTGGCCACGGCCCTCTGGGGCTTCTCCACGATCGTCTTCTCGCTGCGCTGCCCGCTGACCGACGTCGAGGACTGGGCGCGGGTGCGAGGGGGCGAGGCGCCCCTGTCGGGGACGGGCTTCATCGACCACTACCTCGAGAACGTCGTCTACCCGGAGCGCTACACCCATGCCGTCCAGACGATGGCTGCGATGCTCGTGCTGTTCTCGTGGGTGGTTTTCGCGGCCCGCAGATGGCGCAGTCGGCGCAGTCGGCGCGGCCCGCCCGCTCGGGCGCTCCCTACCGGGCGGCGCCCGTGACGGCCCAGTCGTCGGTGCGCACCCGCCGCCAGAACAGCACGCCCCGGATCGCCATGAACGCCGTGAACGCCACCCAGAGCGCAGCCAGCGCGAGGGCCTGCCCGTCGGCTCCGCCGTCGCCCAGCAGCGCACCCGCGGCCGCGTGGACGCCCAGCGCCAGCGGCAGGTAGAGCAGCAGCGTGGCCACCATCGCCTTGGCGAGCCAGCGCCCGTCGCCGGCGCCGATGAGCACGCCGTCGACCACGAAGACGTACCCCGACAGCGGCTGCCCGAGCGCGACGACGACGAGGGCGGCGGCCAGGGCCGAGCGCACCGCCTCGTCGGAGGTGAAGGCCGCCGGCAGGACCCGGTGCACGGCCAGCAGCGCTGCGCCGAGCACGGCGCCGCCCCACACGCCCCAGCGGACCATCGTCGAGGTCGCGGAGCGGGCCCCCTGCACGTCGCCCGCTCCCAAGGCCTTGCCGGTGAGGGCCTGGGCCGCAATGGCCAGCGCGTCGAGGGCGAACACGAGGAAGGACCACACGGTGGCGGCCACCTGGTGGGCGGCGAGCGGCACGTCCCCGAGGCCGGCCGCGACCCAGGTGGTGAGCAGCAGGATGGCCCGCAGCGCCAGCGTGCGCACCAGCAGCGGTATGCCGCTCAGGGCCGCCCGCAGGACACGGCCGGGATGCGGGTGGAGACCGGCATCGGCAGCCCGCGCGTGGCGCACGAGCACCACCACGAGGGCTGTCGCCATCCCGGTCTGCGCCATCACCGTGCCCCAGGCCGACCCCGCGATGCCCCAGCCGAGGCCGTAGACGAGGGCGAGGTTGAGGACGATGTTCGACGTGAAACCGGCCACCGAGGCGACCAGCGGCGTCCGGGTGTCCTGCAGGCCGCGCAGGACACCGGTCGCGGCGAGCGCGACCAGCATCGCGGGGATGCCGAGCGCTGAGACCCGCAGGTAGGTCGTGGCGTGGGCGAGCGCGGCAGGGGACGCGCCGAAGAGCCGGCACAGCGGTTCGGCCGCGACGGCCACGGCGACCGCGACGAGCGCCCCGATGCCGGTCGCCAGCCAGGTGCCGTCGATCCCCGCTTCGAGGGCGCTCCGCTGTGCCCCGGCCCCGATCTGGCGGGCGACGATCGAGGTGGTGCCGTACGCCAGGAAGACGAAGAGGTTGGCCGCCGTCAGAAGCGTGGCGCTCGCGACCCCCAGGCCCGCGAGCTGAGCCGTGCCGAGGTGGCCGATGATCGCCGAGTCGGCCAGCAGGAAGAGCGGCTCGGCGACGAGGGCGAGGAACGCGGGCACCGCGAGGCGCAGGATCTCGCGGCTCTGGTCGCCACTCCTCGCGCGCAGCACCCGGACACCGTAGACCGGCGCCTGCCGGCGGCGTCTAGGTGTCCGCGCCCACGCCCAGGGGAGGCCGGCCCCAGCGCTCGCGCAGGGTGCGCACGAAGGCGGCGAAGTCGGCGGCCATGTCCACCCCGGCCGGGTCCATGAGCCACTGGATCTGCAGGCCGTCCATCACCGCCAGGGTCACCTGGGCGATGCGCTCCACGGGCGCGTCACGGTCACAGCTGCCCTCGTCCTGTGCCTGCCGCAGCCCGGCGCTGATCATCTCGGCCGCAGCCCGGTGGTGCTCGCGCAGCCAGGCGTGACCGGGGTGCTCGACGTCGATGGCCTCTCCTGCCATCGCCGTGAAGAGCCGCACGAACGGCTCGCGCCTCGTGTTGTGCTCCACGAGCCGGACCAGCTGGTCGAAGACCTCCCAGCCGCGCGGCTGCGCGACGTCGCCGAGGGCTGCCATGTCCTGCTCGTCGCGCCGGGCCAGCACGCCGGCCAGGAGTGACTCCTTGGACGGGAAGTGGTGCAGGAGACCGGTCTGGCTCAGCCCGGCCGCCTCGGCGACGCTGACCATGGAGGTCGCCCGGTAGCCGCCCTCGGCGAAGAGGTCGGCGGCCGCAGCCAGGATGCGCTCGCGGGTGTCCGCGCCGTCCCCGCCGCGAGGTCGCCCGCGACCCCGGCGTGCGGGGCGGGGCTGCGGTTCGGCGGTGGTGGCCACGGCCCGAGGGTATGCCGGGCGGGGCCGCCCGCTCGAACCCGGGCGCGCGGTGCGGTCCGGGTCCGAGCGTTTGGTGCCCATCAGGCGAGCGGGAGCCGGTGCCGGACGTCGCCGAGGCCTCGCGCGACGAGCAGCTCGCCGCCGTCGGCCAGCCAGGCCCAGCCGTTCGCCTCCGCGTCCCAGCGACGCCACAGCCGGCGCTCGCACGGGACGGTCACCGTCGCAGACTCCCCAGCGGGAACCTCGGCCGCCGCCCAGCCGACCAGCCTGACCGGCTGGTCGGCCTCCGCCGGCTGGAGGTAGACCTGCACGACCTCGCGGGAGTCCCGAGCGGAGGTGTTGCGCACCGTGACCTCGACGCTCGGCGCCGCGTCGGTGCCGGCTGGTGCGACCCGTGCGGAGGGGTAGTCCCAGGTCGCGTAGCCCAGGCCGTGGCCGAACCACCAGGCTGGAGCCTTGGCCCTGCCCGCCGCGAAGCCGCGGTAGCCGACGAAGGTGCCGTCGGTGTACTCGAGCCTGAGGTTGGTCGGCACCACGTCCCAGGCAGGGGCGTCGCCGTCGCCAGCCGGGTAGGACGTCACGAGGCGGCCGGCCGGCTCGCGGATGCCGAGCAGGGCGTCGGCCACGGCGTGGCCGCCCTCCTGGCCCGGGAGCCCGACCACGAGCACCGCGTCGACGGCGTCGGCCCACGGCATGAGCACCGGGGTGGCGGCGTTGACGACGACGACGGTGCGCCGAGCCGCGGCGGCGACGGCCGAGACCAGCGCGTCCTGCTCGCCGGGCAGGGCCAGGGTCGACTTGTCCAGGGCCTCGGTCTCCTGCTCCTCCGTGAGCCCGACCACCACCACCGCGACGTCCGCCTCGCGGGCGGCGGCCACGGCGGCCTCGATCGACTGCGCGGCGGGCACGGGGGCCTGCCGGGCGACCAGGCCCTTGTAGCCCATCCCGGAGGCGATGACGTGGGAGAGGACACCGACCTTGCCGTCCGGCCCGGGGACAGGCTCAGAGCGCACCAGCGTGACGGCCGCCTCGACCAGCGCGCCCGGTGCCAGCTCCACGTCGGTCGTCCAGGCGGGCGGCTTCAGCATGGACTCGCCCGGGTCATGGCCCTCCACCTCGAGGGTGGTGCCGGCGACCTCGGTGCCGTCGACGGTGAGCCGCCAGGCCCCGGTACCGAGCACGCCGAGCCGCGTGTGGGCGCCCGCCTCGAGCCGGGCACTGAGGCTGACCCTCGCCACCGGGCGCGGGAAGGAGTCGTCCCAGCCGACGCTCACACCGGCGACGCTGGAGTGCTCCTGGCCCATGACGACGCCGTCGCTGTCGTAGTACCGGACCAGGACGCCCGCCTCGCCGGTCTCGGGGTTTGCGACGGCCTCCGGGTCGGCGGCGACGGGCCGCTCGCGCACCTCGACGCCGTCCACGACGGTCAGGCGCTCCCCGATCGCCGCGCCCAGGCCCTGCGCGACCGAGACCTGGTGCGGCGGGTTGACCTGCGCCGATCCGCCGCCCATGCACACGGTCTCGATGGCGTGGCGGCCGATGAGGGCCACCTGGCCCTGCGCGGCCAGGGGCAGGGCCCCCCTGTTGGCGAGGACGACCATCCCGTCGGTGGCCAGCCGCCGCAGCTGGGCCCGCCGGGCTGGGGCGTCCGGGGCGGTCGACTGCGCCGGCCACTGGCGGTGCTCGCCGAGGGCGCCCACCCGCTCCGCGAGCCGGAGCAGGCGGCAAACGTGCTCGTCGATGACCGACTCGGGCACGGCGCCGGACTCGACGTCGGCAACCAGCGCCTCGCCCCACGGTCCGTCCGGGCCGGGCATGACCAGGTCGAGGCCGCCGAGGGCGGCGGGCGCGGAGGTCTTGGTGGCGAACCAGTCGCTCATGAGCAGGCCGTCCCAGCCCCACTCGCCCTTGAGCACCTCGTTGTTGACGTGGTCCTGCTCGGTGGCGGCGACGCCGTTGATGTCGTTGTAGGCGGCCATGATCGACCAGGGGTCCGACTCCTCGACAGCGATCTCGAAGGGCAGGAGGTACACCTCGCGCAGCGCCGCCTCGGAGACGACGGAGTCCATGTAGTTGCGCTCGGTCTCGGACTCGTTGGCGACGAGGTGCTTCAGGCAGGCGCCGATTCCCTTGTCCTGCAAGCCCTTCACATAGGCCGCGGCAAGCTTGCCGGTGAGCAGCGGGTCCTCGGAGTACTGCTCGAAGAGCCGGCCCCCGAGGGGCGAGCGGTGCAGGTTGATGGTCGGGCCGAGGACGACGTGGATCTGCTGGCGCTCGGCCTCCTCGGCGAGCATCGAGCCGACCTCGCGCGCGGGGTCCTCACTCCAGGCGGAGGCGAGGACGGTGGCGTTGGGAAAGAGCGCCACCTTCTCGCCGCCGGTGAACTTCAGCCCGCGCACGCCGGTCGGGCCGTCGGAGAAGGCCATCGGCGCCAGGCCGATCGAGTCCTCGCCCCACAGGGTGAAGGCGGTCTCGCCGGTGAGCAGGCGCACCTTGGTGCGCAGGTCGAGTCGGGCGAGCAGGGCGGCATACGGGTTGGTGGTGGTGTGCTCTGACATGTCACTTCACTTTCCGGATGGGGAGGACGACGACGGCGCCGACGAGGGCGACGAGGGCCGCTGCCCACAGCATGAGGGTGTAGTTGGGACCGGTGGAACCCGCGCCGGCAGCCAGGAGCAGGGAGCCCAGGAACGGCGCGGCGGACTGGGGGATCGCGTTGGCCATGTTGAAGACGCCGAGGTCCTTGCCGGAGTCGTCGCGGTTGGGCAGCACCTCGAGGATGAGGGCCATGTCGACGCTCATGTAGATGCCGTACGCCAGGCCCATGATCGCCTCGACGAGGTAGAACGCGGGAAGGCTGCTGGCATGGGCGAGGAGCGCGACGCCGACGCCGAACAGCAGGGTGGAGGAGGCGACCAGGGCCTTGCGCCGGCCGGTGCGGTCGGAGACCACGCCTGCGGCCCAGCCGGCGAGCACCAGCACCACCGTGTAGATGAGGATGCCGGTGGCGATGGCCTGGGCGGCGCCGCCCTCGGTGAGCTCGACGCGGTCGACGAGGAAGTTGAGCCGGAAGGTCGTGAACAGGAAGCTGCTCAGGATGATCAGGAACCGCGACCACCAGGCGAACCCGAAGTCGGGGTGGGCAACCGGGTTCACCCAGAAGGTCTGGGCGACGTCCCTGAGGGTGAAGCGCGGCGGCTTGGTGTCGAGCACCGGATCGGGCAGGACGACGGCGTAGACGACCATGCCGATGACGCCGATGGCCGCCGGGATCATGAAGAGCAGCAGCATGTTGTCGGTCAGGCGGGAGGCGAGCAGCGAGGCCGCGAGGACGCCGACGTTCTGCATGATGCCGACCATCGCGGAGACCTTGGCGTGCTGCTTATCCGGCAGCTGGTCGGCGAGGGTCGCGATGAACGGGCTGAAGGCCGCGTTCGCGCCGAGCTGGGCGATGAACCAGCCCAGGGCCAGCATCGGCACCGATCCGGCCTGCGAGATGAGCAGCAGCGCCGCGGCCATCACCAGGACGCCGCCGATCATCCACGGGCGGCGACGGCCGAAGCGCGAGGTCGTGCGGTCGGAGAGCCGGCCGAACAGCGCGTTTCCGACGAAGGCCGCGATCGCGCCGACGCCGAGCGCGAGGCCCAGGGCGCTGGTGCGGGCCGTCGGGTCGGGCAGCAGGGTGTTGACCTTCAGCGCCATGCTGATGATCACCGGGCCGAGCAGGGCCACGAAGAGGCCGAACTGGGCGAACCCGAGGGCGAAGACGAATCCGGCGGACTTGGGCTCGCGGGGCTTCTCGCCGCAGCGCAGGGGCCGCGGCTCGGTGGCCAGGGCTGTGTGTGTGGGGATGGTCATCGTTGACTCCAGAACACTCGGTCGCCGGGCCACGCTGCCCGGCGTCTGCATCGAGGAGACCACTCCGGAAGCAGTATTGAAAATAGCAACTATTAACTATTTATCAATTCGTGACCTTGGGCAGGCGACCTTTCAGGTATGCCGCGTGGGGCGGCGTTGGCGCCGGTGCATGATGGGGCCGTGGCCACCATCGTCTACGTCCATGCCCATCCCGATGACGAGGCGTCCCAGACCTCCGGATCCATGGCGCGTGCCGCCGCGGAGGGGCACCGCGTCGTGGTGGTGTTCGCGACGAACGGCGACCACGGGGAGGCGCCGGACGACCTGGCCGAGGGTGAGCGAGTGGTCGACCGCCGCCGCCGGGAGGCGCAGGCGGCGGCCGGCGTCCTCGGGCTCTCCCGGGTGGCCTGGCTCGGCTACGCCGACTCCGGCATGAGCGGGTGGGAGCAGAACCACCACCCGGGCTCCTTCCACCTCGCGGACCTCGAGGAGGCCGCGGGCCGGCTCGCCCAGATCCTCGACGAGGAGGGCGCCGACGTCGTGGTCGGCTACGACTGGCACGGCGGCTACGGCCACCCCGACCACGTCAAGGTCCACCACCTGGTGCACCGCGGCGCCGAGCTCGCGGCCAGCCGGCCCCGGGTGCTGGAGTCGACGATGAACCGCGACCTGGTGCGCCGCATGTTCGAGGCGGCGAAGGCCGCGGGCATGGCCGACGTGAGCTGGGACCCGGATGCACCCATGGACGACGGCAACCCCCTCGGCATGCCCGAGGAGGAGATCCACCTGCAGGTCGACGTCAGCGCCCACCTGCACCAGCGGCGCTCGGCGCTGCGGGCCCATGCCAGCCAGGCCACCGACATCGGGGCGTTCCTCGGCATGCCGGACGACGTGTTCGAGATGTTCTTCGGCGCCGAGCACTACATCGAGCGGGGCCGTGAGCCGGGCATGCGCCGCGGGTGGTTCTTCGAGGACTAGCGACCTGCCGCTGCCGCTGCCGGCGTCACGCGCCGTCACGGCTCCAGCACGACCACATCGGCACAGCTCAGAGGTGTTTGAGGGCCTCGCGCCTCGACAGACCGGAGAGCCGGTCGCCGTAGGCCGCCACCGCTTGGCGGACCCACCCCGGGTCGGTGCGCGCATACTGGCGCAGCGCCCACCCGATGGCCTTGCGGATCCAGAACGACGGGTCCTCGAGATTCGGCTCGACGCAGTCGGCCAGCAGCCGGGTGTCGGTCTTCTCCTTGAAGGTCAGCTGGCTGAGGATGGCGGAGCGCCGCAGCCACAGGTCGTCGGCCCGGGCCCACTCGCGCATGAGCGGGCCGACCTGGTCGCGGTGGTGCAGCAGGATGGCCCCCACCCGGTCGGCGGCGACCTGGTCGACGAGGTCCCACCAGGCGCCGGTCGTGACCAGGTGGGTGTACAGCGGCAACGCCCCCGGGTCCTGCCACCCGCGGTAGGCGCGGTGTCCGGCCAGGGCGATCGCGGCATACCTCTCCTCGCGGTGCGTGGCGCCGTCCCAGAGCCCGCGCACCGTGTCCTCCCAGTCCCGTCGGTCGGTGATGCGGTATGCCGGGTCGGCGAGGATGGGGCGCAGGACCGCCCTGAGCTGGGGCGCGCTCAGTCCTCGAAAGGGCAGGGACGACTTCATGTAGGACTGCTGCGCCCGGGCGCGCTCGGGGTCGCCCTCGTCAGCCAGCGCCTGCTGGATCCGCGCAACCAGGTCGTGTCGAACCACGGGAAGAGCATCGCCTACGGGCGACCGCGCTGGGCGTGGGGGATCGCCGACGGCCTGGAGGAGGTGAACGCCCACGTCCAGGCCTCAGGGCTCGGGTGGGGACTCCAGGGCGAGGGCGATCGTGAGGTCCAGGACCACCCCCGGGTCGTCGAGCGCGTCTCCGAAGGCCTCCCGGACCTGCCCCATCCGGTAGCGGACGGTCTGGGGGTGGACGTGCAGGTAGGTCGCCACCTGCTCGCGCCGGCCGTGGTGCAGCAGCCACGCGCGCAGCGTCTCCTCCAGCCGGGCGCGCGCGGCCGGGCGCAGCGCGTCCAGCGGCGCCAGGGTGCTGGCCCGCAGGTCCGCGAGCGCACTCGGGTCGGCGGTGAGCACGAGCTCACCGAGCCGCGCCTCGGTGTCCACCGCAGCCCGGGTGCGCGGGAGGGACCGGGCACGCCGCGCGCGCTCGTACGACAGGTGCGCCTCGGTCCAGGGCCGCGCTGGGCCGAGCACGGCACGCCGTTGGTCGAGGAGCCGGGCGAGGCGCACCCGCCCCGGCCCGGTGCTGTCGGGCACCAGCAGCACCGCGAGGTTCTCTGCCTCGTCCAGGCCGGGCAGCTCACCGCTGACGGGCAGCGTGTGCTGCCCGAGGTGGCCCAGCACCGCCGGCACGTGGTGCTGGGGCAGCAGGACTGCCGTGAGCGTGCGCGGGGGCTCCCAGGCCGCCTGCTCCGCGGCTGCCTCCAGCGCGGCTGCGTCCTCCCCGGCCAGGAGCTGTCTGGCCAGCCGCTCGAGGTAGCGCTCCCGCACCCGTCCCGTCGTGGCCACCTCGTCCCCGTGCCCCGCGACGCTGGCGGCCGACAGCTCGTCGATGTAGGCGAAGACCAGCTCGGCGAAGCGCCCCACCGTCGCAGCCGGCACGTCGCAGGCGACCGCCACCTCGGAGAAGTGCCGCCACGACACCCTGGCCCCGATCCGGTAGGCCGCCAGGAGCGCGTCGACCGAGCGACCGCTGCGCGCCTCCCCGCGCCCGAGGTCGTATGCCGCGGCCGTGCTCTGCGCGATGGGCACCGAGGGGTCGGAGACCCCACCGCGGGTCGCCATGGTGAGGAAGTTGGCCAGGGCCAGCTGGACCGCACCGCGGATGTTCTGGCCCAGTCGCCCGGCCAGGGCTCCGGCATACCCGGGGACCTCGACCATGATCGACTCGACGGCCTCGTCGGCGGCGGCCGTGATGGCCCCGGCCAGCTGCTCCTGGGTCTGCGGGTCGAGCTCCAGCAGGGCGGCTTGGGTCGCGACCCGGTCAGCGGGATCCGTCATCTTTGTCCTCAGCGAACAACTCGAAGGCTTCGATTCACATCGCGTGGTCAGGATTCTAGTCTCCGGGGCGGGGATGCTGGAAGGGTGAGTACTACGACCGCAACCCCTCGGCGAGCGACCCTTGCCTCCCGGGTCCTGCGGGCGGCCGAACTGGTGACCACCCCGCTGCTGCCCGCCGACTACCTCGACCTGATCAGCCCCCTGCGCGCCGGCGCAGACCTGCGCGGCCGCATCGTCGACATCCGGCGCGAGACCGCCGACGCCGTGACCCTGGTGATCCGCCCCGGCCGGGGCTGGCTCGGGCACGTGCCGGGCCAGTACATCCGCGTCGGGGTCGACGTCGACGGCGTGCGCCAGTGGCGCGCCTACTCCCTGACCTGCCCCGCCTCCGCCCCTGACGGCTGCATCAGCGTCACGGTCAAGGCCATTCCCGAGGGCAAGGTCAGCAACCACCTCGTGCGCCGCGCCGAGCCCGGCACGATGATCATGCTCGACCAGGCCAAGGGCGACTTCGTCCTGCCCGACACCCGCCCCGAGCGTGTCCTGTTCCTCACCGCCGGCAGCGGTATCACCCCCGTCATGGGCATGCTCCGCAACCACCTCGACGAGCTCGCCGACGTCGTCGTCCTGCACTCGGCGCCGACCGCGGCCGACGTCGTCTTCGGCGACGAGCTCCGCGAGCTGGCGGCCCACGGGCGGATCACCCTGCTCGAGCAGCACACCGACACCGACGGCCTTCTCGACCTCGCCGGGCTGGCGAGCCGCGTCCCGGACTGGGCGGGCCGGCATACCTGGGCCTGTGGCCCCACCGGCATGCTCGACGCGGCGGAGGAGCAGTGGGCCGCCGCGGGTGTCGCGGACCGCCTGCACACCGAGCGCTTCCGGCCCACCGTCGTCGCCGCCGGCGAGGGCGGCACCGTCACCTTCGCCACCCAGGGCCAGGTCGTCGAAGCAGACGGGGCCACCCCGATCCTCGACGCGGGCGAAGAGGCCGGCGTCCTCATGCCGTCGGGATGCCGCATGGGCATCTGCTTCGGCTGCGTCGTACCCCTGCGCGACGGCGCGGTCCGCGACCTGCGCAACGGCGAGATCACCACCGCCACCCCCGAGGCCACCGTGCCCATCCAGACCTGCGTGTCGGCTGCTGCCGGCACCTGCGAGATCGAGCTCTGAGGAGAGACATGACCGCCACCGCCGAGACCCTCGCGCCCGTGCCCAGCACGACCACCCCTGCCACCCCCGCCGCCGCCGGCGCCCCCGAGGCCCGCAAGGCCGCCCGCAACAGCCGGCTCTCCGTCGCCGCGCCCGTCGAGCGTCGGCCCAACGCCCGGCGCTCGGGGCGCCCCGACCCCACCGCGCACCTGAGCCCGGAGCAGATCGAGGAGCTCGGCCGCGAGCTCGACGTCATCCGGCAGGAGGTCATCGACTCCCGCGGCGCCAGCGACGCGGCGTACATCCGCAAGGTCATCAAGACCCAGCGCTGGCTCGAGATGGGCAGCCGCGGGGTGCTGCTGTTCTCGATCTTCCCGCCGGCCTGGCTGGTGGGCACGGCCGGCCTGTCGGTCGCCAAGATCCTCGAGAACATGGAGATCGGGCACAACGTCATGCACGGCCAGTGGGACTGGATGCGCGACCCCAAGATCCACTCGATGAGCTGGGAGTGGGACAACGCCGCGCCCGCGTCGATGTGGAAGCACTCGCACAACGAGCTGCACCACACGTTCACCAACGTCCTCGGCCGCGACAACGACCTCGGCTACGGCATCATGCGTGTCGACGAGGACCAGAAGTGGGTGCCGATGTACCTCGGCCAGCCGCTGTACAACTTCCTCAACGCCTGCTTCTTCCAGTACGGCATCGCCGCGTACGACCTCGAGGTGGGCAAGTACCTCAAGGGCCGCAAGGACAAGGAGGTCTTCCGCCGCGACGGCAAGAAGGTGCTGGCCAAGGTCGCCCGGCACGCCACGCGCGACTACCTCCTGCACCCGCTGCTGTCGGGGCCGTCCTTCTTCCACACGATGGGCGCCAACGCGGTCGCCAACCTGGTGCGCAACCTGTGGACCCACTCGGTGATCATGTGCGGCCACTTCCCCGAGGGGGTCGAGACGTTCACCAAGGACTCCATCGAGGGGGAGACCCGCGGCGAGTGGTACCTGCGCCAGATGGTCGGCTCGGCCAACATCAGCGGCAGCAAGGCCATGCACGTCATGACCGGCAACCTGTCGCACCAGATCGAG
>Ga0164304_10000364_pt1 | contig 12375 bp, 8 predicted proteins | sample Whisoiple_217_MG_FD_110216 | JGI IMG/M metagenome (GOLD analysis project Ga0164304, IMG submission 110216) | Soil microbial communities amended with pyrogenic organic matter from upstate New York, USA - Whitman soil sample_217_MG | ecosystem: Environmental > Terrestrial > Soil > Agricultural...
GCTGGGATTTGCAAAATATGCTCCCCGCCCTTCACCGATGTTAAATGAGCCGAAACTGTGAAACAAGCTTGTACCGCGCGTGGCGCCGCCCTCTATGCGATCGCTGGGCAAATTATTAATTGTCTCGGGAACCGTGCGCGAACTTTCCGGCCCCAAGGTATTATCTGGGATAATCTGGGCGATCGCCCCAGATGGCAACAGCAGTGAGGCGCAAAATAGTAAGTAAAAATTGGTGCTAGCCATAAAATAACCTTTGTTTCAACAGGGGGAAGGAAACGTTTCATCACTTTGAAGTTGACACCAATAGCCCGAAAGCCTGCCCTTGACTAGCTGTTATGGAGATATGTATTAACCTACTATCCATGCTAGATTCTGCGGTTCGGAAAATTTATGTCAAGTTTTTGTATCGGGCTGGCGCCCACAGTTTACAACAGCCAGATTGTTTCCGGCTGCATCGCTATTATTCAAAGAGAACCCCGATTTCTTAAAGCCTGCGGGGTTCTGGGGATTCTATTTTTGAAGGTGCCCCTTAATTTAGTCATTAAATGCCTAGTTTTTAGAAGGGAAAATAATTGATTCTAAAGTAGATGCCTTTTTCCTGCAAAGTTCGATCGCCCGATTGAGCATTTATCAAAGGAATACCATAGTCTAGACGCACATTCAGCCTATCGCCCATCTGCCAAACTAGGCCCAAACCTGCACCCAGCAGTTTGTCCGAGCCAGGATTCGGCTTTTCTCCCGAATGGTTCCACCCTAACCCAAAATCGATAAACGGAGCGATTTGCAACAATCCTTTGACTTCCGGGACACGCCAAACCGGAATTCGCACCTCCGCAGACGCGATCGCACCGCTATCAGTTAACAGCAAATCTTGGCGGTATCCGCGCACGCTTTGAAAGCCGCCGATCCCGATTTGTTCGAGGGAAAGCAGGGGGCGATCGGCCAATTGAATGTCAGAACGCAGAATCAGCAAGGTTTCTGGGGCTAGCAGCCGCACGTATTGGGCTTGTCCGCGCCACGCCAGAAAGCGACTGTCAGGGCCGCTATCGTGCCCAGTAGCGCCCAGAAATTTGGTACCGAGGGAAAACTGCGATCGCGCCGCGAAAACTTGGTTGGAACCCCGCTGCACATATTCTTGAAAAAATCGCACAGCCGAAACCCGCGTTTCGCCGCGCTCGTTTGCTCCTGCAGAAAGCCCAAATCCTTCGCCCATCAGGAATGTGTCGCTTTCTTGCCGCGAAAAACTCAGTCCCAAAGCCAAAGTGCGATCGGGCTTTTCGACAATCGGTTGGCGGTAACTTAACTCGTAAGTCCGCGATTTCCCCTCAATTTGTGCACGATCGAACGGTTCCTCGATGATGTTGGTGCTAGCAGCACTGGCAGCGAACCCAATCGTGCCGTTGCGCGCGTTGACGGGGACGGTGTACTTGCCGTTGAATTCATTGCTGCCGTCGGTGTTAGCATAAGATAGCTCTAATCCGTCGCCCAAACCGAGCAAATTTGCTTGATTGATGCGAACACCGCGCCGAAAACTGCCGACGCTGGGCGATCGGTTATTGTCTGCGAACACTTCACCGCTAAAGCTGTCTGCTTCTTTTACCCGCACTTCTAAGCGACTGTTTTCCGGGCGGCTTCCGGCTTGGAGTTCGGCCGAAATATTGGCAATTAAAGGGTCGAGTTGCAGCAGTTGCAGGGCTTCCAGCAACCGATCTCGGTTGAGCGGCCGTCTGGTGGCGCGCTCTAGGCGCGATCGCAGGTAATTTGAATTTAAGCGCCTGTTTCCAGTAATCTCAATTTCATCTAATCCGCCTTCTACAATCTGAATTTTCACCACACCTCCGGATCTGGGAAAGGTTTGGTTGGCCGGAATTAGAGCGCCGGAATTGATGTATCCTGCTGCTACATATTTTTGAGTAACGGCTGCTTCGGCTGCGATCAGTTCGGCAAAGGTGATGTCGCGCCCCGCAAACTCTTTAATAACTTCTGCGAGTTCGCGATCGCTAAAAGCCGTGTTGCCTTCAAATTCAAAACCCGAAACCCTAATTGTACCCGGAATTCCCGGTGTAGCACCGCCGGGATCGGGTGTTAGCGGGGTTGGTTGGAGGGGAGACGAGGGGGGAGGTTGCGGTGCTGTTGGTGCAGGCAATTCCGGCTCTCTGGGCAGAATGGGGTTGGGCAGTTGGCTTGGGTTGGGCAGTTGGCTCAGGTGCGAGTCTGGCTCGATACCCAAATCGGTTTTTTTTCGATCGATATTTTCTTCTAGCTTTTGATCTCGGTTAAAAAGCTCAGTTTCTTGAGTTTTTGTGCTTAATGTGCTATCTGCAGAATTTGTCGCTTCCGGCGACGGGTAGGGAGTTTCTGCAGGTGCTGATAAGGGTAGAGTTGGCGACCGTGTCGCAAGTTCTGATTCAGCGGGTAACTGCGTTTCCCCATAAGCGGCCCGTAAGCCTTCGCGACTCTCAAGATTAGTGTCGGGAAGGAAAGCTCGATCGCCTCCACTGCTAACTGCTGGCAAATTTTCAACATTTGAGGTCGAAATTTCAACTGTGCTAGCGGGTGTTTTTGCTGGTTTTCCCAACAAAACCAACCCAAAAATTCCAGCGAGTAAAAATAGTTGTTGCGATCGACAAGCCATAAGATTTAATTATTATCTCGCTTAAGTGGGAAAATATTTTCAGGAAGTGAGCACCCTCAAGTAAAAATCAATTTTAACAGCAAAAAAACGCAACAGCCGTCGCAGCTAACAGTTTTGTAGGCGGTAAATACCAAAAGGTCGATCGACCCCTGTTCATTTCCCAACGCTTACCCACCAACCGGGTTATTATCACAACAATTATCGTGTAAGTCGATCGGCAACTGTATAAAACGCGGTTTATTTGGTCAAAAAACCTACGCTTTTAGTCGAATTCCGCGACCAGAATAGTTTTGGACGCACCAGTGACAAGAACCGGATTTTTTGCGCAAATACTTCGTTACAGCCTGCAGATGCTGTAAAAAACCCGGTTTCTTTGAGTTTGATGCATTATCGCAAATCCGACTTTAATACCCCCCTTTACTCTTGAGTCCGCGTCGGCATACCTGGTGTGCCCAGACGCGGTTTCAACCGCCAAGTCTTATAAAGGAAGTTTCTAACTATGAATTATGCAGAGCGGCCCGCACCAGCCTCCGCACCTATTTGAGCCGCGTCAGGCAATCCCACCAACTTAGCGCTCAACTCCCACATCCGCTCGCCTTTTTCATCATCGCGGGCCTGGGGAGAAACCTTCTGCACAAAAGACTTGCCATTTTTTTTCTGGCGGTTCCCCCAACTCCAATAAGCCCCAGATTGCTTGTATTCTGGATCGGCAACCACCATCGCCAGCCTTTCCCCCGCCAACTCCTGCGACACGTAACCGCCCGTGATATTCTTCTGAAACAGCGGGAACAGCTTCTGAAATAGAGGATAGTGATTGCGGAACAGCGGCGTATCCGCCACGCACCCCGGATAAAGCGAAGTGAAAGTAATCCCCGTCGATTCGTGAAAGCGGCGGTGCAATTCCCGCATCGTCAGCACGTTGCAAACTTTGCTATCTTTGTAAGCCTTGACCGGTTCAAACTTCTTGCCGTCAACCATCGAAATCGGGTCTTTGAAACCCGCTTCAAAACCCTCAAAGTTGCCCAAATCCGGGCGCGGCGGAATCTTCCCGCCCAACTCGTCTGGATTGTGAGTCACAGTTCCCAAAATCACGATTCTCGCATCGGAATAATAGGAAGGCTTCATATTTTCCATCATCAAGTTGCACAGCAGGAAATGACCCAGGTGATTGGTAGTCATCGTCAACTCATAACCCTCTGGGCTCCGCAGCGGTTCCTTAATCAAAGGCATATAAATGGCCGCGTTACACACCAAAGCGTCCAGAGGTCTGCCGCTTGCCTTAAATGCCCGAGCAAACCTGCGCACGCTCTCCAAATCGCCCAAGTCAATCTGCATGATGGAGAAACTGCCTTCAGGTATGCCCAACTCTTGGGCGGCATCTCCGGCTTTCCCCACGTCCCGACAGGCCATGACTACGTGCCATCCCTTGTCTGCGAGAGCTTTCGCGCCGTACAAACCGACGCCGGAGGAAGCGCCGGTAATGATAACCGTGGATTTGTGATTTTGTGCCATCTTGTTAAAAGCGCTTCCGCTATTGATTATTTTCAGGCTCTCAAAAGCTGAGCTAGTAGCTCGGATGTTTTGAAATGTCCTACGCTTATTAGGATATGAGGAAACGTTCTCGATCTCAACTGCCTTTTGGCCCAAGGGCAAGATCGAGTCATTTTCGCTCTCTTTGCGGGGTTGCCCCTCCAACACCGATCGAACATAAGACTGTCATGAAAAAAGTAAATTGGTCGATCGAACAAAATATTTACGATCGTGAAACATAATTTTTAGCCCAATTGCAGAACCAAGGAGACATTTACCAAGAAACCAAATATCTCTATTTTCGCCCAGAAGCAGCTCATCAATATTTCCCCCCTGATGATTGTGTTTTATTCATGGGAAACCTGAATTTGGGTCGGGATATCTTAAGAACTTCGTGGATTCCGGGAGCTTAGATCGACGAAAAGAATCTCCGCTGTTCCAGTTACTACACTTATTTCGGTCAATACTTGTTAAATAATAAATATTTTCTGATTTCTTTGGGCGACTTGCTCAGAAGCAAACCGAAATTATGGAATACTTCAAATCCGATGGAGATTTGTTTGTTCTACCAGACAGCAATATGAAGTCAATCGATTTGAGATTTGAGATTTGAGATTTGAGATTGAAGCATTGACCCCACGGATAAATTCGGGGGGCAAGTTTCTCGGATACAGGTTTTTTATTTCTGGGTTCTGAGTCTGCGAAGGAATGAATCCGGGGGCTTGTATTCTGGATGCTTTCGGTCATTTCGAGCCGGGGTTTTTAACCTGAATATTTTAAATACCATGCAGTCTCATCGATTTGAGATTTGAGATTTGAGATTTGAGATTGAAGCATTGACCCCACGGATAAATTCGGGGGGCAAGTTTCATCGGATACAGGTTTTTTATTTCTGGACGGATGAATCCGGGGGCTTGTATCCTGGATGCTTTCGGTCATTTCGAGCCGGGGTTTTTAACCTGAATATTTTAAATACCATGCAGTCTTTAGGAAGTGAATTAAAAAGAGACGAAACAACATTGGTATTAGTCAGTGCTAAGCGAGCAATTACGAAAGAATGGAAATTTTTTATTTTTAAAAACCAAATTATTACTGGTTCTCTGTATTTAGTTGGAGAAGAAAGAGTTGATGAAACAACCAGGGGAGGATATTTAGAAAACTATCTTAGCGAAGTTTTCTGTCCAAGTGAGTTGGTATCCAGAATCTGTCTGCACGATCGATATCTGCGAGTCAGGGGGAGAGCTTTATGTCTTGGAACTTGGTTCTTTTAGTTGTGCTGGAGAATATGCTTGTGATTTGAGTGCGATCGTCGAATTTGGTGCAAAAGCAGCTTGGGAAGATTACGAAGCAGTCAATCAATTTTAGATTAGCCAGATTCCAGACATCTTAAAGAAATCTGGGATCTAACAGCAGGTGTCATCCATGTAATCTGATGCTCAGGAAATAGCTTGAGATTCCTGATAAGTAGGGAAATCGATATAACCTTCAGGCCCAAAAGAATACCAGACAGCCACTTCAGCAGGCGGATTGAGCGGCCAATTATTAGTAAAACGCTCTACCAAATCCGGATTGCTGATAAAATTCCGACCAAAAGCAATTAAATCCGCAACTTGGCTGCTCAGGGCCGTTTCAGCCTGTTCTTGAGTATATCCGCAGTTGCCGACGAGCACACCTGCAAACACATCGCGAAACTCACCTATCATCATCGGCGTTCCCAATTCGTGAAAGCCATAAGCCACACCTTCCACCAAGTGAAGGTAAGCTAAACCACAGGCATTTAACTGCCCCGCGATATACAGAAAATCTTCGCGATAACTGAGAGAACCCATATCATTGATAGCACTATTGGGAGAAAATTTAACTCCCACTCGGTTTGCCGGAAATACTGCGATAATCGCCTCGACAATTTCCTTAAGAAAACGGTAGCGATTTTCAATGGAACCGCCATAGGAATCAGTTCGGTGATTGGTTTTTGTTTGCAGAAATGTGTCAATAAGATAGCCGCCAGCCGCGTGAATTTCTACACCGTCAAAACCTGCCATTTTTGCCCGTTGAGCAGCCTGGCGATAATCTTCTACAACCAGCGAGATTTCATCGGTTTCTAAAGCGCGGGGAGTTTCGTAGGGTTGTTTGCCTAGAGGGGTATGAATGCCTTCTCCGTTTATTTTGATGGCAGAGGGTGCAACTGGCAATTGATTGTTTTCCTGAAAACTGCTGTGGGAAGCCCGCCCGCAGTGCCAAAGCTGCATGAAAATCGGCGTTTCGCGGGCATGAACTGCAGTCACAACTTGTTTCCAAGCTTCGCCTTGCTCGTCTGAATAAATACCGGGCGTATTGAGCCAACCATTAGCTTGAGTAGAAATAACTGTGGCTTCTGTAATGATTAAACCAGCGGATGCCCGCTGAGTGTAATACTCTGCCATCAAGGCGTTGGGCATCCGCGCTTCACCGGCTCGGGATCTCGTCAAGGGTGCCATGACTACTCGGTTTTTTAAGGGTAAATCTCCGAGTTTGAATGGACTCAGTAGGAGTGGAGAAGTTGTTTTGGTATTCATAATTTTGGTATTTTGTCAACTAAAAAATGAGGGAAGTTCAGAGTTCGATCGCGAATGATAATAACTTGAATCGCCCGCCATGCTAACGACATCACATATTGACGATCGATTATGGCTCGTTGGGCGATCGCCCTGAGCTCAAAATGGCGTCGCCGCCTGTAAGTGCAGGGTTTCTCCCAACCGAGGATGCTCAAAGGAAAGTTCCCGCGCGTGCAAGTGTAGGCGGTTCGCAGCAGCCCGACATCCGTAAAGCCGATCGCCCAAAATCGGTATCCCCAACCCTCGAACATCCGCTGCATGAACCCTCAATTGATGCGTGCGTCCCGTCAGCGGGCAAAATTCGATGCGAGTATGATTTCCCTCCCTCGCCATTACCTGAAAGCGAGTAACGCTGGGTTTTCCGCACTCCCAATTGACTTGCTGGTAAGGGCGATTTTCTGGATCGCCCCAAAGTGGGAGATCGATCGTCCCTGTGTCAACATTTGCAGTACCGGAAAGCACCGCTTCATAAACTTTGTGAACCTGCTTTTTTTCAAATTGCTGCCTGAGTTGAAGGCTGGTTTCTTTGTCGCGCGCCAATAGCAAAATACCCGATGTTTCCCAATCTAAACGATGCACCGCCGTCAAATCCGAACTATCCGGTAACAAGTTACGCAAACGACTTAAAACACTATCTTGATTTTCCAGATAACGACCGGGAACTGACAGCAACTCAGAGGGTTTATCGACCGCAATCAACCATTTGTCTTCATAAATAATCGGTAGCATTTGCGTAACGGGCAAGATGCCCGTTCCACAATAAAAATTATTGCTTGTGGGGTGGGCTTCTAGGGCGCCCGTAAAACCCTCATCCATATTGGAAACCATCGGATTTTGAGCCAATCCTGACAGCAAAAAACCCATCAACGGCTGACACCGATCGCCACAAGCGCCATAAAATTCTCCCTGAATCTTATCCCCCGATGGCGGCCCCCACCAAAACTCAGCCATTGCCAGGGGTTTCAGATTGTGTACTGCCGCGCAGTGGAGCAATTTTGGCGCGCAGCAGTCGCCGGTGCCAGTGGGAATAGAATTAGCGGGCATCAATGAGGAGATCGAGATCGAATTCCCCAAAAAATTTACCAGAGTGTAAGCTGCGTGCATTTGCACCTGAAGTTCGCGGGAAAGTTCTTTTCGCCGCTGTTTCAGCGCCCGCATCCGCTCATCTGCCGCTTCAATTAATTGTTTTAGCGGCTGCAATGTTTCATCCCGCTGCCGTTTCAATTGCCTGCGTTCAATTCCCTCCAAACGGCTTTCTTGATTGAGTTGTTCGAGGGCAATTTCTAGTGTTTCTGCTGCGAGAGTTTGACACGCTAACTGGCGTTTTTCGTCTCGCTGCTGCTTGCAATTGCGGTGGCGATCGCTCAAAATTTGCAACTGCAATTCAAACTCGCCAACTAAGGCTTTATACTGTTGTCGCTGCGGGAGTTGCTTCAGGGCAATAAGTTCCTGTTTCATCGCCTCCAATTGAGTTAAGGTGCGAGCTTCCTCGAAAGCAACTCGATCGCGTCCCGGAATCGGCGACACCCAGCCTTCAACAATGCTGCAACCATTCAGCAGCCCGGAAAATGCTTTGAGTATCCCCTGTTCTCCCGAAGGCGTCTCCACCAGCAATATGCCATACATCTTGCCCTCGCGATCGTAGCAACCGTCAGCCGCAAGGTACTGCATCAAACCCCGGGCGAGATCCTCGGACATTCGAGTGCGCGGCAGTCTCAGCAGCTCGCCGCTTTCAGGACAACGGCCTTGGTACCAATAATTGGGGCTTGAGCCGATCGACCCCGCATCACGATCGGTAAAGCAGTCCGCGAAATCAAAAAGGCTGTGAACTAGCATCTTAAATTTGGTTTGAAACCTGGAGCGCTCAATATTTGTTTGGGTCTTGACCGTATTTTACAGCCGTATACGCTCCGTGGGAACAGTGCATAATTTTATACCTACTACAATTAAGTGAAAATCATTGGTCGCAGCAAACCTGATATGCTAAGTTGGTTTCATTCACAGCAGCGAGTTAAGAAAAGCATAAGTTAATATATAAGACCGCAAGCTTGTTATCCCACTAAATTTTTTATGTGCAAGGCGTATGCCAGACCTCTCGACTTCTGCCACAGAAAACTCCTCAAACCCCCAACCATCTCTGCTGCCGCCGATTTTTAGAATTTTTGCAGCATTTCCAGATTACGATCGGGGCAATAGATTGTACGCATCGGGAAGGTACGAAGCGGCAATCCTTTGCTACGGAAAAGCGGTTCAAATTAAGCCGGACTGGGCCCGGGCGTGGCTGAATCTAGGCAAAGCTTACAAGCAACTGCACTCCTACGCAGAAACGTTGGCCTGCTGCGATCGAGCGATTGCAATTAATCCCGATGAATATTGGGCTTGGATGCTGCGCGGGAGTGCACTGTTAAGTTTGCAGAATCACTCAGAAGCGATCGTAGCTTTAGACAAAGCAATCCAAATCAATCCAGAAAAGCACGAAGCTTGGTATCAGCGGGGCAGAGTATTAGAGGAATTGCAGCAGTGGGAGACAGCAGCAAGCTGTTACAAAAGAGCAACCCAAATTCATCCGAATTTGCCCGCGATGTGGTGCCGGCAAGGCAACGCGTTGCTGCAAGCGGAGCGCTACCCTGATGCCGTAGCCGCTTACGAGCGCGCGCTGAAACTCGTCTCGACTAATGGGGAAGCTTGGCTGAACCGAGGTTTGGCTTTGATGAAGGCGGAACGCTACGCTGAAGCTGTAACTTCTTACGATCGCGCCATTCAACTGAAACCGCAAAATAGTCTAGCTTGGTTCAATCGGGGTATTGCTTCAGCAAAATTGCACAAATATGCAGAAGCGGTGACAGCTTACGATCGCGTACTGCAAATGCAGCCCAACGACTGCGAAGCTTGGTTCTATAAAGGAATGGCCCTCCAATACCAGTGGCCCGATGCAGCAATTGCTTGTTTCGATCGGGCAATTAAAATTAATCCTTTTTATGCCGAAGCATGGATCGGGCGCGGTCAAACACTGTCAGAATCGAGAGATTTTGAAGGGGCGATCGCTGCTTTTGACAAAGCCATTCAAATTAATCCGAATTTCCCCGAAGCTTGGCTGGGTAGAGGCATCGCCCTGGCAGGATTGGAACGCTACAAAGAGGCTATTATCGCTTACAGCAATGCCCTACAAATTGAAGGTAATTTTCTAGAAGCTTGGAATTGGCGAGGCGAAGCTCTGGAAAAATTGCAGCAATACGAAGAAGCGATCGCCTGTTTTGATAAAGTAATCTCTCTGAGTTCCGAAGCAGAAATTACATCAAAAGTAGGTTTGCAGCAAGGCGCGGCCCTGGAAAAATTGCAGCGTTACGAAGACGCCGTCGCAGCTTACAACCGCGTAATTAAAATCGTGCCAGACAATTTTGAAGCGTGGTTGAAACGCGGCAACGCTCTATCACATTTGCAGCAGTACGAACAAGCTCTAGCATCCTACGATCGAGCAATTACTATCTGGCCCGACAGCTATCAAGGCTGGGTGCAGCGAGGTTTAACCCTCGATAAAATGCAGCGCAATTCCGAAGCACTCGTCGCTTTTGACCAAGTGATTCAACTCAAGCCCGACAACTGGGAAGCTTGGGCGCAGCGGGGCGACGTTTTGCAAAAATTGCAGCGGACTCAAGATGCCATTGCCTCTTACGGAGTAGCCCTGGAAATCAAACCAGATTACTACGAAGCTCTAGTCAATCGAGAAGAATTGAGACTCAAGGGCGCGATGTAAGGAAAGTGGTAATGGGAGCATCCCAATGATAGCTTTCTTTCGTAATGTTTGCTGTCAGATCGCGAAGCCAGATATATCTTGCTCCCTAGCAAGAGGCTAGCTGTGAGATACAAGCTGTGCAGTGCTCGCTCGGGCCAACACTCCTAAAACATTCCCTCTTTTCTCCTCCTCTGCGTTCTCTGCGCCCTCTGCGGTGCATAAAAAAATCTAATTCAAAAATTAAATAGTATTGCAATATCCCGATGAAATTCCCTCAACGAAGTCATAATATCCTGCCCGGTAAAAAAACCCTGAGCAGGGTGGTAGGGAGGTTTTTGATAGGAAATAATATGAATGGTCGGCAAACATTAACTAATCAGAAGATGAATCTGCGACTAAAAACATTAATATCTAGTGGAACGCCCAGGCATCCTGCCTCTTCCAGAAAAATGCCTGATGTCAGTTATAACTGATCTGTGGCACTGTTCTCAATAAGACCCAATCAACCGGGTAACAGCGACAAAAAATCTCGGCTCAGGGCTCGATCCAGCAGCAACAAACCAAGCGGATGGCGCCAAGATTGTCAGAGGTCAGTTATCACGAATACTTTCTGTTGCCGATGGCCCGCTCGGCACCCAAAATTGAAAATTATGATAGCCAATTGCTGATTCTCGTGGCTTCATGTTATAGTGGTTTTCCAAGAATTAAATTCGGTGGCGTAGTTTGTTGGTGTTTATTTACAAGCGTCTCTCCGAATCTAAATCTCTGCACCCTAATGATTCTGGAGATTTTATGTCGATTTACGTGGGTAATCTTTCATATGATGTAACACAAGAGGACCTCAACGATGTATTTGCCGAGTACGGTACTGTAAGCCGCGTCCAAGTGCCAATGGATCGGGAAACAGGGAGAATGCGGGGTTTTGCTTTTGTGGAAATGGCAAGCGAGGCAGAAGAAGCAGCAGCCATCGCAGCGCTAGACGGTGCTGAATGGATGGGCCGCGACTTGAAAGTCAACAAAGCCAAACCTCGCGAAAACAACAACAAACGCCCCTCGGGCGGTGGCGGTGGCTGGGGCGACAGCGATCGCTCTTCACGCGGACGCTACTAAGCTTTGAGACTGAAAATTTGAGTTTTGGTAGTTGAGGGCATGTGCGAATGCTGCTTCTTTTTCAGGTTGTTCGATCGACCGGCCAAATAAAACTCCCAAACCTCTAAGTCAGTTTTGCCCCCTCCTTCGAGGGGGCTTTGTTTTTGGCAAAAAATCCTGCGAGGTACGTCTGGGGTGCAGTTCTTAGTCTAGTTCGTGATTCGGTATCCTCTTAACTTCTTTTTTTTAAGAGGCTGTCGGGATTTCTGGGATCGACTCCTGTAAACTATCAAACTAGAATTAAGCACAAAGAAAAGTTAGAATAACGACAAAACTCAATATTGCGCAGAACCACCAAACTATCTTTACCGGAGATTAGTTGAGAAAACCAGCCGAATATCAGCCAGTATCTTGATTTTGCCTGAATAAAGATGTCCAAGGTCTACAGCACGGCGGAACTCATTAAAATCCTCGAAGAAGAGCGCCAAGCCTGCTTGCATGGGCGGCGCCTCAACTTGACTCAAACTCCTGCTACAGGCAACCCCGTGATTGACCGCTTTCTCAAATCTGAGGGCGTTCAGAAGTTCACTGCCTATCAAAATTTTAAGGCTGCCGTGCACGAATATCAGCGGGAACATCAAGTTTCTGGGATAGTCTGGCGGGAAATTGCGGTTAAAGGCAATACTCTACGCTATCCGGCAGTGGATGACGAATTAATAGCTCTACCGGTTGATTTGATAACGCTCAAGGCAGCTAAGATTTCTATGTTGGAATTCTGGCAGCAGGTAACTGCC
>Ga0164304_10000365_pt1 | contig 12366 bp, 12 predicted proteins | sample Whisoiple_217_MG_FD_110216 | JGI IMG/M metagenome (GOLD analysis project Ga0164304, IMG submission 110216) | Soil microbial communities amended with pyrogenic organic matter from upstate New York, USA - Whitman soil sample_217_MG | ecosystem: Environmental > Terrestrial > Soil > Agricultural...
CTCCAGTACATCCACGGTATTGGCCCCGCAAAGGCCAGGGAAATCTGCGACAAGGTGCATATTCCCGACGATCGCCGGGTGGCGCAGCTCTCCGACGCGGAGGTCATCCAGATACGCGAGACGATCGACCGCGATTACATGGTCGAGGGCGATCTTCGCCGCGAAGTCGCGATGAACATCAAGCGATTGATGGATTTGGGCTGCTACCGGGGCCTACGCCATCGGCGTCAGCTGCCGGCCCGCGGTCAGCGCACACATACCAACGCCCGCACGCGCAAGGGCAAGGCAAAGCCGATCGCCGGCAAGAAGAAGTAATGCGGCAGTAGGCATTCGGCAGCCGCGAGGTGGAGCCGCTGGAAATACGGCGGCGTCGATATTGAAAGGCAAGAGTTTAGATGGCCAAAGAAGCTACCCGCGTTCGCCGCCGCGAACGCAAGAACATCGTTTCCGGTGTTGCGCACGTGAATTCGACGTTCAACAACACGATGATCACGATCACCGACGCGCAGGGCAATACGATTTCGTGGTCGTCCGCCGGCACGATGGGTTTTAAGGGCTCGCGCAAATCGACGCCTTACGCCGCCCAGATGGCTGCCGAAGATGCGGCCCGCAAAGCGTCGGAACACGGGATGCGTACGCTCGAGGTCGAAGTTTCGGGTCCGGGTTCGGGCCGTGAATCGGCGCTCCGCGCGCTGCAGGCTGCGGGCTTCACGGTGACGTCGATCCGCGACGTGACGCCAATCCCGCACAATGGTTGCCGGCCGCGTAAGCGCCGTCGCGTCTGAAGGTTTTGGGAATTCGTGACGGCTGCCGCGATCCGCGCGGATCACGCCGGGCTTTTCGAAAGGTGCGATCGTGATTCAGAAGAACTGGCAGGAACTGATAAAGCCCGAGAAGCTCGCAATTGCGCTCGGCGATGACTCACGGCGCATGGCGACGGTCGTGGCCGAGCCGCTCGAGCGTGGTTTCGGACTGACTCTCGGCAATGCGCTTCGGCGCGTGCTCTTGTCGTCGCTCCAGGGCGCGGCGATCACCTCGGTTCATATCGACGGCGTGCTACACGAATTCTCGTCGATTCCCGGCGTGCGCGAGGACGTGACCGACATCGTTCTCAACATCAAGGACATCGCTATCAAGATGCAGGGCGATGGCCCAAAGCGCATGACCTTGAAGAAGCAGGGCCCGGGTCAAGTGACCGCCGGCGACATCGGCGTCACCGGCGACATTCAGGTGCTCAACCCCTCGCTGGTCATCTGTACGCTCGACGAGGGCGCCGAAATCCGCATGGAATTCACCGTCGATACGGGCAAGGGCTATGTGCCCGGAGACCGCAATCGCGCCGAGGACGCGCCGATCGGGCTCATCCCGATCGACAGCCTCTACTCGCCTGTGAGGAAGGTCAGCTATCGCGTTGAAAATACGCGTGAAGGCCAGGTTCTCGACTACGACAAGCTGACGCTGACCCTTGAGACGAACGGCGCCATCGGGCCGGAGGATGCCGTCGCCTATGCCGCGCGCATCCTGCAGGACCAGCTCAACGTATTCGTGAATTTCGAGGAGCCGCGCCGCGAAGAGGCGACACCATCGATCCCCGAGCTCGCGTTCAATCCGGCGCTGCTCAAGAAGGTTGACGAGCTCGAACTTTCAGTGCGTTCGGCGAACTGCCTGAAGAACGACAACATCGTCTATATCGGCGATCTCATCCAGAAGAGCGAAGGCGAAATGCTGCGCACGCCGAATTTCGGCCGCAAGTCGCTCAACGAGATCAAGGAAGTGCTGGCGCAGATGGGCCTGCATCTCGGCATGGAGGTCACGGGCTGGCCGCCGGACAATATCGAGGAGCTGGCGAAGCGCTTCGAGGAGCATTACTGAGGCAGTCGGCAATGGGCAGTCGGCAATCGGCGTGATCCGACTGCCGATTGCCGAAGCCCGACTGACATAAACAACGGCCGTTCCTTGGCACGGCGGCCGCAAGAAACAGGAGACACGCCGATGTATCATGGACGCGCAAAGCGCCGCTTCAATCGCACCGCCGAGCACCGCAAGGCGATGTTCGCCAATATGGCGCAGGCACTAATCAAGCACGAGCAGATCCTCACGACGCTGCCGAAGGCGAAGGACCTCAGGTCCGTCGTCGAGAAGCTGATCACGCTCGGCAAGCGCGGCGACCTGCATGCGCGCCGCCAGGCGATCGCACAGGTCCGCGACGTGGCGCTGGTCAAGAAACTCTTCGACGTGCTCGGGCCGCGCTACAAGGATCGCAATGGCGGCTATACGCGCGTGCTCAAGGCCGGCTTTCGCTTCGGCGACAACGCGCCGCTCGGCGTGATCGAGCTGGTCGACCGCGACGTCGACGCCAAGGGGCAGGATTCCGGCCCGGTTCAGGGCGAAGAGGCAGCGGCGTAAGGCCGCTCGGCAAATAAATTGTGCCAGGGCGCTTTTCCCAAGCGGCCGCCCTTCGCATTTTGGCGCTGTGTGACGGGTCTATTGCGGACTGATTTGAGGATTGAGCGATGCGGCACTTCCTAGCTCGTTTCCCACATCCCCGGACCCATGAATCGAAGCGCAATACGATCCGGCGTCCAGGGGCAGATGCATTTGCTCTGGGAATGTGGATCGTGGTTTTCCTTGTAGGGTTCTGCCTCGCTCCGCAGCTTGCGTCAGCCCAGCAGGAGCGCGCGGTGCCCCAAACCCGCGCCGAACAGCTCCTCTCGTTCTCGCCTGTCGTGAAGCGGGCGCAGCCCGCGGTCGTCAATGTCTACGCCTCGCGCACCGACCCCAAACCCAACAATCCGCTCTTCGACGATCCGATCTTCCGCCGCTTCTTTGGCGACAGCGGCCAGGATCGTCCGGGCGGCCCGACCGCGCAGTCGCTCGGCTCGGGCGTGCTCGTCGACGCATCAGGCCTCGTCGTCACCAATTATCACGTCATCGAAGGCATGACCGACGTGAAGGTCGCGCTCTCGGACAAGCGCGAATTCGAGGCGAGCATTGTGCTGCGCGACCAGCGCACCGACCTCGCCGTCCTTAAGCTGAAAAGCGGTTCCGACTTTCCGATGATGGAGCTCGGCGATTCCGACGCGATCGAAGTCGGCGACATGGTGCTCGCCATGGGCAATCCGTTCGGGGTCGGGCAGACGGTGACGCAGGGCATCGTCTCGGCGGTGGCGCGCACGCAGATCGGCGTCTCCGACTACGGCTTCTTCATCCAGACCGATGCGGCGATCAATCCCGGCAATTCCGGCGGTCCGCTCGTCGATATGAACGCGCGGATGATCGGCATCAATTCGGCGATCTACTCGAAGTCCGGCGGCTCGGTCGGCATCGGCTTCGCGATTCCCGTCAACATCGTGAAGACCGTAGTCGCGACCGCCAAGAGCGGCGGCAAGATCGTCAAACGGCCATGGCTCGGCGCGTCATTGCAGCATGTGTCACGCGACATTGCCGATACACTCGGGCTTGACCGCCCCTCCGGCGCGCTCGTCGCCGATCTTGTCGAGGGCAGCCCTGCCGCGGATGCCGGCATGAAGCGCGGCGATATCATCACCGCGATCGACGGACAGCCGATCGACGATCCCGAAGGCCTCGGCTACCGCTTCGGCACGAAGCCGCTTGGCGGCACCGCCTCCTTCACTGTGATGCGCGGCGGCAAGAAGGTGGTGGCGCCGGTGCGGCTCGCCGCGGCGCCGGAAAAACCGCCGCGCGATCCCGTGAAGATCAAAGGCAGCTCGCCGTTTAACGGCGCGACGGTCGTCAACCTGTCGCCGGCCGTGGCGGAAGAATTTTCGATCGAGATGGCGACCTTGCCGGCGGGCGCGGTCGTCACCGATGTCGAGGACGGCTCGACTGCCGCCGACGTGTCGCTGCAGAAAGGCGACGTGGTGATCGCGGTGAACGACATGAAGATCAACACGACGCGCGATCTCGAGAAAGCGACCGAGGGCCGCCGCCGCCTATGGAAGGTGGCGATCTCGCGCGGCGGTCAGGTGATCACGTCGGTGCTCGGCGGTTAAATCGCCCCTCTCGCATCGTCATTGCGAGAAGGCGAAGCCAACGAAGCAATCCACCAACAGCTTCAATGGATTGCTTCGCTTCGCTCGCAATGACGATCAAGCCGCCTTTTTCACGCCCGTGCTCTTGCCGCGCGCCACGCGGCGCTTCACCGAGGCCCAGAGATCGCGCATCTCCTCGGCTGCAACGCCATGCGGATTGAGCTCGGTGACGCCGAGCCCGTGGCGCGCCGCCTCCTGGTAATCGACGCGCGTCGAGACGAGCGGCGTCAACAATCCGCCCATCGCTTCCAGCGCCTTGGCGCCGTCCTCGATGCGCGCGCTCTGCTGCGAAGGCGGGCATTGGTTGAGCAGGAAGGCGAATTCCTTGCGCGCCGCGCTGCAGGCTTTCCGCGTGAGCTCGCTCGCCCAGAGATCGAATGCATTCGGCCGCGCCGGGATGATGCAGAGGTCGGCCGCCTTGATCGCCGCGGCCGCCGCGGGAGATTCGCCGGCACCGGTGTCCACGATGGCGAGGGTGATGCCCTTCTTCTCCAGCATCGAGAGTGCGCTCGCGAGCTTGCCCGCCGGCACCCACTCGACCGGAATGTCCTTGTCGCCGCGCGCTTTCGCCCATTTCGACAGCGACATCAAAGGGTCGGTATCGATGAGGAAAACCCGCTCACCCTTCTCATGGGCGGCGGCGGCGAGGCAGGCGGCAAGCGTGCTCTTCCCCGAGCCGCCTTTTTGGGTCACGAATGCAATCGTACGCACGAAGTTCAGCCCTCCGGTTGCTCTATCGGCTTTCGCCGCATAGTCCCTCTCAGCATGATTCGTTAACCATCGCGTGCAAATCGTTAAGGCATGATTAACCAAGACTAATGAACGATTTATTCTCCTCCGCCGGCCTCGAGCGCGAAGCGCCGCATCCGCTGGCCGACCGCCTGCGCCCGCGCTCGCTCGCCGAAGTTGCGGGGCAGGATCATCTGCTTGGGGCCAATGGCGCGCTGACGCGGCTCTTGCGCTCGGGCTCGCTCGGCAGCCTGATTTTTTGGGGTCCGCCGGGGACCGGCAAGACGACGGTGGCGCGGCTTTTGTCGAGCGAGACCAATCTCGCCTTCGTGCAGATTTCCGCGATCTTTTCCGGCGTCGCCGATTTGAAGAAGGTTTTCGAGGAAGCGCGCGGGCGCCGCCGCATGGGGCAGGGGACGCTGCTCTTCGTCGACGAGATCCATCGCTTCAATCGGGCGCAGCAGGATTCGTTTCTGCCTGTCATGGAAGATGGCACCGTGACGCTCGTCGGCGCGACGACGGAGAATCCGTCGTTTGAATTGAACGCGGCGCTTTTGTCGCGTGCTCGCGTATTGATTTTCAAGGCGCTCGATGAAGAGGCGCTGCGCGCTCTGATGACGCACGCTGAAGAAGCCGAAGGCAAGACGCTGCCGCTCGACGATGATGCACGCGAGGCGCTGATTCAGATGGCCGACGGCGATGGCCGCGCCATCCTGACGCTTGCCGAAGAAGTCTGGCGTGCCGCGCATGAAGGCGAGACATTCGATCGTGCGGCGCTCATCGAAATCGTGCAGCGCCGCGCGCCGATTTACGACAAGGCGCAGGAGGGGCACTACAATCTGATCAGCGCGCTGCACAAGGCGGTGCGTGGCTCCGATCCCGATGCGGCGCTGTATTATCTCGCGCGCATGTTCGATGCCGGCGAAGACCCGCTGTTTCTGGCGCGGCGCATCGTGCGCATGGCAGTGGAGGATATCGGCATGGCCGATCCGCAGGCGCTTGTCGTCGCCAATGCGGCGAAGGAGACGTACGATTTTCTCGGGTCGCCGGAAGGCGAGTTGGCGATTGCTGAAGCGGTGATCTATGTCGCGACCGCGCCGAAATCCAATGCGACGTATGTTGCGTACAAAGAGGCGAGCCGTCTGGCCAAAGAGCACGGCTCGCTGATGCCGCCGAAAATCATTCTGAACGCGCCGACCAAATTGATGAAGCAGGAGAATTACGGACGCGGCTACCGCTACGATCATAACGAGCCGGATGGGTTTTCCGGCCAGGATTATTGGCCGGAGCAATTGGGACGGCAGAAAGTCTACACGCCGACCGATCGCGGGTTTGAGCGTGAGGTGGGAAAACGCCTAGCGCTGTGGAAGAAGTTGAGGGAGGAACGCGGGTAGGGCATGTCATTGCGAGCGAAGCGAAGCAATCCAGGAGTCACTGCATCATAGCTTGAAGAGTTTGCTCCTGGATTGCTTCGTCGCTCACGCTCCTCGCAATGACGAAGCGGTACTTGCCCCTTCGCGCAGCACGTCAAGCATGATTTCGACGGCGCGCCGCCGGTTGCGGCGATTCTCGGCCATTCCCTCAGGTCACGAAGTGTAGCAGCCGCACGGCGGCCTGCATTTCCGTGAAACGCCGTGCACGCCGTTCGAGCGCCTCGACGTCAGAGCCCCAGACGCGCATCTGGAAATCCTCATCGACATGGGCGGCGTCCCATGCCGCTTCCGGCGACAGCTCGCGCCGCGCGACCGACAGCGCGAGCAGCACCGAGCCGGTCAGCGTCGTCATCACATGCAAAGCGGTGACGGCGAGCGGCCGCTCGCCCGTGCTTTGGACGATTGCTTCGCGGACAGCGGCGATGGCGCGCGGCGGCTGCTCGGCAAAGGTGATCCCCTCGATGCAGATGAGGCGCGCGCCGAGTTCGTCGCGCGCGAACGCCAGAACCGGGTCCCATGCTTCGGATTGTGCCGCGACAAGCCCTTCCGGCTCCGCCGCGCGATAGCAGACGAGATCGGAACCGGCATATCTGACGATGTCGGCAATGACGCTTTCGATATCGCGCGCGACGCCGTCGAGCGCGGAATTGACGAGACGCGTCAGCGGCATTGTGCGCGGATCGATCTCCTCACCTTGCGCACGCCATTCCTCGGCAATTGCTTCGGCGGCGGCTCCGTTCGGCAAAACGAGGTCTGCTTTTGCCGGCGTTTTCACCCGGTGTCCGTCGAGCATCACCGCGAACCCGCTGCCTTCAGCCCGAATGCCAACTTCTTTATAGAAGCGCTTCGGCAACGGCGGACGCGCGTCTTTGCGCGCCAATTTGAGCGGGTCGCGCTCTTCGGGAGAGATGAAGATGTCGGCGGAAAGATCGTCGCGCATGGTGCGGTCAGGCAGCAGATGCCGGCGTATCGGCGAGGAGGTCGGCGATGGCGCGCGCCAGATGGGCGAAATCGTCGACTACCAGCTCGGCGCCGGCTCTGGTGAGGGCCTCGCGATGATGATAACCCCAGGCAACGCCGAACGCGTGCACGCCAGCGGCTTTCGCCATCTGCATGTCATATGTCGTGTCGCCGATCATGATCGTGCGATGCGGCTCCGTGCCGGTTTCCTTCATCGCCTTCAGGATCATGTCCGGCGCGGGTTTCGAGGGATGATCGTCGGCCGTCTGGATCGTGACGAAATGATCGTGCCAGCCGGTTCGGTTCATCAGATGCACCACGCCGCGGCGGGCCTTTCCGGTGGCGATGCCGAGCTGCACGTCGCCGTGCGCGATCAGCATGCGGACGAAGTCGAGCGCTCCGTCGAAGAACGGATCCTCAAAAGAAGGATCGTCACGCATCTGGTGCCACGCGGTGCGATACGCTTGCGTCAGATTTTCGACCGGCGCGTCTTTGCCCGCGAGTGCGGTGAATGCCTCCAGCAGCGATAATCCGACGACCGATAGCGCGCGCTCGCGCTCCGGTGCCGGCAAGCCGTTTGCCGCAAAAGCGCGGCGCTGCGCCTCTATGATAAAAACCTGGCTGTCGACAAGCGTACCGTCAATATCGAGCAGGATGAGATGGGTGGCGTTCACGCGTCGGGGGCTCCCTCGATGGGGTCGTATTGCTTCGCGTCGAAGCCGAATTTCTCAAAACTCTTCTGCATGTGCGGCGGCAGGGGCGCAGTGACGTCGATCGTGCCGCCGCGCGGGTGCGGCAGGACGAGGCGGCGCGCCAAGAGATGCAGCTTGCGCTCGACGTCGCCGGGAATGGCGCGCATCGGATCGCGCCGCCGCTCTTCGTCCTCGCGGCGATGCCCGTATTTCGGATCGCCGATGATCGGATGACCGATCGCCTCGGCGTGGGCGCGCAGTTGATGCGTGCGGCCGGTCAGCGGCTTCATCGAGAGCCAGGCGAGTTTCGGCGCGACCTTGTCGACGATGGCGTAATAGGTGACGGAGTGCTGCGCGTCGGTCTCGCCATGGCGGGCGACGCGCATGCGTTCCAGGTCACGGCCGGCGCCGCGGTTCTCGCCCATGCCTTCGCCTTTGGCCAGGAACAGCGAAATGCGGCCCTGTGCCGGCTTCGGCACCCCCTCGACGAGGGCCCAGTAGACCTTTTTGGCTTGGCGCGAGCGGAAGATTTCGCCGAGATCGGCGGCCATGCGGCGGCTCTTGGCGACGAGCAGCACGCCCGAGGTGTCGCGGTCGAGCCGATGCACAAGGCGCGGTCGCTCGCCGCGTTCATCGGCGAGGGCCTCCAGCATGCCGTCGATGTGGCGGGTCGTGCCGGAGCCGCCCTGCACGGCAAGCCCGAATGGTTTGTTGAGGATGAGGAGGTTGCGGTCCTCAAACAGCGTCATGTCCCGCAGAGCGCGCGCGTCGTCGGCAGAGGGGGCGCGCCGCAGCGTACGCGCCGTGGGCGCCCCGAGGGTCAGTGGCGGTACCCGGACATTCTGTCCCGCCGCGAGCCGCGCCGCGGTCTTCACCCGCGCCCCATCGACGCGAACCTGACCGGTGCGCACGATTTTGTTCAAATGCGAGAGCGAGAGGCTCGGCATCCGCCGCTTGAACCAGCGGTCGAGGCGCATTCCCGCCTCGTCCTCGGTGACTGCAATCGTCCGGGCGCCGCTCGCCGCAGGCAGGCTCTCCCGCGCCGGGTCTGCCGCCCCGGCTCGGCGTTTTCGCTTGAGCGAGCCGTTCGTCATGGGCGGCCATATAGCGGCTCAAGATGCCAAGGTCATCCCGAGCCGTTTCCGATCGTGAGCCCACCTGCCATAGTGCGGGAGCGAGGGGAGGGCAGGGTTATGGCGGTTGTAGTCATCACGGGCGCGTCGAGCGGCATCGGCGAAGCCACCGCAAAAGCGCTCGCTGCGCGCGGTCATTCGCTGACCTTGGCCGCGCGGCGGCTCGACCGGCTGCAGCAGCTCGTGCGGGAGACGGGCGCCGCCGACCGCATCCTGATAGTGCCGGCGGATGTCGCCGAACCGGCCGCATTGAAGGCGGTGGCCGATGCGGCGGGCGAGCGCTTCGGCCACATCGACGTTTGGATCAACAATGCCGGCGTGAGCTATCCCGACAGGACGCCGTGGTGGGAGCTGCCGGCGGAGCGGGTCGACAATATCGTGCGCGTCAATTTCACCGCGCCGATATTGAGCGTAGGCGCGGCACTCCCCTGGCTTAAGAAGAGCAAGACTCCGCAGATCATCAATATCGGCTCAGTATCGGGCTTTGTCGCCGTCAAAGGCATCTATTCCGCGACAAAATTCGGCATACGCGGCCTCACCGAAGCGATGCGGCGCGAGCTTGCAGCCGAAGGCATCAGCACGTCGATGGTATCGCCGGGCTATGTGCGTACCGAATTGACGGCTAATCGCGATAGTGTGGCGAACATGCCCGGTCCGGAAATCGTCGTAAAAGAAATCGTCAATCTCGTCGAGCATGGGGCGCGGCGCAACGTCGTCGTGCCCGGCCGCTATCGGGTTCCGATCTGGCTGAACGCGTTGTGGCCCGGCCTCGTCGATTTCGCGCTCGGGCGTCAGCGCAAAGCCGCGGCGAAATCGCACGGCCGCGCGTGATTTGTCCGCATGGACGCGCGTGCTAGAGACGACCTAAGTTCTGCAATGCGGAAACGCTGATGAAGCACATTCTCGACAATCTCGACCAGCGACGTGCCGATGCGCGTGCGGGTGGCGGCCAGACGCGCATCGACGCACAACATGCGCGCGGCAAGCTGACGGCGCGCGAGCGCATCGAGCTCCTGCTCGATCACGGCTCGTTCGAGGAGTTCGACATGTTCGTCGAACATCGCTGCGATGATTTCGGTATGGAAAAGATGAAAATCCCCGGCGACGGCGTCGTCACCGGATGGGGTACGGTCAACGGCCGCACGGTCTTTGTTTTCGCCAAGGATTTTACCGTGTTCGGTGGCTCGCTCAGCGAAACGCATGCGCAGAAGATCACCAAAATTCAGGACATGGCGTTGCGCAATCGCGCGCCAATTATCGGACTTTTCGATGCCGGCGGCGCGCGCATCCAGGAGGGCGTCGCGGCGCTCGGCGGCTACGGTGAAGTGTTCCAGCGCAACGTGCTTGCCTCTGGCGTCATTCCGCAAATTTCAGTGATCATGGGCCCGTGCGCGGGAGGTGACGTCTACTCTCCGGCGATGACCGACTTCATCTTCATGGTGCGCGACACGAGCTACATGTTCGTGACGGGACCGGACGTCGTGAAGACGGTGACGAACGAGACTGTAACAGCCGAGGAACTCGGCGGCGCCTCCGTGCACACGACAAAAAGCTCGATCGCCGATCGCGCATACGACAATGATGTCGAGGCGCTTTTGCAGATGCGGCGGCTCATCGATTTTCTGCCGTCCTCCAACACGGATGACGTGCCGGAATGGCCTTCCTTCGACGATGCGCAGCGGCTCGACAAGTCGCTCGATACGCTGATTCCGGACACTCCGAACAAACCTTACGATATCAAGGAACTCATTCATAAAGTTGCCGACGAGGGCGACTTTTTCGAAATACAGGAGGCGCATGCGCGCAACATCGTCACCGGCTTGGGTCGCATCGAGGGCCGCACTGCCGGTTTTGTGGCCAACCAGCCGATGGTTCTAGCCGGTGTGCTCGACGCGGATGCCTCGCGCAAAGCGGCGCGGTTCGTTCGCTTCTGCGATTGTTTCAACATCCCGATCGTCACGTTCGTCGATGTCCCTGGCTTCTTGCCCGGCACCGCGCAGGAATATGGCGGCCTGATCAAGCATGGCGCCAAGCTGCTCTTCGCCTATGCCGAAGCGACGGTGCCGAAAGTGACGGTGATCACGCGCAAGGCTTTCGGCGGCGCCTATGACGTTATGGCGTCAAAACATTTGCGCGGCGACATCAATCTGGCGTGGCCGACGGCGCAGATTGCCGTCATGGGCGCCAAAGGCGCTGTCGAGATCATCTTCCGCCAGGACATTGGCGACCAGGAGAAGATCGCCGCACGCACCAAGGAATATGAAGAGCGGTTTCTCTCGCCTTTCGTCGCGGCGGAGCGCGGCTATATCGACGAGGTGATCATGCCGCATTCGACGCGCCGCCGCATCGCCCGCGTGCTTGCGATGCTGCGGCACAAGGAGCTGGAGAATCCGTGGAAGAAGCACGACAATATTCCACTGTGAGCGCCCTTCCGAAACTCACGCCTTATCGGCGGCTTTCTTTGCCGCTTTGTTCGCCTGCTTCACCGCACGCTCGCCCGCAACACGGAGTGCCGCCTGCGCGCAGCGCTCGCGGAAAGCGTCGACCTCTTCCTGCGTCAAGTGCTCGATGCCGATGAAGGCGTTCTGTGCCGCGCTGGAGCGAATCAGCTCGTCGAGTTTCGCCTGAATGGCGGCACCCTCGCGATTCTGGCTATTCTGGATCAGAAAGACCATCAGAAACGTGACGATCGTCGTGCCGGTATTGATGACGAGCTGCCAAGTATCGGAGAAGTGAAACACGGGCCCCGTCGCGCCCCAGACCACAATCAAAAGGCAGCAGAAGACGAACGTGATCGGATGACCCGTGGCGCGGGAAACGCCATCGGCAACGTGGCCGAAAAAGCTGGAGATCTTCACGGGCGCGCTCCCTAAGCGGCGAGGAGTCTTGCCCTTTTACTCGATTCGCTCCCAGCCGTTCATGCCGAGCCGCTCCTGCGGCCGGAAGCGCGCCTTGTAGGCCATCTTTTTTGAGCCCTCGACCCAATAGCCCAAATAAAGATGCGGCAGCCCAAGACGCTGCGCGCGGTCGAGATGGTCGAGGATCATGAACGTGCCGAGCGAGCGCTCCGCCTCGTCGGGGTCGTAGAAAGAATAGACCATCGACAGGCCATCGGCGAGAATGTCGGTGAGGCATGCGGCGACGAGCGCGCCGCTGCCGCGGCCGTTGATCGCGGTGTTCGGTCCGTGGCGCCGATACTCGATGATGCGGGTATTCACATGCGAGTCTTCGACCATCATAGAATAGTCGAGAACGCTCATATCCGCCATGCCGCCGTCGCCGTGTCGTGCGTCGACATAAGCGCGAAACAGCGAGTATTGATCCGAGGTCGCCTGATTTGTCACCGCACGGCCGACGAGATCGGCGC
>Ga0164304_10000366_pt1 | contig 12348 bp, 11 predicted proteins | sample Whisoiple_217_MG_FD_110216 | JGI IMG/M metagenome (GOLD analysis project Ga0164304, IMG submission 110216) | Soil microbial communities amended with pyrogenic organic matter from upstate New York, USA - Whitman soil sample_217_MG | ecosystem: Environmental > Terrestrial > Soil > Agricultural...
CGGCGAAAGCGCCGATCGATGGCTTCGGCATCGGCGTCAACCTTGATGCCTCGATCGACGCGCCGTCCCTCGACTGTGCCTACAAATTGCAGGATTACGCCGGCAGGCCCCGCCGCAAGCTCTCCGAAGGCAAGCAGACTTGGCCCGGCCGCAAGCAGGTGTGGCGCGCCTACGACGCGCAAGAGCGGATGCGCGGCGACGCGCTCTCGCTCGAGAGCGACAGGCACGATGGCGAAGCGCTTGTCGTGCCGGTGATGCGTGGTGGGAAGCGCGTCGCGCCGGTGCCGACGCTCGCGCAAATTCGCGAACGCGCTAAACGTGATCTGGCGCGATTGCCCGAGCCGTTACGGCGGCTTGAGGCCGGCGCGGCCTATCCGGTGGAAATCTCCGCGAAGCTCAAGGCGCTAGCCGCCGAAATGGATGCCAAGGCCGCCCACCGGTAGGGAAGCGGAACGCGCTTGGAGCTTCAATGGTTATCGTAACGACCATCGAGTCAAACCTTGATGTTGCGTCTTGTATCCGTCCTTCTCGTCCTTTTGGCGACGGCTCCTGACTTGGCCGCGCAAGACGCTGCCGAAACGTCTGATCCTGTCTTTCCAGCGAGCGATGACAAAACAAGCCGGCAGGCTCAACAGTCAATCTGCCTCCTGGTTGAGTCGGCGGCTCACGCCAACGAGCTGCCAACCGAATTTTTTGTCCGATTGATCTGGCAGGAAAGCCGTTTCCGGGCGAGAGCCATCGGGCCGCGAACCCGAAGCGGCAAGCACGCGCTCGGAATCGCACAGTTCATGCCGGGCACTGCAGCGGAACGTAATCTGCTCGATCCGTTCAATCCGATAGAGGCGTTGCCGAAGGCAGCCGAGTTCCTCAAAGACCTGCGAAGCCAGTTTGGCAATCTCGGGCTTGCGGCGGCCGCCTACAATGCGGGGCCTGGCCGGGTGCGGGCGTGGATGTCGGGCACGGGCTCGATGCCCTCCCAGACGCGAGCCTATGTGTTGGCGGTGACCGGCAATTCCGTTGAGGAGTGGGCGGCGGGCCGCGATGTCAAAAGCAAAAGCGACGGCGTGAGCTGTCCAATGCTGATGGCAAGGCTCAGGCAACCGCCGACGACTTTCCTGGGAGCTCTTCAGCAGCGCGTGGTGGCAGGTGCGATTCAACCTTGGGGCGCCATCCTTGGTGCGAACCAATCGCGCTCGGAAATCCTGGACCGCTATTCGGCGCTCCAGCGTAAATTCGCAGCAGCACTGGACGGACTGGACCCGATTGTATTTGAACGCACGCGCGGTGGACTGCCTCGGTATCAAGTGAGGGTCGGCGCTGAATCGCGACAGGTCGCAAACGACATTTGCAAAAAAATTCATCTCGCCGGGGGCGATTGCGTTGTTTTGCGCAATCCGGGCAGTTAAACGATTTGCGGTAGGTCTGCCGGTCGCTATTTCGTCGCCTTTGCAAGCTGGACCACCGATTTCTTTTTCCTGCGTCAGCCGAGGGCGCGAAGGCGCGCGGCTAGGTATCAGACTATTCGGGCGCATGCCTGAATTGGCCTGCGGAAAAAGAAAGATCGCCCAGTGGCGGTCTCTCCAACTCGGCATCAATCTGATTTTCCGCTTTACGACAGCGCGCCTTTCACGCGATCTGGCGAGAACGGTACCCTGCGAAGCCGCACGCCGGTGGCATCGAAGACGGCGTTCGCAATCGCCGCCGCCACTGGCCGGATCGACGGTTCGCCGGCACCGGTCGGCGCAATCTCCGGGCGGTTGATCAGCACCACATTCACCTCGCGCGGCGTCTCCGTGATGTCGAGAATTGGATAGGTCAACCAGTCCACACTGGTCACGGCTTTGCGGTCGAAGGTGACTTCTTCCCACAACGTGCGGCTGACGCCTTGAACAATGTTGCCCTCGATGCACTTCACGAGGCCGTCGGGATTGATAATTTGCCCACAGTCGTGCACCACCGTGAATTTGCGTGCCCAGATTTTTCCGGTCGAGCGATCGATGTCGACTTCGGCAACGATCGCGACGCGCGTGCCGTTACGTTGCGCGAAGGCGACACCACGCCCGGACACCTTGTTTCCGGCTTGATCGCGACGCGGCGATGGCCGCGACTGCCATCCGGATTTTTCGGCAACCGCCTTGAGCGCCGCGATGTCGCGTGGCTCCTTGGTATGCCGCAGCCGGAATTCGATCGGGTCGACATTCAGCGCAGCGGCCACCTCGTCAATGAACGATTCGCTGGCGAAATGGATCTGCGGCCCAACCGGATCGCGCAGATGCGACGTCCGCAACGGCGATGAGCGATCGAGCAATGGCGGGATGGTTTCCCAGCCGGCCCGCTTGTTTTCGAAGGCGTAAGATTCTGCGGGAATGCCGAAGCCGTCTCCCGATTTGAGGTCAGCACCGCGGCTCTGCCCGGCCAGCGTGTCAATTGGGTTGCTGCCATTGGTGTTGACGTCGACGCGCGAGAACGCCTTGGTCATGAATTCGTAGGCGATGACCTTGCCGGAAGCATCGATCGCCGCCCGGACTTTGTGCACCGATGCCGGGCCTTTGGGATCCCAGCCGGTGCCCTCGTCGCGCATGTATTGCACGCGCACAGGCTTGCCAACCGCTTTCGCCATCACGGCCGCATCCATCGCGGCGTCATCGGCATCATTGCGGCCGTAAGAGCCGGGCCCGGTCTTCCAGATCACACGGACGCTTTCAACCGGCACACCGAGTGTCGACGCGATGCCTTGTTGCTGGAAGTGCGACTTTTGCGTGCCCGACCAACACGTGACCTGCCCATCCTTGATCTCGACCAAAGCGCAGGCCGGACCCATGCTCGCGTGTGACTGGAACGGCCATTCGTACTCGGCTTCGATTATTTTTGCGGCGTTTTTGAAAGCTTCATCGACATTGCCGTTTTCTTTTTCGATTTGGCGCTTGCGTACGCTGGCATTGCGGATGTGGTCATAGAGCGCGCTCTGATCCGGGAACGGCAGCGATGTATTCGACCATTCGACCTTAAGTTTCTGCGCCGCCTGAATGGCATCCCACTCCCTGTCGGCGACGACCCCGAGGAAACCCTTGTCCCACACCACCCGGACGCCGGCGATGTCCTTGACCGAGCTTTCGTCCACCTTCACCGGCACGCTGCCGGCCACCGCCGGTCGAATCATGCGCCCATGCACCATGCCGGGCACTTTCACATCGGTGACAAAGTTCTCCTGGGCGAAAACTTTTGGCGCCACGTCTTCGCGCTTGATCGGCTGGCCGACGATTTTATGTTCGCTTGGTTTTTTCGGTTGCGCCTTGCCCGGCGCATAAAGCGGATTGCCGTATTGCTTGTTCCAGTCCAGCTGAACGTTGAAATATTTCCCGCCGATAAGCTGTGCGTAAGAAATGCTCTTGTCGTCGCCGGCACTCACCACGCCGTCATTGACGACCAGCCTTTCGATTGGTGCCGATAGCTGGCTTGCCGCCATCTCGACCAGCACGCGGCGCGCTTCCGCCGCGGCGGCGCGCATCTGCTTGCCGCCGGTCTGGATGCCGGTAGAGCCGGAGGCGCCGCCCTGGTTCACCGTCACGGCCGTATCGGCCATGATGACCTTGACGTTCTTGAATGGCACGTCGAGTTCTTCGGCCACGATCTGACCGATGGCAACATGCAGCCCGTGGCCCATGTCCATCTTGCCGAAGAAGGCGGAGACGGTGCCGTCTGCATTGACCGCGATGTACGAAGATAGTTGCTCGGGTGTCAGTGGCGGCTTGATGCCTTGCGCGTGAGCCTTGCCGATCGATAGGACCGTCTCCAGCGATACGCCCGCGCCGACCGAGACGACAAGCGCTCCGCCTCCGAGCAGGACCGAGCGACGGGTGAGAGACGACATCTTTTCATATTTTGTCATGATGCCCTCCCTCAACCCATCATCTCGGCGGCACGTTTGACCGCTTTCAGAATGCTGATGTGCGTGCCGCAACGGCATTTGAGACCGGAGAGCGCGTCCCTGATCTCGGCCTCCGTCGGCTTTTTCCTGTCGCGGAGGAAAGCGGCGGCCGTCATGAGCCAGCCGTTGATGCAGTAGCCGCATTGCGGCACCTGCTCCTCGATATAGGCGGCCTGTAACGGGTGTGGTTTTTCCGGCGTCCCAAGACCCGCGAGCGTCGTGATCTTGGCGTCGCCGACAGAAGACATGGTCGTGACACATGAGCGGGCCGGCTGGCCATCGAGATGCCAGGTGCAGGCCCCGCATTGCACCAGCCCGCAGCCGAAATGCGGATTGTTGAGGCCGATATTGTCGCGCAAGGCATAAAGCAGCGGCATGTCAGGATCGGCGTCGACCGTATGGACGATGCCGTTGACGTTGAGTGTGAACTTTTGCGTCATGCGGGTCGCTCTCCGGCTTTAGCGGGTCAGCCGCTCCGTCGAGGATGTTCGCGGCGCGGCGTTAGCGGCGCTTTGAAGCCTAGGCAAGAAAACTCAGGTTTGGAACGGCCAAAAGCACAAAATTTCCGTCCTGGGTTCCATGGATCGAGGCGGACAACGGGAAACCCGTCGCTCGTCTGCTTTGGGTCGGAAGCTGCCAGATCGAAACCCGACTAGTTTTCTGTATTTGCGCTTACGCGTATCACTTCGGCCCAGATTGTCATTTTACCGCGCCTTTGCAAGCCGGACCACCCTCGCCCATTTCGCCTCTTCACGGTCGATATCGAGAGCGTACTCTTCCGGTGTGCTCGGATTAGCAACGGCACCGTCAGCCGCGATCCGTTCTTTCACGTCGTCCGCATTCAGCGCTTGTCTCAGCGCTTGGTTGAGTTTTCTGAGCACCGCATCGGGGGTGCCGGCCGGCGCAATCAGCCCGTAGCGTTGCTCCGCTTCGAAGCCCTTGAGGCCCGCTTCCTCCATTGTTGGAACGTCCGGCAGCATCGGCGTGCGGCTCAGCGCACATGTACCGAGGGCGCGTAAGGTGCCGGCTTTGATATTGCCAATCGTCGGCGGCAGACTGCTGAAAATCATCGACACGTGTCCGCCGAGCACATCGTTGATCGCCGGGCCGGCGCCCTTGAACGGGATATGGGTGAGCGTGATGCCGGCCTGATCGGCAAACATGACCGCTGTTAAGTGATTGACAGTGCCGACGCCGCCGGAACCATAGGTAAAAGCCTGCGAATCCTTCTTCGCTTGCACAATCAGATCCTGAACGCTTTGAGCCTTAACCGCGGGCCCGACCACGAGGATGATCGCACTTTTGGCGATCATTCCCACCGGAGCGAAATCCTTGCGCGGGTCATAGCCCGCATTCTCGATGGCTGTCGGAGCCATGGTCAGCGTTCCCGTGCTGCCCATTGCAATCGCGTGGCCATCAGCCGGTGATTTTGCGAGTTGACGCGTACCGAGCGTTCCGCCGGCACCAGGTCGATTTTCGACGATGACCTGCTGATCAAGCGACTGCGTCATCTTCTGCGCGATGATCCGTGCAATGGTGTCGTTGCCGCCACCTGGCGCTTGCGGGACGATCAACGTGATCGGTCGAGACGGATAGTCGTCGGCCAATGCCGAGCGCCCGCAACAGAGCAGGCTCGGCAGCACAAATGAAACGCCGCCCAGCATTTTGATGACGTCGCGTCGTTTCATGCGCCCCTCAGGACAAGCCTGGTTATCACTCGATTATCTCATCGGCGCGCGCGATGAGCGCAGAGGGAATAGTGACGCCGAGCGCCTTGGCGGTTTTGAGATTGATCGCCATTTCGAACGCCGTCGGCTGGATGACCGGAAGTTCGGCAGGATTCTCACCTTTAAGGATCCGTCCAACGTAGACGCCTACCTGGTGCCACGCGTCGATCCGGCTGGCTCCGTAGCTGATCAAGCCGCCCGCCGCTGCAAACTCTGACAATGTGTAGATTGCAGGTAACCTGTTGTGGAGTGCCAATGCGGCAAGCTGCCTGGCTTGCGCATTGAAAAATACGTCATGGCCGATGACCAATGCGCCTGCCTGGAGCTCGCCCAATTTTGCAAAGACCGCATCGAAGTCACGCTCGGCGCTGGCATTCAGGACATGCAGAGTGAGACCGAGCTTGAGAGCAGCCTGCTGCATGCTTTTCGTTTGCGTCTCGGCATTGGGATTGGTCGAGTTAACGAGAAAACCCATGGTGCGAGCCGACGGCACAGCCCCATGAAGCAAGTCCACCAGTTTCGGTCCGACCTCCACACTCAGCAGGGTCGCACCGGTGATGTTGCCGCCGGGCCGGTTCAGGCTGGCAACAAACCCGACCTGCACCGGATCCGCGATCGAAGTGAAGACGATGGGAATCGTAGGTGTCGCGGCCTTTGCGGCGCGAACCGCCGGCGTGGTCGTTGCCGCAATCACGGCCACGTCTTGACGGACCAACTCGGCGGCCATCGCCGGCAACCGGTCGTACTGGTTTTCCGCCCACCGGTATTCAATCCTGGTGTTCTTGCCGTCTTCGTAGCCGATCTTCGCCAGCCCCTTGATAAACGCGTCATGGAGCCGAGCCTCGCTGTTTGGATTGCCCGCGGCGAGATATCCAATCACCGGGACGGCCATCCTCTGTGCGCGCGCAGCAAGTGGCCATGCAGCGGCCCCACCTCCAATAACTTTGATGAAATCTCGTCGCCTCATTGCCCCTCCGTTCAGGACAAACCATATCTGCTGAGGTCGGGGCACTGGAAGAGGCGCGGACCCGCGCCAGGCAAGCAGGCGAAGCCTTTATCGTGCCGGTGATGCGACCTTATATCTAGATAAGTCGCAATAACAGATAGAGCAGGTAGAGAAGCAGCACGATGCTGCCATACTTGATGATGTTGTAGGCGAGCAGACTTCTCGGCTTGATCTGCTCCTTCACATAAGACCGGACTTTGTAAATCGGCTTGTAGGCCCAGGAGACCCACGACAGCTTGCCCTGGTCATTTGCACCGGTGAACTTGGCAACCAGCGCATTATTCACTGCGTCTGCAAGCCGTTTGACCGGTCCCCGGAGCTGAGTCTTTTCGACATCGCAAAACAGGATGACCCGAACAATATCCGTCTTGTTGATGGCGCTGTGCAGGTAGGTCTGGTCGAACAACAGTTCCTCGCCATCCCGCCAGGCGTAATTTTTTCCATCAAGGGTCAACGCGCATTGTTCGGAATTCGGCGTCAGCAGTCCCAGATGATAGCGCAGCGATGAAGCAACGGGATCATGATGACGGCCGAGCTTCGCGCCGGGCGGGAGCACCGTGAACATCGCGGAGCGAACGGCGGGAATTGAATCCATGACGGCGCAGGTTTTTGGGCACGCCGCAACCGCCCTGGGGCCAGATTCCTTTGTGTACCACTTGAGAGGATAGAGGCGCCAACCGCCCTTTTCGAACGTGTTGTACCCGGGCTCGTCGACGGCCGGAGGGCGCTGAAACACGCCCGTGTCGAGCAGCACCTTGGCCTCGCTGCGAATGACCTCGTAGTTCTGTTTGATCGTCTCGAGACCGGGAACAGACCTGGGGTCGAATACGGCGCCCTGTCGTCCCTTCGTGAAGTAAGTGAAAAGGAAATTCAGCGGCGCAAGCAGCAGGACGTGATTGGAAAAATACTTGTGAAGGGGGAGCCGGTCGTTGCACCGTTGATAGAGATAAGCAAACGAACCGACATAAACCGCTGCTATAGCCGCGAACGGGTAATTGATCATTGCACGCCCCACACTTCCCGAAGAACGATATTATACCAAGTTAAACCTGCAGGCTGGAAGAGTGGCAATATCCGCTCATTCGCAGCAATCACAACGAATTTACCGCTGTCGTGTCCACTAAAAGAGGCGCAATCGAAAAACAGGGGACGTCCGATGATGACCGGGGCCGCTACCGTTTTTACCGTGCATGACATGACCAAGAGTGTCGATCATTACTGCAACGCACTTGGTTTCGCCATTACTTTTCAATACGGCAACCCGATTTTCTATACGTGTCTATGCCGTGATGAAGTCGCCCTGCACCTGATTTCCGCTCAACAAACCAAGCGGCCGCCCGGCAACTGCGCCGTATGCATCTTTGTGAAAGACGTGGATTCCCTTCACGCCGAACTCGCTGCGCGCGGAGCAAAAGTACTCAAGCCACCACAAGACTACGATTATGGCATGCGCGACTTTGATGTCCTCGATCCCGATGGCAACCAGCTCACGTTCGGTATGGGATCCCGCGCAGCGGATTGATGCGGCTATCGCTGCCCTGCCCGGTTCCAGCCGCGCGCCCCTTCGCCGTAGACCTCGTGGCCCTTGTCAGAGATGACCACCGTGTCTTCGAGCTTGATGAAGCCGCGCGACGGATGCATCAGCGTGGTCTCGACCGATACCACCATGCCGGCTTCCAGCGGCTCCTTCGCGTATTCGCTTGGGTAAGGCACCGGGCCGCGATCGGTCAGACGCGGCGCCTCGTGGCTCACCATGCCCATGCCGTGCGCGAGGAATTCCATGTGGTTGTTGTGCTTTGATTTCTGCACCAGCGGCGCCGCCGCAGCGTAGATTTCGCCGCCGATCATTCCGGCGCGGATTGGCTTCATCGCGGCGCGCTGAATGGTCTCGATCTCGCCCAGCAGATCCTCGAGCTCGGCATCGGGTTCGCCCTGGATCGCCATGCGGCAGACGTCGCCGATGTAGCCCTCGTAATTGCCGCCGGAGTCGATCGACATGATCTCGCCCTTCTCCCATTTCTGGTCAGAGGGTGCGCGGTTCATGCTGGTGCCGCAGGTGATCAGGCAATATTCAAAAGTAAGACCGCGATTGGTTTCCTCGCGGCGCAACGCGTCGACCACCTCGGCCTTGGTCGTGCCGGGCTTGCTCGATGCGATGACGGCCTGCATCGAGTCGATCACCGCCTCGGAAGCGATTTTGAGCAATTTCAGCTCTTCCGCCGACTTCTTCACGCGCTGTCGCTCGAGCACGTAGAGAGCATCAACCCACTCGGCGTCGGGAAATGCGGCGCGCAGCACCTGCGAGGCGTCGTATGGCAGAAAGCCGAACTCGGTCGCGATGCGCTTTGGCTTGAGGCCGATCTTGCGCATGTGATCGACCGCCTTCTGCATGGCGTCGACCGTGCCCCAGGTGTTGGTCTGGGTCTCCGGAGTCCACATCGGATCGATCTCGCGCTGGAATTTTTCCAGGCGGTGGCCGATGTAAGCCGCCTTCTCGGGCGCGCCTTTCGGGTAGACCAGCACCGGCAGATAGCGGGTAACGCCGGTCGCATCCATGTAGTCGAAGAAATCGGCGCGGTGGCCGCCGAGCAAATACTGCACATTGTGCTTGGAGGTCGCCAGCACCACGTCGATGCCAGCCTCGTCCATCAGACGGTCAAGGCGATGGTGATCGAAGGGGATCGCGAGTCCCTTGGCCGACTGAGCGTTGACGTTCACGACGCGCCTCCATGAAGTGCCGATTCAGCGGAAGCCTAGGACCAGAGCTCCCTGCTCGCAAGCCGGGCTCCTTCGCCCAGCGCTTCCAACTTCGCCCACATCACCGACGGATGCACGCGGCGATAGAAAGGCCCCTGCGCAAAGCCGCAATCGGTGCCGGCGATCACGTTCTCGCGGCCGATAACACGCGCCAGGCGCGTAATGCGCTCGGCCACCAGCTCCGGATGCTCGACGACATTGGTGGCATGACTGATGACACCGGGAATCAGCACCTGCCCCGCACCGAGCTTTGCATTTTTCCATACCTGCCATTCGTGTTCATGACGCGGGTTGGCGCCCTCGATGACGTAGGCGCCCACCTTCACCTTCAGGATCAGGTCGACGATCTCCTTGAGCGGCACGTCGCTGGTATGTGGTCCCGGCCAGGAGCCCCAGCACACATGATAGCGGATGCGGTCAGCCGGCAGCCCCTCGATCGCGTGGTTGAGAATGTCGACCTGCCGTGCCAGCCATTTGCGGTAATCGGCGAAGCTCGCCGGCGGCACCATGCGGTCATAGGTGACGGCACTGCGCGCGTCGTCGAGCTGGAGCAGGAAACCGGCATCGACGATCATCTTGTATTCGGTGCGCATCGCTTCCGCGATCGCAGTCTGCAGCTCCTCGTCGCTTCTGTAGTACTCGTTCTTGCGGTCGGGAATCACGCTCGCCGGCGCAGCGACAGGCAGAAAACCTTCTTCCACCTTCACGTTCTTGAGCGCGGCCTTGAAGTTGTTGATGTCGCGCTGCAGTTCGGCCTGCCCGGTATATTTGATCGGGCCGACGCAGATCGCCTCTGTTGTCGTCGCGACCGCCTCCTTCGCATCGAGCTCGGCGTAGAACTCGGCAAACTTCGTGCGATCAGCGCCACGCTTGAATGGATTAGCCGTCTCCTGCCTGAGCGGGCGGCGCTCGAAGCCCGACAGGCGCTCGAGCGCGTACTGCGCCCAGCTGATGGACTTGCCGAACTCGCCGTCGCTGACGACGTCAATGCCGGCACCTGCCTGCTCGCGTACGACGTCGGCAACGGAGTCGCTCAGGCATTTCTGATAGGCTTTTACGTCGTAAGGCTTGCCGCCCTGCCTGGTGCGCAGGAAGTCCTGCAGCGGCAGCGGACGGATCAGGCTGCCGACATGCGTCGTGAGAATGCGATCGGTGCTGCGTTTCATGCGCGCTCTATGCCTTCCGCACGGCCGAATGGCAATGCTGGGCTGCGGCCCAATTCAGGTACCGACTTACGCCCTTACGACGCCGATGAGCTGCTCGAGCTTGGCGGGATCCTTGCGCAGGATCTCGCTGGCGCCGTCATAGACGATACGGCCGCGATCCATCACCACCGCACGTGGGGCGATGTCAAGCGCAAGCCGCGTGTTCTGCTCGACCAGCACAATCGCCAGGCCGCTCGACTGCGTCAGCCGCTTCACCGCGCGCGCCAGCTCCTCGACAATGACGGGTGCCAATCCTTCCGACGGCTCGTCCATCAGCAGCACCGTCGGATTGCCGATGAGCGCGCGGCCGATCGCAAGCATCTGCTGCTCGCCGCCGGACAGCTGATTGCCGCGATTGTCCGCCCGCTCCGCCAGCCGCGGGAAAAGCTCGAACACGGTCTCGACTGTCCACGACCCCGGCCGCGCCGCGACCTCGAGGTTTTCCCGCAACGTGAGTGAGGGAAAAATTTCGCGCTCCTGCGGAACGTAGCCAAGCCCTGCGCCAACGCGGCGATAGGTCGCCATCTTCGAGATGTCGTTGTCGTGCAGCGACAGCCGGCCGCCGTGCAGCGTGGTGTGGCCCATGATGGTGGCAAGCAGCGTGGTCTTTCCGACGCCATTGCGTCCGATAATCGACACCGTCTCGCTGGCGCCGAGCGCAAAACGAATGTCCTCGAGCACGACGGTTTCGCCGTAGCCGGCACGGACGTTTTCGAGATCAATCGCCCATTTAGCCATGGCGGCCTCCGCGATGGCTTTCTTGACCGAGATAGACCGCCTTCACCTGCTCGTTATTCATGATCTCGTCGGGCGTACCGTGCGTGAACACCGCGCCCTGCACCAGCACGGTGATTTCCTTTGCGAAGCGAAAAACGACGTCCATGTCGTGCTCGATGATCAGCACCGCAATGTCCGGATCGAGCGCGGCCACCACATCGAGGATGAGATGGCTCTCCGAGGACGGCACGCCGGCGGCGGGCTCATCGAGCAGCAGCACGCGCGGCTTCTGCGCAAGCGCAATGGCGATTTCCACCAGCCGCTGGCGGCCATAGGGCAGCTCGCGCACCAACTTGAGCGCATCGTCGACGATGCGCAGCGAGTCGAGATGATCGAGGGCCTCGTCAAGAACGGCGCGGCTGCTGCCGACCGGCCGCCACAGATTGTCGGCATGGCCATCACGTTCGCTGATGCACATGCCGATGTTTTCGAGCACAGACAACCCGCGGAACAGCTGGTTGATCTGGAAAGTGCGCGCGAGCCCGCGCCGTGCCCGATCGGCCTGACTCAGCGCGGTAATATCGTCGCCGTTGAGGATCACGCGGCCCGAATGTGGCTTGAGCGCGCCGGTAATCAGGTTCACCAGTGTGGTCTTGCCGGCGCCATTGGGGCCGATGAGCGCGTGCCGCGCGCCCCGCTCAAGCGTCAGGTTGACGTCGCGCGTCACCGGCAGCGCGCCGAAAGCTCGGTTCAGTGCCTCGACCTGCAGCGCGGCGCTCATGACTTCTTCCTTTCGGAGAAGTATCTGCCGATGCTCTCGAACACGCCGAGCACGCCGCGCGGCGTGAACAGCACCGCGAGCACGAGCATCAGGCCGATGCCGAACTGCCAGAAGGTCGGGCTTAATTTCGAGAAATAATCCTCGAGCACCATGTAGACCGCCGCCCCCACGAAGGCGCCGTAAAGCCGGCCGGTGCCGCCGAGGATCAGCATCACCATCACCTTGGC
>Ga0164304_10000367_pt1 | contig 12324 bp, 10 predicted proteins | sample Whisoiple_217_MG_FD_110216 | JGI IMG/M metagenome (GOLD analysis project Ga0164304, IMG submission 110216) | Soil microbial communities amended with pyrogenic organic matter from upstate New York, USA - Whitman soil sample_217_MG | ecosystem: Environmental > Terrestrial > Soil > Agricultural...
TTCAGTTCGGGCAGAAAATCGGCGAGTTTCAGATGAACCAGGATCTGATTGCGCAGATGATCGCGCATGAGGAAGCGGCGCGACTGCTCGTCTACCGGGCGGCGTGGCTGGCCGATCAACAGAGACCTAACAATCTGGAAACTTCCATCGGTAAGTACGCCGCCGCAGAAGCGGCGAATTTCGCGGCCGACGCTGCAATGAAGATTCTTGGCGCGTACGGTTATTCAACGGAATTTCCGGTGGAGCGTTACTACCGTGACGCAAAGTCGTACCAAATCGTCGAAGGCTCTTCGAACGTGCAAAAAATGATCATCGCACAGGACGCGCTGGGCTATCGAAAAGCGAACCGGTGACTCTCAGGATAGAGAAGGGCGAATAAACAGTTGCGGTTTTTTCGTGGCGCTGTCGTACTCGATGCGAACGCGTATTCCGTAAACATCCTGGATGGTTTTTTCTGTGAGTACATCGCTGGGCGCTCCGTCGCGATGGATTCGGCCATTGCAGAGCATCACAAGCCGCGGGAAAAATAATGCCGCGACATTAAGATCGTGGAGGGCAGCAACGATGGTCAAGCCGCGCTCGCGGTTGAGCCGGAGTAAAAGCTCAAAGATCTGAATCTGATGCTTCAAATCCAAAAAAGCCGAGGGCTCGTCCAGTAACAGAATCTCCGGTTCCTGAGCCAGAGCGCGCGCAATCATGACGCGCTGCTTTTCGCCGCCGCTCAGCTCGTGGAGATAACGATTGGCAAAGCCGAGCGAGTCGGTGCGATCCATGCTGGTGCGAGCGACCTCGAGGTCGTGGGGGGTTTCGAGCGCCAACGGGCTGTGATAAGTGGCGCGGCCCATGAGGACGATTTCGGCGGCGCTGTAAGGGAAATTGACGCGCGGTTCCTGCTGCACGACAGCAAATAAGCGGCTCAGCTCCGGCCTGTTGTATTTTTCGATATTTTTGTTCTTGAGCCGGACTTCACCTATACCGCGGAGGATGCCGGAGAATATTTTGAGCAAGGTAGTTTTCCCGGAGCCGTTAGGGCCGAGGATACCCACCATTTCACCGCAAGAAACCGATAGCGAGATGCCGTGCAACACGGGGCGATCTTGGTAGCTGAAGGAGAGATTCTCAGCGTGAATGGCATTCATAGCGCCAGGCTTCTCCGACCTTCCCGATAGAGGAGAAAGAGAAAAAAAGGCCCGCCGAAGAAGGCCGTGACAATTCCCACCGGTAACTCAGCCGGCGCGAGCAGAACGCGCGCGAGAGTATCCGCCCAACAAAGAAAAATCCCCCCGGCGAGGAACGATGCCGGCAGCAACAATCGATGATCGCTGCCGATGAGCAGGCGCATGACGTGGGGCACCATCAAACCAACGAAGCCGATCATACCGCTGACAGAAACCATTGCGCCGATCATCAGCGAGGAAGCGATGAAGATTTGCCGCTGGAGAGCACCCGGTTCAACGCCCAGATGCATTGCCGCATCTTCGCCTAGTGTGATCAGGTTCAATGCAAGCCCTTTGCTCCAGAGCCAGAGAAAACCGAGAAGAATGTAAAACCAAATGAAACCGACCGTCACATAGGCGCGTGTTGACAAGCTTCCCATCAACCAGAAAAGCAATCCCTGAGCTTGGTAGAAATCGACGATGGAGTTGAGAAACATGATCACGGCGGCGATGAAGGAGTTCAAAATCACGCCTGATAAGAGAATATGGTAGGGATGCAGCCGTCCATGAAACAAAGAAAACCGGTAGACCAGAACCATGCTGAAGAGCGCTCCCAAAAAAGCGGCGAGCGGAATCCAGGAGATTTCCCCCAGGCGTCCGCCGGCAAGAGGCAGAAGCCAGTTGGGAAAAAAGATCAGGCCCAAGATGCCGCCTAAAGATGCGCCACCCGAAACACCAAGCATTTGGGGACAAGCCAGGGGGTTGGCGAGTAAAGCCTGCAGGACAACGCCACAAACTGCCATGCCGCCGCCGATCGCAATGCCCAGCAGTACGCGTGGCAGGCGCGCGCGCAAAAGTATTTCCGCGTCTGCGGTGCTAGAGAAAATGTTTTTTAAGGCCTCTGACAAGTCGATTCGCACCGGCCCCAGCAAAGTACAGGCGGCGGCGGAGAGAACAAGCAAAATCAACAGGGCGCTGTTGACGAGAATCATCTTTTTACGATCAAGCACCTTCACAGCGGGTTCCTTTAGCGGAGTCAGCCCGGTCGAAGCACTCAGGATGTATGAGCCGAGCCAGTTCTTCGAGTCCATCACCGATGCGCGGCCCCGGCCGGAGTATCTTGTCCGAGTTGTAAGTATAAACACGCCGTTCTTTTACTGCCGGGATCGATTTTAGATCGCTCCAGTGTCTCGCCGGTGCGGCGGTGTCCGAACCCATACCGGCTTCGATGATGATTTGTGGAGCTTTCGCGACGACGTACTCGTCCGGCAGATTGAGCCAGGGTTGCGGCGCATTGCGAGCGATGTTGGCGCCCCCCGCCAGCGTAATCAGCTCGTCAAGGAAATTTTTCCCGCCCACTGCCACGAGCGGTCGAAGCCCCACGACCATTAGCGTCGAGCGCCGTGGTGTGTGCGCAACGCGGTTTGTCACTTTGTCGAACTGCAGCGTGAGCTTACGAACCAGTCTTTCTCCAGCTTCGGCATCGCCGAGCAACGCCGCAATGCGTTTAAAGGAGCTCAAGATTTCGCTTACGGTAGAAAGCGAAAGCAAAGCTACGTTAAGACCGAGCCGTTCCATCTCTCGCGCTTTGGCCGGATCGATTGCGCCGACGACACCGATCACCAGATCTGGCCGCTGAGCAGCGATCACTTCAAGACTGGGGCTCATGAAATCGCCGACTTTGGGCAAATTTTTCGCTTCGGCCGGGTAATCGCAATGATTGGTAACGCCGACCAAGCGATCGCCAAAACCGAGCGCGAAGACTGTCTCAGTGAGGCTTGGAGCAAGGGAGACGATGCGCCGAGAAAAACCTACGGATGCGGCATCGCTGGACGAAGGTAATGCAATGAAAAAAAACAGGCCGATCAGGCGGAAGTATAACGCAAATAATCGTGGGCGGCGGATCATCGCGCTCCTAACGCCAAAAAGACCAGCGCAAAAGTTTCAGTCAGTTCGCCTACGGCGCCGAAGATGTCGCCAGTAATGCCGCCCAAACGGAAATGAAAATATGTTTTGATGAGCCACGTGAAAAGTACCGTCAAAAAGATCAGCGCAACTCCGGTGATGCGTAGGATGGCAATGACCAAGATGACCGAAACCAGACTTGCAAGGGCGACGTGCTTGGTTTCGAGGTGATCGATCAGAGAAGAACCCAATCCCGGCTTTGCAGCGAGAGCGCGGTAACCCAGCACCACCATGGCCCAACGGCTGAGAACCGGAGCGGCCAGGAGCGCGCGCCACCGATCCAAATCCATGCTTTGGATTGCCTCGATTTTTAGTACCAGCACCAATACGACGGCGACCATGCCGAAAGCGCCGACGTGACTGTCGTCCATGACGTTCAGCATGCGATCGCGATCACCCCCGGCGCCGAGGCCATCGAATGTGTCACTGAGCCCGTCCAAATGAAGGCTACCCGTGAGAAAGACCAGAATGCTGACGAGAAGCGTTCCGCACAGACCGGGACTTGCGAGTAGTCTCAACGGAAAATCCACCAGCACTAGAATCATTCCCAACAGAAACCCGATGACCGGAAAAAAAATTGCGGCGAGTCGCCAATCCACGGCAGGGAAATTCATAGGACCAGGAAAAATAGTTAAGAACCGTAACGCTGCAAAGAAGGAGCTCATGAGAGTCTCGCATTTACGCCGGCGGACGCAAAAGTTGCCATCTCCCGAGAAAGTTTTACTGATGCTTCGATGAGTCCCATCGCTAAACAAGCGCCGGTGCCCTCACCGAGACGCATGCCCAAATCGAGCACAGGATTGAGATGGAGTTCGTCAAGCACTAACCGATGCCCTTTTTCGGCAGATAAGTGCGAGGCGAAGAGAACCTCTCGAACGTGCGGCGAAAATCGGTGCGCGACAAGCGCTGCGACACTGGAAATGAACCCGTCGACGACCATAGGCAGCCGAAATGCCGCTGCACCGATAATAACACCGGCAATGGCGCCGATTTCCAGTCCGCCGACCTTTGCAAGTACGTCGAGAGGATCGTGGGGATCGGGAAAGTTGATCCGAAGGCCGTTCTCGACCGCGGTAATTTTTCGAGCAAGAGTCTCGTCATCGATGCCGGTGCCGCGACCGACAATATCTGGCGGCGCCGCGCCCGTCATTGCGCAGACGATAGCAGCGGCACTAGTGGTGTTGCCGATGCCCATTTCGCCGGCGCCGAGCAAAAACAACGCTTCAGGTACCGACTGTTTGACTAATTGAATGCCAAGCTCCACGGAACGGCGCGCCTGCTCGCGAGTGAGAGCCGGTCCGCGGGAGAAATTCGCTGTACCGCGGCGTAACTTGCAGTGGCGCAAGTTACGGCATTGAATAAAGTCATGATCCACGCCAACATCGATAATTTCGGTTTTGATTTGATAGTGACGTGCCAGAACGTTAATGGCTGCTCCGCCATCGAGAAAGTTTTGGGTCATTTGCGCGGTGACCGCTTTGGGATAGGCGCTGACCCGTTCTTCGGTAATACCATGGTCAGCAGCGAAGACGAATATGAGCTTGGCTCCGAGACGCGGTGGGATTGTCTCTTGAATGACGGCCACACGACGCGCAAGCTCCTCCAACCGGCCCAAGCTGCCCTGCGGCTTTGTCAATGAATCGAGGTGGCGCTGCGCGGCCGCATCGAATGACACGCTCAGCGGGTGAATTTGATCAAGCATTTCCTCTAGGAGCATGCCGCGGCCTTTCTTACGATCACCGGAAAACCGGTGACCATGAGAACAACTTCGGTGGCAACAGCTGCAAGACGCTGATTGAATGAGCCCGTTATATCGCGAAAGCGGCGCGCGAGCGGATTGTTCGGGACAATTCCCCATCCGACCTCGTTAGTGACGAACAGCGCATGGAAATCGAGGCGCGGTAATAGTTCGAGTAGATCGCACACTTTTTGGTCGACGAAATTTTCATCCTCGCGAAGCATAAGATTGCTCAGCCAAAGGGTCACACAATCGATCAAGGCCGCGTCAATTCGACCACGCTGCGCCAGCAAAACCGAGCATAGTTCGACCGGCTCTTCGACCGTCAGCCAATGACTGCCGCGCCGCAGCTTGTGTTCCCTGATGCGTCGGGTCATTTCTTCGTCTTTCGCTTCGGCAGTCGCGATATAGAGTGGCCGCGCGCCCAAGGCTGCGGCGCGTTCTTCGGCGTACCTGCTCTTTCCGGAGCGCGCGCCGCCGGTGATCATAATAATGTTTTTGGCCATGAGTCCTCCGCCCTAACGACGCGGCGATCACTGGTTCCTGGCTTTGCCGATCAACCGGAATAGGCTTGATTCAGCTGCCGAATGTGGCGCGAACGCCAAGCAAAAAATTGAGCGGTGGCGCACGAAAACCATCTGCCTGCTCGTATTTTTTATTGAACAAATTTTCAATTTTGCCCAATAACTTCAGTTCTTTTACCGCCGGCACACGCCACGGCAAAGTATAGTAGGAAGCGACATTGAAGATCGCATAACCCGCTGTGGTGATATTGCCAAACGGCGACGCGGCTCTGAAATCATCGCGGCGGCCCACCATATTTACGCTCAGATTCGTATTCCACTCTGCGTAAACATGGTTCAGGGTCACATTGCCGATATTTCTCGACCGACGCGGAAGTTTGCCATCCGCTGTATCCCAGTCCAGATAGGTGTAGTTTGCATTCAGCGTCACGGATTCGAGAAGTTTCACCGCTAAACTCCACTCAACGCCATCGAAACGCGCGATGCCGATATTTTGGGCGCGAAAACAACCGAAAGGATCACCTGGGATCGGCTGTCCCTCGATCAAATCTTTTACCTCGCGGTGGAAGTAAGTGACACCGAGTTGGACCCGCTCGCTCAGGAGATCTTGCTCAACACCAGCGTTCAATTCCCAGCTTCGCTCCGGCTTGAGATTGGGATTGCCAAACGCAGGGCAGCCGAAGGCCGCGGGAAAAAACAGCTCGTTCAATGACGGTGCTTTGAAGCCTTTGGCATAGCCTGCTTTAAGCTTTGTTCCAGTTTCGCGAAAAAGATAAGCAGTAGAGAAGGAAGGCGTCCACGCCGTGCCGAAGCTCTGGTTGTCGTCCAGGCGAATGCCCGGAATCATGATCAAACGCTGGTCCAGCAACTGTAATTGCTCCTGCAAGTAGTAGCTCAGGTTTCTGATTGCTTTGTCGATGCCACCGACGGTATCCGCCGATCTCCGTTGGTATTGAGATCCGAACGTGGTCGTACTCCAGTCTTGGAAGCGATAGTTGGTTTGCAACTCCCCAGTGTCAATGCGGGTACGAAAGATGTCGTGAGTCCGTGGGAAGTCACAGGGAGAACCGAAAAAGACGCAGCTATCGACATCGTCAGTATCCGTAAAGTGCTCTTTGAACATCGAGCCGGAGATTCGATAATCCCAGTTCGGCAAAATCTTTTGCTGCCACTCCCCTTTTGCAAGGTATTGAGTACCGGCTTCGCGAGCGTTGGGATCGGGCTGCGAAGCAAAATTATTATTGTTGAACAAACCCACATTGGTTTTGATGAATTGAAAAATTCCCGTAAGCCTTGCGTCCTCAGTTACCTGGTAATCCAGGCGGGCTGACGAGGTGAGGTTTCGGTAATCGTCGTTGACGCTACGAAAACCCTGACTCGCCAAGCGCGAACCGTTGAAAAAGTAGCCGAGATTTCCCGCTGCGCCTTTCAGAGTCAATGCTTGGCGATTGGTCCAACCGTTGCCGCCTTCCAGTGATAGCCCCGCCTCGAGAGGTCCCTGACCTTTCTTCGTGATAATGTTGATCACGCCGCCGATCGCTTGCGAGCCGTAGAGCGTGCCACCGGCGCCTCTCAGAACTTCGATGCGCTCGATGTTGTCGGTGGTCAGATGGGCGAAGTCAAAAGCCCCGACGGTCGTGCTGTTAACTTCGACACCGTCAACCAGGACCAAGACATGATCCGAGTTCGATCCCCGAATGAAAACTGTCGCGTTGTTGCCGTTGGATCCCGATTGGACCACTTCCAATCCCGGCACACGCCGTAGGGTTTCGAGAACCATTTCCGCCTGCTGATTTTCAATGTCCTTGGAGTCGATCAGCGACGCTGATGTGGTGACCTGTTCGAGAGGCGTTTCCGTGCGCGTTGAAGTTACGAACACGGGTGGGAGCGTCGGCTCCGGCGCTTGCGCGGCGCGCAGACTGAGCGGCAGAAATAAAGAGAAACAGAAAACCAGTAAAACAATCCTCATCGAAACCTCCTTCACCCACGAAAGGGGCATGTTGAGGCAGTTCGGATAGGTCTCCTGGCTCGAGCTTCAAACCTACTCGCCGCGCCTTCCCGCCAACGATTGCTTGCAGATTTTCGATGCCTTGACTTGGCTGAAAACAGGCTTTGGCCTAGACCAAATTCGAAAACCTAGCTTCGCAAATTCCTTGAGCAGTGGCTTAATGCGGTTTCGTAGCTCCTACAGTTGCGGGGCAGCAGAGGATTTCCCGCCTCACTTTGCCCGTCACCCATTTTAGATTGGACGTTTGTGGTGGTGGAACGGAGAGGTGGCGAGTGACCTCTTTCCCTTACATCCGCCTGCGGTTAATGATTAGCCTTGACCTCCCTCCTTCTCTTCTATCGAGCATGGGTATCGGCAAGACGAAAATCGACGGGAATACGGATCCAGCTTTCCACAACTTTCTCACCATAGCGGGCTGGGATGAAGCGCCATCCTTGGATCGCTTCTTGGGCAGCACGATCCAATGCGTCGTCGCCCGAGCTTTTGTTGATCTCTATGGCTTTTGCTCGCCCTTCTTCGTTAACTAAAACGCGGAGCAAAACCGTGCCCTCGCGACCTTTTCGCCGGGCGCTTTCCGGATAATTGGGCCTAGGCGTTTCTCGATAGCGCGGTTGCGTCAAATTTGCGCGATACTGGCCGCCATGCTTTCCGTCGCCAGCGCCGCTGCCCAGTACTGCCGATCCGTTTCCGCCGACGCCATCTCCATTTTCTCCTGCGGCATCTCCATCGGCAGCGCGGCCCATCCCATCGGCAGCATAAAAATTTTCCCTAGAGGCCTTACTCTGATTTTCGCCTGGCCGAGATGGGACAAAGATCAGCGCCGAGCTCTGGATCTCAGGCCCCTCGGGTGCAACGGGCATTGATTGTTTTTGCGGTGCGGCGTCACTATTCCGGATCGGAAAAACCGTTTTCGCGCCAGCCGCAGATCTGCGCATGGATGATTTTGCAGCGGGTAAACCGGGCAAATTCCCGCTAGAGGGAGCTCCGCCTCTGGCATCACTGGACTCGTAGTCGGCCGGTAAAATGCTGACTTGAATGAGATCGAGCTGCTGCGGTTTCGCAAAGGAAATTGGGCAGGCCAAGGCCAGCGCATGGAGCGAAACGGATAGTAAAAAAAATGAGGCCAGTCTCATAGCTTGAACCGACGGCCTCAAAAATGCCGGGAAAAGAATGGGCACCTTTCTCTCTTCTCCGGAGAGGCCGGTCAAAAACTCTGGTAAGGTTTCCTGGCTCAGGCGTATTTCTACTCGCCGCGCCTTCCCATCCTTCTAAGCATCAGGACAGTGGCTGTCTGCGGCTTTCGTGGCCTTCACAGTGGCGGGACCGCGCCGGAATCGCACCGGACTTCCCTTTGAACCCAGAGTTGTGAATCAATGTAGGCGGACCGTATAACGTGACATCACTACTGTCAAGAGTCGGTTGTCACTCAAAGTCATATTTGGAGACAGCGGCTCTTTATAGGACCAGCCATAAAACCACAGGGATGGTAAAGACGGATAAAAAAGTGCTGATGACGACGACGGAGGCGGCTAATGCTGGGTCCTGGCTATATTTCTCGGTGAGAATGAAATTCACCACGGCCGCAGGCAAGGCGCCGTAAAGAAGCAAAACCTGGCGATTGATGCCCTGAGCGCCAATCACCAGGACCGCCGCACTGGCTGCGGCAAAACCGCCGAGAATGCGCAGCAGCGCGCCCCCCAATGCATGACCCCATTGGAGTGAACGAACTTCATGAAGCCGGTACCCGAGGCTAATCAGCATCCATGGGATGGTCGCCTGCCCGAGCATGTTAATCGGCTGCGCCAGCGCTTCAGGAATACGAATCTGCGTCAGATTGAAGGAAACGCCTGCAATCGATGCATAGATCAACGGCAGGCGAAAAATTTCAGTCCAATTGGCACGCCCGTTCAGGATATAAACGCCGAGCGAGTACTGCAGGAATGCGGTGAGGACGTAAAGTAATGTCGCACGCTGCATGCCAGCAGGACCGAACGCAAATAACGCCAACGGAATGCCCATGTTTCCCGCGTTCATGAAAAGGATCGGTAGCGCAAAACCGCGCGAGTGAAACCCAAATACGACAGAATAAACAACAATCAAGATTCCGACGACGCTGAAGATGAGTGCGCTGCCGACGAACAATAATAGGATGTCTTCGGCAACGAGCGCTTTACCTGCGAGCGCGCTGAACACGAGAGACGGCGTGCCCAGATAAACGATTATCTCGGTCACGGAAGCGAGATTGATTTTTTTCCAGTGGGCAAAGACAAATCCGCTGGCGATCAGCAAAAACACTGAAAGAACCGGGGATAGTGGTTTTATGAATTCCATCCAACAGCGGTGCCGCGAGCTAAATCGATGCTAGTAGAGTCAGTGAAAGGGTTTCTGCGAGTTCGATGATCGCGCCGAACTGTTCGGAAGTGATCATTCCTCGGAGCCGATAAAAGAGATTTCTTGTCAACAAGGACAGCAGTGACAGCACCAGCGCAATCCAGAGTCCTCTCCGGCCGAGCCAGTAACTCGTAAGACCCAAAGTTCCAGCGGTGGCGAGGAGCAAATGCCAGAGCTTCATTTGTTGAGCAATAGCTTTGGCCATTTCTTCGCAGCGCGCCTGGTAGCCAAAAATAAAAACCAATAACGTCCAACGTGCCAGAACCGGAGCTAGCAATAAGCTGAGAGTGACCTTCTGATCGATGCTGTCGAGAGCGGCGGCCTTGAAGAGAAGCACCATAACGAGAGCGATCGTGCCAATCGCACCGTTTCCTCGATGATCGAGCGAGCTGATTTTTGGATCTCTTGCAGCGAACGTCAAATAAAGGGCTTCAAGGTGCAATCCGCCGGTCAAAATGATGACGACCATGATGAGCGTGATGCTAAGAATCTCCGTGGGAAGGTAGGGCGCTAGAGCATAATTGGAAAACGCTAGAACAAGACCCAACGTAAAACCAATGACAGGGAAGTAAACCGACGCAGCGCCAATAGCTCCGAAAGAGGGCTGGGCGGCGGTAAACCGGCCCCAAATCGTCAAATATTTGGCTGCCGAGATGAATCTTTCCACGAAGGATTTTTCCCCTACTGAACGCCAGGTGTCAAACGCCTGAAGGCGGGCTTCAGAGATGACCGTTCAAGCGCAAAAAAAGCCACGAAAAATCAAAAGGTTACGACGTAGTTAAGGCTTTACTTTTGGGCGGCTTTTCGGTACAATGATCGGTGCTAGTAATTTGATATAACCCCATAATATTTCAGCAAAATTTACAATTTTTCCGGGTGAAAATGGCTGACGCAAAAATTCCTCAAGATTCCGATTACAACGCCGACAACATAAAAGTTCTGGAAGGGTTGGAAGCGGTTAGAAAACGTCCAGGAATGTATATCGGCGACACGGCCGAGAGGGGTTTGCATCACCTAGTCTACGAAGTTGTAGATAATTCCATCGATGAAGCGCTTGCCGGCCATTGCGACACGATCGAAGTCACCATTCATATCGATAACAGTGTCACTGTCGTCGATAACGGTCGCGGCATTCCGGTCGATATTCATTCGACCGAGAAAATTTCCGCTGCCGAGGTTGTCTTAACCAAGCTACACGCGGGCGGTAAGTTCGATAAAGCATCGTATAAGGTGTCCGGCGGATTACATGGCGTTGGCGTTTCCGTCGTTAACGCTTTATCCGAAACGCTGGAAATTGAAATAAAGCGCGATGGAAAAGTTTATCAGCAAAGTTATCGAAGGGGCGAGCCGGTGGAAAGCCTCAAGGAAGTCGGCAAGTCCAAAGAACGCGGGACGCGGGTAACTTTCAAGCCCGACAGCCAAATTTTTGAAACGACGGATTTTAGTTTCGATATTCTTTCGCAGCGGCTGCGTGAGTTGGCGTTTCTAAATCGCGGCGTCAAAATTACCATCGAAGACGAACGGAGCCAAAAAAAGCACGAGTTTTTTTACAAAGGCGGCTTGTCCTCTTTTGTCGAGCACCTCAATCGTGCCAAGACGGCAGTCCATCCCAAGGTAGTTCACTTCGAGGGGGAAAAAGATGCTGTCGAAGTCGAGATCGCTATGCAATGGAACGACGGCTACACCGAGAGCGTCTTTTCCTTTGCCAATAACATCAATACCATCGAAGGTGGCACCCACCTGATCGGTTTTCGCTCTGCTTTAACACGCACGATCAACAACTATGCCATGAGCAGCGGACTGCTAAAAAAGGACGAGGAAAATCTACAGGGGGAAGATGTTCGCGAAGGGCTTACCGCGGTTATCAGCGTTAAAGTACCCGAGCCGCAATTCGAGGGACAAACAAAAACGAAACTTGGCAATAGCGAGGTCAAAGGCATTGTCGAAGCGCTGCTGAACGAAAAATTCGCCAGTTATCTGACGGAAAACCCGAGCGACGCCAAAAAGATCGTCGCCAAGGGAGTGGAGGCGGCGCGCGTTCGCGAAGCGACCCGCAAGGCGAAAGACTTAGCACGGCGTAAGGGTGCCTTGGACTCGGGCTCGCTCCCCGGCAAACTCGCCGATTGCCAGGAGCGGGACCCCGCGCTAAGCGAACTCTATCTCGTGGAGGGCGATTCCGCCGGCGGCTCTGCCAAGCAGGGCCGCGACCGGCGCAATCAAGCGATCCTTCCGCTCAAGGGCAAAATCCTCAACGTGGAAAAAGCGCGCTTCGACAAAATGCTTTCTTCCCAAGAAATACGCCTCATGATCACGGCTCTCGGCACCGGAGTGAAAGAGGATTACGACCCCGCGAAGCTGCGTTACCATTCGATCATTATCATGACAGATGCCGACGTCGATGGTTCGCACATTCGCACATTACTGCTGACGTTTTTTTATCGACAAATGCCCGACCTGGTGGAGAAGGGGTTTCTGTATATCGCCCAGCCGCCGCTCTACAAGGTCAAACGGGGCAAACAGGAAAAATATTTGAAAGACGAA
>Ga0164304_10000369_pt1 | contig 12320 bp, 7 predicted proteins | sample Whisoiple_217_MG_FD_110216 | JGI IMG/M metagenome (GOLD analysis project Ga0164304, IMG submission 110216) | Soil microbial communities amended with pyrogenic organic matter from upstate New York, USA - Whitman soil sample_217_MG | ecosystem: Environmental > Terrestrial > Soil > Agricultural...
ACCGTAGCGATCGGGCAACCCAATCATAGCGTAACTGCCTAGTTTCTCGTACTCGTCCGGCTTCGAGGGAACCAGGGTCAGGTATTCGGCAGGGATAATTTGATCTGTGTCTATGTTGTCGTCTACAACAAAAATTTGACCGCTAATTACTTTTCCCATAGTTTATTTCCTGTTAGCCTCGCTTGATGCTGTGGCGATAATTTTAAGTGGATCAGTATGCAAGATTTGCATCTGTTAATTTTAACCTGGCAGTGTCAGTGATAACCTGTATGAGTGAAGTACCCATCACTAATCGGAGTACCGATCTAGTTAGGGCTTCCCGTCTCATCTGCCGTTGCCCCTTTAAAGCCGTGCTTAAATTGGTCTCATACAGCATAAGAAGGTCTTTCGACCTTTATCCTCCCGACACAGAGGAACCCAGGCAGCCGCTCGCCTTCCACAAGCAGTTTAATTGTTTTTTCGTACATTCCTGTTTGGATTATGTTTTATCGCCTTGTTCTTCGAGCAAGACGAACCAGTGACCGGAATCTTTCTCCCTTTCTCTCGCTAGTTACTTTCGCAAGCATATGACTGCTACTTCGTGTTGTGGTCAGCCGAGTGGACGGGTAGCAACCACTAATATATTAGATCGCAGACTGAACAATTGGGGGAAATCAAGGAATACTTTGGTGATTCTTCCGACATCCTCGCCGGGCGTTACCCTGCCGTTAGCAATTGTCGGGGATGCCCTCATAAATCACCCGCCTTACCTATGGCCACTAATCGGATTACCGATATAGTGGGACCATTACGGCGGTGTAGGTAAAAATTTGATCCGAGACTTTCGGTTAACAATTAACAGCTTGCTAAGCGTCAAGATAGTTTTATGGCCAATCCAATAGATGACATTGCTCGACAAGCTCGCCAGGGCTCGGTTGCATCGATTATTCAAATCCTTAATGACGAACTCGCAGAGGTAGGGGTGAGGGCCCGAGCCGTGTTTGCAGAGGGAGTGCTGCAACTGCTGTGCGAAGCTGCCACACCCCAACTACTCGAACAGTCTAGCTTGGTCGATCGAGTCCAAGAAATTTTGGAGGGCATTTCGCCCCACAATATTGGCCGAGTCAACATCAACAGCCGGCTTGTCCGAGAACACCAACTGCTGTGGCTCGAAGAAATTAGTCGCGATCCGGAGAATCAACTGCTGTGGTCTCAAGAAATTAAACTCAGAAAGCCGAATTTGTTTAAGCGTTTAGCAACCGCCTATTACGAACGCCAAGCTCAAGCAGGTAAGCGGGCTTTGCCGAGAATGGCTGTACCTCGCTCGATGCAAGAACCGCGGCAATTTCAGCGCGGTATCGTCGGCGGCATCAGCTTGACCGTGCTGTTGCTCGCGGCAGTGGCCGCCATCTACAAAGGACTCAATTCGCCAGAGCAGGGCGGGACACAAGCCACCACCCAAGCAATTGCCAATGCCGCTCCCTCGGAGGCAAAACCTGCTTTGAAAATTTCTAAGGAAACTGTTAATTCTGCTGTTGACTCTTTTGCACAAGCAGTGCGAGTCGCCGAGCAAGCAGCCAACGACAGCAAAACCGCTCAATCTCGCGAGGAGTGGTTAGTGGTAGCTGCTAAGTGGCAGCAAGCTTCGGATTTGATGGCCGCCGTGCCCTCCAAGCATCCCCGCTACACAACAGCTCTAAACCGGACGGCACTTTACCGCCAAAATAGCGATAAAGCCCAACAGGAAGCACAAAATAAGTAAGCAGGCAAGCCGGATAAATCTCACAACAGAGTTTGCCCTGCTGCTCTAGTTGGGAAAAATGAGTTTTTGAGCAAAAACTCGCTTTCCTCTCAGCTATGTTATAAGTGATAATTTGGGGATTTTGAATTTTTGCGATCTGCGTCACTCGATCGGCAGATTTGTATCACAATAAAAATTTGTTAGGATCACAAACTAAAATAAGAAACATCACAGAGTGAGGAGAGGGGTATCATTAAGCGGTCTCTAGAAAATCTTCATGCTACCAATAACGGTCAAAATTAGCGGGGATGGGATTTATTGTCATCCGGTAAAGGATGGTAAAGTTCATCCCGTACAGATCGAAGGGTAGAAAACACGAAAATAGAAGTCAGTCAGATCGGGGTATATTTTCACTTATCTAGTGACAGGCCTACCGGGTATGCAAACACAAAAAGTAGGCTCATCACACTCACGCCGACAGTTATGGATAGGTTCTATATTTGCAGGGTGAGCAGGCTCAAACATCTTAGCATAAAGGCTTTGTTGCCACGATCGATCGCCGAGGAAATCAAAAGTTTACGCTCGATCGACCGATCGCCGTCAGAGTCTTTAACTTTGCATTGACCGCAAATCCCAGAACCAGTATCAGTCCAAAAATTTCTGGATCGTCTTATGCAGTACCCGGTCGATCCTGCCCTCCTCGGGCAACAAATTTGCCAAATTCTCGCGACCAGCTTCGATCGAGAAATCCTGCTGCAAATAGCAAATACTTTGGGGGTTGCTTGTCAGGCAGATTTGTGTTTGGTTGCTGCTGTGGTTGACCAGAAAGTAGTAAATCCGAGTGCTTGCTGGCAACTTTGGAGCGATCGCCAAAATGCAGCCGGTGCTGCTGCCGATTCAACTCAAACACCGGAACACTCCCAAACCACAAAATTAAAATCGCCTAGCATATCACTAGAACATCCCATCTGGGCAAACGTGCTAGCAAACGGCGAGAGAGTGGCGATATCCGACTATCAAGATAGTCTGGCATGTTCATCGCCCAATTTCCCTGTGACACCGCTGCCTTTTCGGGCAATTTTGGCAGGACCTGCCCGATTTGGAGGGGCTGTAAATGGCATGATGATTCTTGGTAAGTCGCACCCTCACGAGTGGTCGGTAACCGACCTGCAGCGCCTAGAAGCAGCATCGGATGCGATCGGCATCGCGATTTCTCACATTCAAAAAACTCAAGAAATTGCCAACTTAAACGAACAGTTACAGCGACAAGCTAAATACAAAAATCTACTCATGTCAGTTGCTGCATCGATCGACACAACTTCCGAACTCGATCGAATATTGCAGCAAGTTATTGAAAATACCGTCGATACCCTGGAAGTAGATAGAGGTCAAATCCTGCTATTGAAATATACAGACCCTCTATTTAAAACTCGCTCCCCCAATCAAACGCCCAAAGTCAAAGTCGAATTAGTAGGCGAATCCGCTCTGAAAAAAAATGCCAAAAAACAGGCAAGATCGCCAAGCGATGCCGGAAAAAAAAGCTCGACATCCAAAACAAAAAACAAGGAGAAAACTGCTAATTCCAAATCCAAAATTCTCAACTCAAAACCAAATAACTCTCCCGCTTTTTTGCTTTCGGAATCTAATTTGTGCGACAAAGCATTCCACAGCGCACCCAAACCCCTCGCCCTCGCTGACGCAGGCGAATTAATCGGCAACGAACGAGAGGGTGCAGCAGAAATCTTGAAACTCCAAGGCATTCGCGGCTTGCTGCTGGTTCCCCTCACCGGCGGTGGCTACCAGGAAACTGTCTTGGGGTTCTTGGTTTTGCAGCACTCCGAGCCGCGCGCTTGGAGCCCTGAAGAATTAGAAGTTCTCGAATCAGTCAGCGCTCAAGCGAGCAGGGCGATTATCCAAACTCAGACGCTCAAGGAAGCGCAAATCCTAATCTTGGACAGAACCGCTCAGTTGCAGCAAAGTCTCGACGTGCAGGCGAAACTGTACGAACAATCTGCCATTCAACTAGAGCAATTGCGCAAATTGAAGCTGATTAAAGACGAGTTTCTCAGCACTATGAGTCACGAGTTGCGCACCCCTTTAACAATCATGAAGCTGGCGATTCTGATGCTCAAACAAGCTGAAGGACCCTCAGCGAGCCGGGCTAAGTATCTCGACATTCTAGAGCAGCAGTGTTCTAAGGAAACCGATCTGGTTAACGATTTGCTGACCCTCAAGCAGTTTGATCCTCAGCAAGTCCCTATTTCTCTAATCAAAATCGATCTCAAGGGTTTAATTCAAGATTTAGCTAGGGATTTTGAGAAACAGTGGGCGGATAAGCAATTAACTCTGAAGGTGGATTTGCCCAAGTTGACCCCTTGCTGGGAAACCGACCCGGACAGTCTCAAGCGGGTGCTGCTGGAACTGCTGACGAATGCTGGAAAATACTCGGCTTCTGGAACGGCGGTAGTTTTGGAGGCGTCTGAGGCGGCCGGCTATATTGTCCTGACCATTTCTAATTTCGGGCCAGGCATTTCTGCGGCTGATTTGCCTCACATCTTTGACAAGTTCCGCCGCGGCACTGGCATTACTGACCAAGCTATCCCGGGTACGGGTTTGGGTCTGGCTCTGGTAAAGTGTTTAGTACAGCACTTGAATGGTACTATTGATGTGTCTAGCTGTCCGGCAAAAAGTTCTGAAACTGACGAGTTGTGGCGCACCTCTTTTACTCTGACTCTGCCGCAATCTCCAGCGGAACTCTCTAATCTAGGAGAATAGTTAGGTTGAGAAGTGGCTGGCAATTGGCAGCGAACAGGCGAAACGACAAGACTTGCCTTTATAGGGAGATTGGGAAATGTGGCAAACGCTACCAAATACTCCTTTTTGACTTGTTTGTCTGGTTGCCCGTATAAATTGCCCATCGTCGGCAAAACTTTTGCTAGCATTTGCTGCTGATTGCTCGCATTTTGTAGGTGTCTTGATGGGCTACTCGATTTGGCGCTCGGAGTTTTTTCGCCACAGCCTACCCGCACTCCCTGTAACTTCTTGAGTGCGGGAGCTGGGAGGAAATTATTATTTTTTCACAATATTTAAATTATATATAAATAAATTAGTAGGTTTGCTGGCAGAAACTGTGAGTTGTTGTACTTAGCTGCTCGATGAGCCGGACTTTAATAAGATTGAGCGATGCTGGTCTTGGCCGTCCAGTCGAATTCGCAAGCAGCTCGAGCAGTTTGAGTGTCTGCGTGATGCGATGGAGTACGTCCTACACAAGGGCGTCCTAACCGCCCTGGCGGTTGCTATAATAAGTAGCATTTTTTGATTGGGTACTTCCTGAAATAGTAACAATTTTTAATATTTACTCTGTTTACAAGGTAATATAACATAGGTTAAAATTAGTCTATTATTTTCGCCATCAGGGATGGCGTCAATTAGGGGTGTTTTGAGGGCAAAGTCTGATAAGTTTAACCGCGAATAGAAGGTAATTAGTTGGTGGGTTCCCACCAACAAAATCAGTTCGGCTCGATCGGTCAACGTTTGATAAATTTATGACCCACAGGAAAAACATCTGCCAAAAACTTGCCGTCGCAGCAGCCAGTGGTGCGATCGGTTTTGTGGCCCTTGAAACGCTCCCTGCCAAAGCAGCTTCGTTCGCACTGGGAGATTCCACTACCTCACTATTCATTGAATTTTCTGGTAATGTAACGTTCAATGGGGTAAATCAAGCGTCTATAGGACTTGACGAGCTTGATTCGTTCCAAGCCAGATTCCGCTACGTTATTTCACCAACTTCCTATGAAGAAGGAACCTGGGACAAGAACGATCTTTCTAGCTTTAGTTTTTTCTTCAATCCGCTGACAATCGACGATCCACCGTCTCCTTCAGGTCCGGCTCGATCAGAGTTAAGGCTTGAAGCAAAGAACTCAAGAGGCGCAACTTTGTCGGTGATCCCAGAAAGTGCTGGCTACGTTAAGGCCTATCTTCCCATAGAATGTCCGCCCGGAATTCCGCCTGGGATTAAGGATTGCGGGTACTTTTCTGACTTTCGCGTGGGAAGAGGGGCTGTTTACCGCACAGCCGACGACTCGACACCCGCACCGGTACCGGAGGGGACTGTAATTCCCGGCTTAGCTTTGGGAATAGGATGGTTGATTCAAAAACGCAAGCATATGGCTGTGAAATAAACTGACGGTGTTTGGCTGCAAGTAAATTCCCCATTTGTCGGGTATTTCTATCTGAGCCGATCGCTTGCTGCAATTTCCAGTTAAAATCGTTGCGGTGCACCTCAATAGATCGCGACGAATCTTATGCTCACAAAAGCTGCACCTAAACTCCTGCGTTGGCAACGTTCTAAATATTCGCCGCTGGCACGACAAATAGACGTTTTTGCTGCAACGGCAAAGTTTATGTTTTTTTTGTGGTGGGATGGGCTGCTGCAAAATAATTCTCCTCATACTAGAAGAATTCGCGCTCATTGGTTGGTCAATACTTTGCTGAATTTAGGCCCGACTTTTATTAAAATCGGGCAGTCTCTCTCGACTCGGGCGGATTTGCTGCCGCTTGAGTATGTGAAAGAACTCGAACAGTTGCAGGATCGGGTTCCTGAGTTTAGTTCCGAAGAAGCGATCGCTCTTGTAGAATCAGAGTTAGGCAAGGATATTTATGCTTTGTACCGCGATTTTGACCCCTTGCCGATCGCTGCTGCGAGTCTGGGACAGGTGCACAAAGCGAGGCTGCACACCGGGGAAGATGTGATTGTAAAGGTGCAGCGTCCGGGTTTGGAAAGTTTATTTGATTTGGATGTCAAGGCCGTGCGCCAAGTCATGCGTTTTTGCGATCGCTATTTGCCTGGGACGCGCAAGTACGGCCTGGAATCTATTTATCACGAGTTTTTTAAGATTTTATATCAAGAAATTGACTACGTGCAAGAAGCTAAAAATTCCGACCGCTTTAGCCATAATTTCCGAGAATATCCTCAGATTATTGTCCCGAAAGTCTACTGGCAATACACAACTAAAAAAGTGCTGACTCTAGAATACGCACCAGGCATTAAGGTGGACGACCGCATTAGTTTAGAGGCGATTGGAGTAGATATTGCGAAGCTCAATCAACTCGGAATTTGCTGTTACTTGAAGCAGTTGTTAATTGACGGGTTTTTTCAAGCTGACCCGCATCCCGGAAATTTGGCGGTGACAGAAGATGGTAGCTTGATTTTTTACGATTTTGGGATGATGGCTGAGGTGAAGTCTCTGGCTAAAGACGAAATGGTCAAGACTTTTTTTGCTGTGATGAGAAAGGATACTGACGAGGTACTCAATACTTTAATTAAGATCGGCTTAGTTGAGCCGATGCCGGATATGATGCCGGTACGCAGGCTGATTGCTTTTCTGTTGGATAAGTTTATTGATAAGCCGATCGACTTTCAAGCTTTTAATGAAATTAAGAACGAACTTTACATGATGTTCGAGCAGCAACCGTTTCGCTTGCCCGCAGAAATGATGTTTATTGTCAAGTCGGTGACGACTCTCGACGGCATTGCTAGAACTCTCGATCCTAACTACAATTTCTTAGCATCCGCTCAGCCTTTTGTCAAGAGCATTGCGGTGAGCAAGGGGCGGGGAAATGCGATCGGAGAATTGGCAAGGCAAGCGCGAAGTTTTATTACATATAAGTTACGGCAGCCGAGCAAATCGCAAGTTTTTCTCAAGCGTTTGGAGCAGCGAATTGAAGAGGGCGAACTGCAAATTAGAGTGCGAAATATCGAGAGCGAAAGAGCCTTAAAACGCATTAATTTAGCCCTAAAAACTCTAATTTTTGCTTGTTTAACTGGTTTTGTGTTTCTGTCTGGTGCGGTGCTGCTGGTGGGAGGATATCAAACGGGGGCGATCGCAGCTTTTGCTGTTTCGGGATTGGGCGGCTTGTTTCTGTTGCGCTCGTTGTTAGATTTGTTGGTTAAGGAAAAGCTCGATCGCATGGTCGAGTGATAAATATACTTGGTAATTGGGAATTGCGATCGCAGTCAATCGATTTTAGATTTTAGATTTTAGATTTTAGATTGACCCCACGGATAAATGCGGGGGCTTGAGGATTTTCGATTTTGGATTGATTCCACGGATAAATCACGTTGCGGGTACCATCAAGAAATTTTTGGTCAGGACTTTAGTGCTCGTTAAAAAGACTGAAGTCCTTACTACAAACTGCCGGAAATTCGAGCGGCGGGGGAGCTTGCGAAAACAGTTTTTGAAAGTGCCTGGATGCTCTACAATCGGGAAAGTTCAGCGAGGCTACACAACTGTTTGAGGACTGCGTGCGTTTAAATCCGGCTGATGGGGTAGCTGAAATTTATCTCCATCGCTGCCGACAACAATTATAAAAGTAATATAGCCGAAAGCTTTACCGATGCCACCGAGTCCAAACATACCAATTAAACGATAGGGATCTTCAATCATCGAACTTTCTAGCGTTTGCAGTTCGTCTTGACGATCGTCAAACCGGGAAAAGTCGATCGCTACACCGTCATCTTGCTTAGCTTGCTGCGATTGTTCGTAGCGACGCAAAACAGCGTGAATATTGCGCTTGGAGACTGGTTCGCCCAAGATTTGGGAGAGACTTCGCCACAAGTGCGAACCCACTTGTTTGATGTAGTCGTATTCGTAACCTAGCTGCTGGGCAATTTCCGAGTAGGAATGTTCCGCCCAAGTTTCCAGAAATACAGCAGATTGCAGATCGTTAAGTTTTTGTCCGTGGCTAGCAGCTTGTAAAAGCCGATCGACTATGGTCAGCGCTTCTTGTCCTCTCATCGCCACTACCTTGACTTATTATTTTAAGTTTACTGGCTTCTTCACCCGCTTGCCAGTAGCGTTTCAGGAAACCGTATAAAAACTTTACAAAAGTAACTCACTTTTTCTCACCGACAGGGCGATCGGGCGTGGGTTATCAATTGAATAGCTTTTAAAACAAGCTGTACTTACTAGAGGTAAATTATGGCTATTAATCATAACGTTCCGTATTTCAGTCAAGAAGATAACACTATCCAACCTTGGCGCACCTGCGGTCCTACGAGTGCAGCAATGTGCTTAAAGTATTTTAATGTTGCAGATTTAGGTTCCTTCCCACAGTACGAAGATGACGTTAAAGCACGTTTTGATAGACTTGGCATAGATCACGGTTCTCCAGATGGAATCAGGAGGTTATTAGAAGGTTTAGGGTTAAGAGATGATTTGACCATGAAGGGAAGTCTCTCAGACATTACTCGATCTCTTGATTCTGGTGAAATATGTATATTGCATGGCTTTTGGACGTATTCTGGTCACATTTTGGTTATTCGTGGTTATAACGACAAGGGTGACTTTTTTGTCAACGATCCAGCCGGAGAATGGTTCTACAGTGGGTATAGTAAGAATTCACAATTTTTACCAGATAATAAAGGTGAAAATAAACTATACAGTCGCAGGTTGATATCCTCTGCTGGTAATGCCGATACACAGCGCCAGGCTTTGGGTTTTTATGACACTTGGGATAGTAGCAACATCGAATCTACTGCAACAATGTGGCTACATAGAGTTTCTCTTCAGCAAGGAGGCGGCCCCATCCCACGCGATATTCCAGAAGAAAAAAAGGAGCCATCAAAAATTGGGGAAATCTTGAAAAATAACCGAGTAATTAATTTGAACGAACTCACTGCTGACAAAGAATTAGTTCGGGAAATCCAAAGCCGACTTAATGCTATTGGTCTGCTGAGATTGTCTGATGTAAATGGAATTTTTGGGAATGTTACTAGGAATGCGCTAACTGGTTTTACCGATTCAGTATTCCTCAACAACATGAATACTGGCTTATTTGGGAAGACATTCTTCCAAAAACTTATGGAGAGCCGGGGTACGCCTATTGTAATTACTTTTCCTATCGATCCGCCCGGTTCTTTGCCGAAAAAACTTGCGACCGCACTTAAATTCACCTTGAAATGGGAAGGAGGCTTTGTCGATCACCCATCTGATCCAGGCGGGCGGACAAACCAAGGAATTACCCAGGACACTTATAACACCTACAGGATCAACAAAAGACTGCCCACCAAGGATGTGAAGTTTATTGAGGAAGCCGAAGTGATGGAAATCTACTCCGAGATGTATTGGAAACCATCTGAGGCTGATTCAATGATATTGCCTCTAGCTATAGTGCATTTTGATACTGCTGTCCTTTTTGGAGTAAGGGGTGCTGTCTTGTTTTTACAGGAAGCATTAGGAGTTGGCGTTGATGGAAATTTTGGGCCGCAAACTGAAAGTGAACTGCGAGCTCGCAATAACAAAGAAACAGCCTTGAATATTATCGATGGAAGAATTGCTTACCATCGCAGGAGAGTTATGGAAAACTCTTCCCAGGAAGTCTTTTTGCAGGGTTGGGTGAATCGTGCTAATGACTTGAGAGAGTTTATCACAGACCTGTAGAGAAAAACTGAACTAAATTCGGCAAAAGGTCTGTCCGTTATATTGAGTGGCGATCGCATCTGCTTTTAAAGGCAAAATGCGATCGCTCTCCAACTTGATTGTCAATACTAATTTTTTTGTTCTGTAAAGAGGTTTTAAACTATGAACTTACCGGCGATGTTGGATGTGGCTATTGGCTTGTTTTTCATTTACTTAATTCTCAGTCTTTTAACTTCAGGCATTCAAGAATTAATTGCTACAGTTCTAGAATGGAGAGCTAAACAATTGAAAGAAGCTATCCAAATTATACTTGGTGACAATGAAGCAAACGATCCGTCCGCTAAACAAGCCCAAAAAATTGCTAATGACCTGTGGAATCATCCTCTGATTCGATCTCTGAATCAAAGAAAAATTCTTAGAGGTTCTGTCGGCCCTTCCTATATTTCTTCAAAAATGTTTGCGGCCACCTTGCTGGAAATTATCCAAACTGATTACGATTTTAACGCTTCAGGAACAATTGATGACATCGTAGAATCAATCAAGGAGAATAAAAAACTAGACCCAGAAATACAACGGCGGATTTATTCTATCGCTTTAATAGCTCAAAGGAAAGCTAGTGCTACTGAGAATGGAATTAAGTCTTTAGAAAAGGAGATAAGAATTTGGTTCGATCAGTCGATGGAGCGAGCATCTGGTGTCTACAATCGGAATGTTAAGGGGGTTACTTTTTTGATTGGCTTCGCAGTTACACTGGCGATCAATGCTGATACATTCCACATCCTTGAAAATTTAAACAAAGATGCTGCTTTGCGCTCTAGTATCAATCAAGTTGCTACTAAGATTGTTGCCGAAAATAAGGAGCCGAGTTTAGAGAAAATTAACAGCTATTTGGATAATATAACTATGCCTCTTGGCTGGTACACGATGGAAGAATTTAAAAAGCAAGTAAATCCCCGATATCCCGCTAAATCTAAACTTGGGGATTGGGTATTAGGAATCATCAAACTTATCTTTGGTTGGCTGTTGAGTGCTGGGGCCATAGCGATGGGTGCGCCCTTTTGGTTCGATCTGCTCGGTAAATTTATTAACGTCCGTAATTCTGGTCAAGTACCTGAATCAACATCTAATGATAAGTCTAGTTGAGCAAGGTTTGGTGAAAAGCTTTAGCGATCGCTCTCCTGTCACTACTCAAGTCAGCAAAGCCTTTGATAAGCTGTTAAATAGGGCTCGCCCCTTGCTTCATTAACCCGTCATACCAATTTTTTATGAGGCCCCGTAGAATCCGATCCCCCCTAGCCCCCCGCGGGAGGGCGGGACAAGATCCGGATCGAAGTCCCTCTTCTTAAGGGTGATGCGAGGGGGATCGAGATATGTGCAACTTCACATTAAATTGGTATCATGCGATCGCACCGCGTCACCTATCCATCGTTTCACCAGACAACAGGAGATGAGAGTGAAAGGTGCGATCGGCTTTTATCTACTATTAGAATTCAGTTTGTGAAATTATTCTCATTGAGAGTCGCTCTTATCAAATGGTTGCTTAGAAAACGCCACACATTAGAAACCGGATTGTTGCCGTTGCTGCGGGCCCTCACGCGTCTTCTCAGGCAAAAACCCGGTTTCTGACCACCCGTAAACCCAAGAAACCGGGTTTTTTGCCGTTGCTGCGGGCCCTCACGCGTTTTCTCAGCCAAAAACCCGGTTTCTGACCACCCGTAAACCAAAGAAACCGGGTTTTTTGACGTTTCTACTGGCCATGACGCAGTATTCTCCCAAAAAAACCCGGTTTCTGACCACCCGTAAGTCCTAATAGCAATAGGGGCGGACTATATGCCCACCCCACAGTTGCTAGATATCACTTTGATATCTGACTTAAATTTTCAATACCCCCAGGGGAATTCGAATCCCCGTCGCATCCGTGAAAGGGATGTGTCCTAGGCCTCTAGACGATGGGGGCGCGTTGCGTTTGCTTGTGTTCCGCACCTTTATTACCTTAACTAATCTTTCCCAATCTGTCAACTACTTTGCGAAAGTTTTTTTTCTACTCGTCCGAAAGGTCGTCACAGTAGGCTTTGAGGATGGCGGCGCAATTGCCGATCGCCCCGAGATGAGCAATTTCAAAGCCGTGGGTGTTCTGGGTGGGGAAAGCCAAACAAGCGGCGCGGGCTACGTGGCCGAAC
>Ga0164304_10000370_pt1 | contig 12318 bp, 10 predicted proteins | sample Whisoiple_217_MG_FD_110216 | JGI IMG/M metagenome (GOLD analysis project Ga0164304, IMG submission 110216) | Soil microbial communities amended with pyrogenic organic matter from upstate New York, USA - Whitman soil sample_217_MG | ecosystem: Environmental > Terrestrial > Soil > Agricultural...
AGGACCAGGGCGGTGTCGTGGCGGTCCACGCCCGTTTCTTCCGCGATGTAGTCCGCGGCGGCGCGGGCGGCGGCGAACGGGTCCGTGTTCAGGAAGTCTGTTGTACTCACCAGTACAAGTTATCCTGCCGCCCATGTTGCCCCGGTCACGGCAGGCCCGGAAAGCACCCTGATTTCTTGGTGGTCGGGCCGTCAATGGGAGAGAATGGATGACTGTGACTACGCATCCAGATTTCAGTTCCCCCCGGATCGCAATCCTGGGAGGTGGACCCGGCGGATACGAAGCTGCCATGGTGGCCGCTTCGCTGGGGGCCACGGTCACCGTGATCGAGCGTGCCGGGCTCGGCGGATCCGCGGTGCTGACCGACGTAGTCCCCTCCAAGACCCTCATTGCCACGGCTGACCTGATGACCCGGGTTGCAGAGGCCGGCGAGCTGGGAGTGAAGTTCGACGTCGACGGCGGCGACTTCGTCCCGGTGATGCACGCCGACCTCAAGCACATCAACCACCGCCTCCTGAACCTCGCCCGCAACCAGTCCCGGGATATCCGCGACGGCCTGGAGAAGCAGGGCGTGCGGATCATCGAAGGCTCCGGACGGCTCCTTGACAGCCACCGGATCGAGGTCCTGACCGCTGACGGTTCCGAGACCGTCGAGGCCGACACCATCCTGCTGGCCGTCGGTGCGCACCCCCGCGAGCTGGAAACGGCACGTCCGGACGGTGAACGGATCCTGAACTGGACCCAGATCTACAACCTTGACGAGCTGCCCGAGGAGCTCATCGTGGTGGGGTCCGGCGTCACCGGCGCCGAATTCGCATCCGCTTACAACGGCCTGGGCTCGAAGGTCACGCTGGTTTCCAGCCGCGACCGCGTGCTGCCCGGCTCGGACGTCGACGCCGCCGTCGTCCTGGAGGAAGTCTTCGAACGCCGCGGTGTGCGGGTCCTGTCCCGCTCCCGTGCCCAAACCGTGGAACGCACGGACGACGGCGTGGTGGTCACCCTCTCCGACGGCACCAAGGTGACGGGCAGCCACTGCCTCCTGTGCCTTGGCTCCATCCCCAACACCGCGGGGATCGGCCTGGAGGAGGCGGGCGTGGCCGTCAGCGAAAGCGGCCACATTAAGGTCGACGGCGTCTCCCGCACCACGGCCCCGAACGTCTACGCCGCCGGTGACTGCACCGGCGTCCTGCCGCTCGCCTCGGTTGCTGCCATGCAGGGACGCATCGCGGTGGCACACTTCATGGGCGACGGCGTCACCCCGCTCAAGCTCCACCAGGTGGCCTCCAATATCTTCACGTCACCGGAAATCGCGAACGTGGGCGTCTCCGAGGCCGAGATCGAGTCCGGTAAGTACCAGGCCGACGTCATCAAGCTCTCCCTGCGCAGCAACGCCCGCGCCAAGATGCGCAACGCCAAGGACGGGTTCGTGAAGATCTTCGCGCGGAAGGGTTCGGGCACTGTCATTGGCGGCGTGGTGGTGGGCCCCAACGCCTCGGAGCTGATCTTCCCCATCTCCATTGCCGTCAAGCAGAAGCTGCACGTGGACGACGTCGCAAGCACGTTCACGGTGTACCCGTCGCTCACCGGATCCATCTCCGAGGCAGCCCGCCGCCTGCACGTCCACATGTAAGGGCCGAAGGGCCCGCATTCGGTGCGCGTTCCGTTGTTACACTCTGCCCATGATTGGGCTTCCCCTGGCGGGAAATGCGCTGGTGCATGCCGGCATGGTGGGGCTGGGCATCGGTGCAGCCCTCTTGTTCTACGCCTATGAGAAGCGCCGCCGTGGCCTCACCGACCCCCGCTTGTGGCCCATCGCCGGTTTCGCCGTGGCGTTTGGCGCCATCGGGTCGCGGGTCCTCACGTGGGACATCTCGCGGCAGGTTTCCCTGGCCGACTGGTGGGGCAACGGAGACAGGAGCATCCTTGCCGGCCTGGTGGGTGCCTGGTTCGGCGTCCACCTTGGCAAGCGCCTCACCGGTTACAAGGAGTCCACGGGAGACCTGCTGGCGCCTGCAGTGGCCCTTGCAATGGTTATCGGGCGCGTGGGCTGCCTGCTCACCGAACTCCCGGGCACCCCTACCGGCGGTGCCTGGGGGATTGTCCTCACCCCTGCCCAGGCTGCGTTGGCCGGCGCACCGGCGGGAGTGGCCCTCCATCCCTCCTTCGCCTACGAGATAGCCTTCCATCTGGGCGCATTCGCCCTGATGTGGCGCTACCGGGACGCCCTGCCCCATCCCGGTGACCTCTTCATCTGTTTCGTCAGCGCCTACGCCGTCTTCAGGTTCTTCGTCGAGTTCGTCCGCGGAAACGAGGTCCTCTGGCTTGGCCTGAGCCGGCCCCAACTGTTCCTGCTGGCGGTCCTTCCGTTGCTGGCCTGGCGCGTCCGGCGCGTGTTCCGGAAGCCGGTCCGCGCCGAACTGGAAGGAACCGTGGCATGAGCGAAGAAACCCCCGGTGGGCAGCCTCCTCTTCCGCCGCCGGACATCCAACCACGGGGTGGGTCCCTGGGTTTGGGAGCCCTGGTTGGCGCCGTGGTCCTATACGCGGTTTATGTGCTCGGAACGATGGCCCAAGGGCCTTATGCCTGGTCTGTGACCTTCCTCGCCGTGCCCGCCGCCTTCATTCCCATCGTCCTGTACCTCGCAGTGGCGATCGTGCTCGCAGTACGGCGCCGGACGTCCCTTTGGGGGGCGGGGCTGCTGATCGGCCTGGGCGCTTTTGTCCTGCTCGGCGGGGGCCTCTGCATCAGCTTCCTTGTCCAGGTCCGGGCTTGAAAATGGACAACTACAGGGACGAGCCGCCACCGGCGAAGGAGCCCCCACCGCCCGGGCAGCGGGAACCGCGGCGTGGCTACCTGGGGGCCGGAACCGTCTTCGGCGCCCTGGCGCTGTACATCCTGTACCTGTGGGCAACAATCGGCATCGGAGCACCAACCATCAGTCCACCGGTGGCATGGGGAAACAGCATCTTCGCGGGCCCCGCCGCATTCGTCCCCATCGCCGTGTACCTGGGAGTGGCAATTGTCCTTGCCGTCAGTCACCGCACTGCGTTGACCGGGGCGGGGATGCTGCTTGGGCTGGGCATCTTCCTGTTGCTCGGCGGGGGACTGTGCGTGGGTGTCCTTGCACAGGCCCGAATCTGAGAAGAGGAGCACTGATCAATGAGGTCGAGAGAGCTGCCAGGGCCAGGCCAGCCGCTGCGGGGTGACCGGATCCACCGGTACGTCACGGCGTTCTGCCCCCGTTGCCACGAAACCAACCCTCCACTCAGCGAGGTCCGCCGGCTGTCCGGGGCGCTGCTGATCCGCGACGGGCGGGTATGGCTTGAACGCGGCTGCCCGGACCACGGATTGGTCCGCACGCTCTACGACGAGTCCCCGGAGATCCTCAGCTACCTGGAGAAATGGCAGGCCCCCACCAAGCAGCACGTTCCTGACCGGGCAGGCAATTTCCGTCCCGTCCCCGAGGCGTATGCCTACGGGCTTCCCGCCATGCAGACCCAGCACACCTGCATCCTGCTCCAGGACATCATCGAGCACTGCAACCTGAAGTGCCCCACCTGCTTCACCGCCTCCGGACCGCAACTGCAGGGCGTGGCTCCGCTGGAGGAGGTGCTGGCCAATATCGATACCCGCCTGGCACGTGAGAACGACCGCCTCGATGTGCTGATGTTGTCCGGCGGTGAACCAACGCTGTACCCGTACCTGGCGGAACTGCTGGACGAACTCATGGCCCGGCCGATCGTGCGGATCATGGTGAACAGCAACGGCATGCTGATTGCCACTGACGATGAACTGCTTGCCCTGTTGGCGCGGCACCGTGACCGCGTGGAGGTGTACCTCCAATACGACGGCTCTTCCAGGGAGGCCTCAATCCACCACCGGGGCGGCGACCTGACCCGCTACAAGGACGCGGCCATCTCCCGGCTGTCCGCGGCCGGGATCTTCACAACCCTGACCATGACGGCATCCCTGGGCGTCAATGACAGTGAGATCGGTGACGTGGTGATGCGTGCGCTGGAGACCCCGTTCGTGGGCGGCGTTGCGCTGCAGCCCGTGTTTGGTTCCGGGCGCGGGCACGGCATCGATCCCCTGGACCGGCTCACGCATACAGGCGTCCTGGACAGGCTTGAGTCACAGACCGGGGGCGTGGTCTCGTGGCACGACCTGACGGCACTGCCGTGCTCCCATCCACACTGCGCATCGGTGGGCTACATGCTCAAGGATGACGCCGGCACCTGGCGTTCCCTGGCGGCTCTCATCGGCCACGACCAATTGCTGGCGTGGCTCGAACTCAATCCTGACAGCATCGCCAACAGGATTTCTGACAGCGCCATTCCGCTGGAACTGCGGAACCTGATGAAAACCTCGCTGCTGGACCTGCTGAGTGAGCAGTCGTCCCTGTCGCACCCACGGACCATGGATCTTTGGAAGAACATCTGCACTCAGTGCGATCTTGGCATCGGAACGCTGACCACCCTGGCCGCCGGCAAGCTGCCCGGCCAGCAGCAGCGCCTGCGCCGGCTCCTCGCCGAGCGGGTCACCAGGATCATGGTCAAGCCCTTCATGGACATGTCCACCATGATCGAGGAACGGCTCACGCAGTGCTGCGTCCACGTCGGCACCAAGGGCGACGACGGGGAGCACCAGTGCGCGCCCTTCTGCGCCGTCCAGGCGTGGCCGGCGCTGGCGCAGCAGCGGATGAGCACGGCGACCGGAGTCCGGCTGCTCCCCGTGCGCCAGGCCTAGGGAGGATCCATGGACCAGGCCTCTGATGCCCGGCGCATTGCCGGCGGACCCCAGCCGTCCCAACTGGTGCGCAGGCACGCCGCAGCACACTCCACCCCGCAAGGTCCGGGCACCGCCGCACCCACCGGCCAGGCACCCTACGATCCGCTCCGGCTATGCATCTTTGCCACCATTGCGCTGCTGGGGTGGCTGGCCGGTCCCGTCGCGCTCGTCGCCTTTGCCGCCCTCGGATTCGCCGGCTACTGGAAGGCAAGACGGCGGGGCCTGGCACGGTCCAAATGCTTCCTGCGCGACACGCGGCTCGTGCTCGCCTATCTGGGCGTCCTCCTGGCGGCGGGTCTCTACGGAACCTATCTCGTGGCGGGACGGCTCTTCGGCGTCTGACTGTGTATGCCGCACCCCGCCGTCGGCACCGTTCCCTGGTCCGGTACTTTGGACCCTTGGGGCCGGCGGCGTGCACCGCCACACTGATGCCATGGTTGCTGTGCAGATATTGGTGGGCCGGCTCAGACGGCTCAGAATCGCGGTCGCGGTTGCTGTGCTCGGGCTGGTCCTCGCTTCCTGTGCCGGACCGTCCACCCCGAACAACCCGACCCAGGGGCCGTCCCCTGAACCAGGCAAGGGCAGCCCGGCCTGCAACCTCATCACCCCGGAGATCGCCGCGAAGGTGGATCCCGGGCTGGTGCCGATGGGCCAGAACAGCCAGCAGCGGCCCCCGGGAAGCAAGGCCTACCTGTGCACCTATTCGAACAAGTCGGCCGAGCGGGGCATGACCGGCCTTTCGGTTGCACTGACGTCCCCGGCCGTGGCCGGGGACATCGACAAAGCGAAGGCAACCTCCGACTGTTCACCCGTCATGGGCATCGGCGACTTCGCCTGCCTGCAGTGGACGGGGTACTTCCGCGGCGAGGCCGGCGGTGCCTCCGCGAACGTGGTCCTGACCGCCGTCCGGGGCAGCGAGGTCCTTGAAATGCCTTACGTCACCGGGCCGCCCATGAACGGAGGCATGGCGCCCGACGGCGACGCAATGGCCCGTACGCTGTCGCAGGCTGTTGTGGACGCCGGCTGGGGCAACGGAACAGAACTCAAAGTTCCGGCCGCTCCGCCGGTGGGTCCACCGGCCACAACCAACAATGCAGTCTGCGCCCTGCTCGATCCCGGCCAGGTCAAGCAGGCATTCGGGGCAACCACGGAGCCGCAGCTCCTGCCTGGTGAGGCCAGCTGCCGCTATACGTTTGCCACCCCTGGCACGCCGGGCCCGGACTCGATGGTCTTCTCGATCGAAGTCCTCAAGGCTGCGGGAACGGTACTGGGCATCCCGGGCAGGGGAGGCGAGGTGATTGATGGCATCGGCGACAGGGCAACGTTCTTCACGGGTACCGAACAGGCCGGTCCCAAGTCGCTGCGTCCGGCCGGAGATGTGCCCATTACCATCCTGTCCCTCCAAGTGGTCAGGGGACAGAACCTGGCCACTTTCACCGCGCAGGTCCTCATCTCCCCAACCGGGCCATCGGCGGCGCAAACGAAGGAACAACTCATCGGCCTGGTACGGGGCGTTGTGTTCTGACGCCGCCCAACGCGGGGGCGCCCGCATAGGGTGCAAGGACGCAGGAGGCCTGCTCCTAGAACGGGTATGGGGCAATGTCCGGCCGCATGGTGAGCCACTGGATCTCGGTGAAAGACTCCATGTTGGCGTGGTGGCCGCCGATCCGCGAGCCGTTGCCGGAGTTCTTCGTTCCGCCGAAGGGGGAGTTCGCCTCGTCGGAAACGGTCTGTTCGTTGATGTGGACCTTCCCGGAGTCCAGCCGGTCGGCGATGGTCATGGCCAGTCCGACGTCGCCCAGGATCCCGATCGAGAGGCCGTACTCATTATCGTTGGCCAGCGCCACGGCCTCGTCCACGGTGGAGAACTTCATCACCGGGGCTACCGGGCCGAAGATTTCGTCCTTCCAGGCGGGGCTGCCGGTGTCCAGGTCAACCAGCACTGCCGGCTGGTAGAACCGGCCATCGTGGGTGCCGCCGGCGGCCAGCCGGGCGCCGGCCCGCACCGCATCCTGGACGATTCCGTCCACCCGCTGCAGTTGCCGTTCGTCAATCACCGGCCCCAAGGCCACGGTGCCGCTCTTCGGATCGCCCACAGGCAGGTGGGCGGCCTTCTCCGACAGCGCGGCGACGTAGTCGTCGTAGATGTCCTCATGCACGATGTGGCGTCCGGCGGCCATGCAGATCTGGCCCTGGTGCATGAAGGAGCCGAACGCCGCCGCAGAGGCCGCCTTGGCCAGGTCGGCGCCCGGGAGCACAATGAGCGCGTTGTTGCCGCCGAGCTCAAGGTGGGCGCGCTTCAGCAGCCGCCCGGCCGTTTCACCGATCTTCCGGCCGGCCGCCGTCGAGCCTGTAAAGGCGATGACGCGGACTTCGGGAGCTTCGACGACGGCGGCCCCGATGTCCGCGCCGCCGGGCAGCAGGGAAAGCAGGCCTTGCGGAAGGCCGGCCTCCTCGAAGATACGCATCAGGGTCACGCCGCCGCAGACCGCTGTCCGGGGGTCTGGCTTGAGCAGCACGCCGTTGCCGAGCGCCAGGGCAGGGGCCACGGCGCGGATGGAAAGGATCAAGGGGAAGTTGAACGGCGCGATGACGGAGACGACGCCTACCGGACGGCGACGGGCAAAGGACCAGCGGTTTTCGTTGGACGTGAGGACGTTCCCGGCAGGGAGCGAGGGCAGCGCCGACGCGTCATAGCATTCGTTGGCTGCGATATGCGTTTCCAGCGCTGCCTTGGGCGGAATGCCACCGGATTCGCGCACGATCCAGTCCTGGACCTCGGCTGCGTGCTCTTCCCAGAGCTGCCCGGCGCGGCGCAGCACCGCGGCCCGGTCCTCGGGGTTGCGGGCGGCCCATTCCTTTTGTGCCTTCGCGGCAGCGGATGCGGCTTCGCGGACGTCCGCGACGGACGCGATGCCGTAACTGCCCAGCTGCCCACCGGTAGCCGGCTCCATGCTGGTGCCGGTACCGCCGCCGCCCGCCCGCCAGCCGTTGAGGTAGATCTTGCCTTCCCAGAGGGCGGGGTCGAGCAGGGACATGGGTGGGTCCTTTCGTTTGTTCCGAACGGCAGGCGTCCGGCCCGGAGGACGGGCGCGGGCCAGTCCCGTCCATCACATGCTGTGCGGACGCCGCCGTCAAGAGCCAGTCGGCGGTTCCCGGGCCGCGGGGGCGCCCGGAGAATGCCTAGGCCGGGACTGACCGGGCTTTCCGGGGTTCCGAACCCGGCCGGGCCAGCCGTGCGGCCAACAGGTAGGCAAAGCCGCTGATCACCGGGACCACACCTGCCGCCGCAAGCGAGGCCGCAGGCCCTGACCGGGCCAGGAGCGTGATGACTAATGGCAACGCGCCCAATACCAGCAGCAGCCAGCCAGCTGCGCCGGTCCGCTTCAATCCCAGAACGGAGGCCGGGAAGGCCAAGGCGACAACGCCGACGGCCACCACCGGCCCGTTCGAGTCCTGGATGCTGCGGGCCGCCGCCGGATCGAGGGCGAACCACACGCAGACCGCGACGAGCAGCGCGGCCAGCGCCACCAGGAGGAGAGAAGCCCCGGCCGGCCGGAACCAGGCGAGGGCCGCAAGGACCACCATTGGAGCAAACCAGGACAGGACCGCCATTAGCCCCGCCATCCCGCCGGGCTGATCCAAGGCGTCGCCGCTGATGAAAGCCACGGCGGCCACGGTGAAGACAGTCATCAGTGCCGCGCCTATTTTCACCAGTGCACCGGCCCGGCGCTGCGGATCCTTCTCCCGGGCCAGGACCGCTCCGGCCACGGCGGCGGCCACCACGGCGGCGAGGGCCAGGATGATGGGCAAGGACGTCGGTGCCTCCTGCTGACAGTGGAATCCTGGGACCATTCAAGCCCTGTGGAATCCCGACGCCAAGGGGCCAAAGCCCCGCAGCTGCCAGGCCGCGGCCGCCTGGGGCCGCGGCCGTCGGGTTCCCTGGCCGAGTTTGCGAGGTTAGGGCAAGGCTGGGGAGAAGTGCTGTTCGATGAGCCCCTTGATGTCCTCATGGCAGCCGCCGCAGCCGGTGCCCGCGCGGGTGGACTTGGAAACGTCCGCCACGGTGGAGCAGCCGCCGGTTGCGGCGGCAGCGATGGCCGCCCCGCTGACCCCCGCGCACCGGCAGACGGTGCCCGCGGGATCGGCAGCCCCGCCCCCGGGCAGCTGGTCCGGTCCATCCAGGCGCAGGAGCAGTGACCGGTCGGCGGGAAGCTCGGCACCCCGCTCAAAAAGCCCCACGAGTTCGGCGGCGGTCCGGGGCATGCCCACCGCCACCAAGCCTTCCAGCACGCCGCCGCGGGTGGTCATCTTGACGTACCGGCCGTGCTCCGGATCCGCCCACTGGGCGATCTGCAGGCGCGGCCTGCCGTTGACCGCTCCGGCCGTGAGTGCTTCCTCATCCCACGGCTCGGCGGCGTTGTCCCCGGCCACGGCCATGTTCATGCCGCGGGCTTTCAGGACCACGACGCCGGGCTGTTCCGGCGGCAGGGCGGGGAGCACTTCGGCGTCCGCTTCCGCCCCCTCGGCCAGCAGGGTGAGGTAGCCGGCCAGCCATTCGGCCTGCCGCCATCCAGGACCCACCAGGCCGGAGGGACCCTTGGCGTTGCGGCAGGCAGCGCAGCGGGGATCCGGGCAGCGCACCTCTGCGCAGTCGCCAATGGCGAAGATATGCGGCTCGTGATGGGCCCGCAGCCGGTGGTCCACCAGGATCCCGGTGCCGGTGGACAGCCCGCACCCCTCGGCCAGCTCCGTCCGCGGACGGACGCCGCAGGAGATGACCAGGAGGTCGCCGTCGATCGCTGAGCCGTCGTCGAGCAGCAAAGCCGAGAACCCGCCGTCGGGCGCGTTGTGCTCAACGCCGGTGGAACGGGCGTTGCCGGCCACGCGGACGCCGCAGCGGCGCAGCCCCGCAGCCAGGACGGCCCCGCCGCCGCGGTCGATGCTGCGGCCCAGCGGGTGCGGGCCGTTGTGGACCACGGTGACCGTGGCGCCTTCCTCCGCGGCCGCCAGCGCCGTTTCCAAGCCGAGGACGCCGCCGCCCAGGACCACCACGCGCTTGCCGCCCGCCACGGCCTGCCGCAGCACTTCCGCGTCGCGCAGGTCGCGCAAGGCCGTGACGCCCGCGGGCAGCACGGGGGAGGAGGGGTCCGGATTGATGCCGGTGAGGTTGGGGATCACCGGCCGGGATCCGGTGGCAAACACCAGCCGGTCGTAGTGCACGGACGCGCCGTCGGACAGGGCCACCTGCTGCCGCGCCCTGTCCACGCGCCTGACCCGGATGCCCAGCCGGACGTCCACGCCCTCGGCGACCAGCTCGGCGCTGTCGGCGAGGGCCAGGGCGTCGGCGGTGGTCCGGCCGACGCCCAGGTCCGCCACCAGCACGCGGTTGTAGGCGGCCTCGGCTTCCTGGCCCACCACCGTGAGCCTGGCGTGGCCGCCGCGCACGGCGGGCAGGAGCTCGTCCACCAGCCGGGCGGCCACGGGACCGAATCCCACAATGACAATCTGCTCGCTCATGAGGCCTCCGTCGTGTGCAGCATGCGGGCGGATTCGGGTGCGGCCACGGGCCGGACCCATACGGTGTTGAACTTGAACTCGGGCATCCCGGAGACCGGATCTGTCGCGGCTTCCGTCAGCCGGTTGGCGCTTTCGGCCCCGGGAAAGTGGAAGGGCAGGAAGACCGTCTCGGGGCGGATGGCGGTGCTGAGCTCCGCCCGGCACACCACCTCTCCGCGCCCGTTGGACACCGACACCAGCGTTCCGGCGCCGATGCCCATGGCGTCGGCCGCCCCGGGGTGGAGCTGCATCCTGGCCTCGGGCTGCGCGGCGGCCAGCTCGGGGACCCGGCGGGTCTGGGCCCCGGATTGGTAGTGCTCCAGGAGGCGGCCGGTGATGAGGGTCATGGCTGTACCGGCGGGTTCCGTTGCGTGCCCGGCGGCTTCAGCTGCGGGAGTACGACGGCGGCGCGGCGCCACCGGGACCATGACCGCCTTGCCGTCGGGGTGCGCGAAGCCGTCCCTGAACAGGCGGGGCGTTCCGGTGCCGCCCGCAGGGTAGGGCCAGTAGGCGGCCTCGCCGCGGTCCAGCATGGCGTAGTCGATGCCGGAGTAGTCGGCCAGGCCGCCCGCGGAAGCCAGGCGGAGCTCCTCAAAGACAGTTTCCGGGTCCTCGCTGTAGGTGGAGGGGGCGTCCAGGCGCTCGGCCAGGCGGGCCATGATCCAGAGCTCGCTGCGGGCGCCGGCGGGAGGGGAGATGGCGCGGCGGCGGCGCAGCACCCGGCCTTCCAGGTTGGTCAGGGTGCCTTCCTCCTCGGCCCACTGGAGGACCGGAAGAATGAGGTCCGCCTCCGCAGCGGTTTCCGACAGGAAGAAGTCGCACACCACCAGGAAGTCGAGGCTCCGCAGCCCCTTGATGACGGCGTTGGCGTCGGGTGCCGCCACCGCAATGTTGGAGGCGTGGACGAAAAGGCACCGGACGCCGTCGGGCTGGCCCAGTGATTTCAACAGCTGGACTGCGGGCAGGCCGGGCCCCGGGATTGTCTCCTCCGGAACGCCCCAGACTGCGGCGACGTGTGCGCGGGCGGCGGGGTCTGTGATCTTCCGGTAGCCGGGCAGCTGGTCCGCCTTCTGGCCATGCTCCCGGCCGCCCTGGCCATTGCCCTGGCCGGTGAGGGTGCCGTAGCCGCTGCGGGCGGAGCCGGGCAGGCCCAGCAGGAGGCTGAGGTTGATGGCCGCGGTGGCGGTGTCCGTGCCGTCCACGTGCTGTTCCACGCCGCGGCCGGTGAGGATGTAGCTGCCGCCCGCGCGGGCACCGGCGGTGAGCAGGCGGGCGGTTTCGCGGATGAGGTCCGCCGGGACACCGGTGATGGACTGGACGCGTTCGGGCCAGAAGGCGTTTACGCTGCGGACCACGGCGTTGTAGCCCGAGGTGCGCTCCTGGATAAAGGCGGCATCCGCCAGGTTTTCGTGGATGACCACGTGGGAAAGGCCCAACAGGAGGGTGAGGTCGGTGCCCGGGAGGGGCTGGAGGTGGAGCCCGGCGCCGTCGGCCGTGAAGGCCGCGGTGGCGGAACGCCGCGGATCCACCACCACCAGGCCGCCGGCGTCGCGGGCCCCCTGCAGGTGCTGGACGAACGGCGGCATGGTCTCGGCGACGTTGGAGCCGAGCATCAGGATGGTGCTGGCGGTGTCCAGGGCTTCGAGCGGGAAGGGCAGGCCGCGGTCCACGCCGAAGGCGCGCATTCCCGCCGCGGCGGCTGAGGACATGCAGAACCTGCCGTTGTAGTCGATCCGGGAGGTGCCCAGGGCCAGCCGGGCGAACTTGCCCAGCATGTAGGCCTTTTCGTTGGTGAGGCCGCCGCCGCCGAAGACACCGACGGCGTCGGCACCGTACCGGGCGCGGGCGTCCTTCACTGCCGCGGCGGCGAGGTCCAGGGCCTGGTCCCAGCCGATGGGCCGGTGGACGCCGTCGGGGCCCTTCAGCAGCGGTTCGGTGATCCTGCCGGCGTGGTTCAGCAACGCGGCGGAA
>Ga0164304_10000372_pt1 | contig 12306 bp, 8 predicted proteins | sample Whisoiple_217_MG_FD_110216 | JGI IMG/M metagenome (GOLD analysis project Ga0164304, IMG submission 110216) | Soil microbial communities amended with pyrogenic organic matter from upstate New York, USA - Whitman soil sample_217_MG | ecosystem: Environmental > Terrestrial > Soil > Agricultural...
ATTGAGCGCGGCGCGGAAAGCCTGCAAGTAAATTGCGGCGTTGTCCGAGCCGGTTACGCCGTGGAGCAAAATCGGCCGCGCGTTATGCGGGTAATCAAGGGCTTGCGTACTTTGCTGTAGCGCTCGCGTTTGCTCCTCGTTTAAAAGCAGATTTGAAGTTGCGATGAACTGCTCGTCGGCGTGTGGATCGCGAACCACGGCTTCCTCCCGCAACTCGGCAAGGCCGCGTTTCACCAGCGCGCGCAGAGTTTGGTTGTCGAGTGACGTCTGGCGCAAGAGTTCCGCCGCTCGTATCGGCCGTTCCAGCTTCGAGATTGCTTCCAGAAGTTCCGCCTGACGCGGCGCGCGCTTTCGCAACTTGTCGAGCTCAGCATTGTCTAAGTTTCGTCCTGGCTGGATGAACAACTGTTTCTTCCATCCCACTTCCGCGCGCCGAATCACCTGCGGCAGCATACTCCGCATCGCTGTTTCAATTGGGCAGCAATAATACGTTCCGATCCAGCGCGCCAGTTCGAGCAATGGCTCGCTCAAGACCGGCGTTTCGCCGATGATTGCTTCGATGGGCCGGATACCTTTCGCCTCAGTCTGTTCTGGAAGCGCGACAACGGTGGCGAGCGCGGATTTGTCGCGAAACGGCACGCGTACGCGCGAGCCGACTCCGATTCGGCCCGTCAGGCTTTCGGGTACGGCATAATCGAGCTCACGATGGATCGCCCGATCAATGATGACGCGAACGTAATTGGCCTTTGCCATGGAAGCACCAGGTTAGTTTAATTGCTCGGGCGAGCAGGAGCACGAGATTTGATGCCGAAGTGATACGATTCCTCTTTAAACTGGTCCTCTGCGTAATGCTGGCGCTGGCTGCAGCCTTTGCTTGCTTCGCAGCGTTATCGGGGGATCCGATTTACACGGTTTACGAATGGATGAGTCCGGCGCGGTTTCAACAATACGACCGCCTCATTCGCGCCGTCGCTCTCGAACACCAGCTTGATCCGATGCTGGTGAAAGCCGTCGTTTGGCGTGAAAGCCGGTTCGATCCCGCAAAGTATGGCACTCACGGCGAGCGCGGCCTCATGCAAGTAACTGAAAAAGCGGCCAACGAATGGGCGCGTGAAAATAAGGTCTCCGATTTCCATGTGGATCGGCTTTTCGATCCAAAGACAAATCTGGAGGCTGGCACGTGGTATTTGCATCGCGCAGTCGAACGCTGGAAACAAGAGCCTGATCCCGTCCCTTTCGCATTGGCAGAGTACAATGCCGGCCCCAGTCGCGCCCAGCGGTGGAGCAGAAGCGACGTGACCGACACATCCATGCGGACGTTTCTCAAGAACATCGATTTTCCCGCGACACGAAAGTACGTCGAATCGATCATTGATCGTTACAAATTCTATCAAAAACGTGGTCGGATGTGATCAGGATTGTGCGCGGACTCACAAGGACACTCACTGGCGATTCGCTTTTCGCCCTTGTGCAGTAAGAATGCCCATCTAAATTACGCAGTTTTTCGCCGGGGGGAATGATGCGGCATCTAGGCTTCTGGGTAATCGGTTCAATATTTTTTGGTGGCGTAGCGCTGGGATTCGCCGCGCCGTCCGGCGCCAATTTGCCGGGGCAAAATACGAGTCCCCGCACACCGTTCCAGCCTGGTGTTCGGACGCACATAACGTTTGGCGAGTGGACGCCCAAGGTTCCGGTCCCAAACGCCAGCGAAAGTGCCGCAGAGCCGGAGGTTGTGTCCTCGGCGCCACCGACGCGCAGCAGCATTATGGCGAACTGGCAGAGAGTAAGCGGCGCGAACGGTTACCTGCTGGACGTATCAACAAATGAGTCGTTTAGCGATTACGTGGAAGGTTATCACGACTTGGATGTTGGTGACGTGAGCGGACGAGTGGTGACCGAATTAAATCCGGGGACAACTTATTATTACCGCGTCCGTCCTTACACTGCCGCTGGTCCAAGTAACTATTTAGAAGTCATGACGGCTACGACTGTGCCTGCCACTGGGTTGACTATTCACGCGACATTCGACAGCTCGATTACCGGCAATCCAAACGCAGCGGCCATTGAGGGGACGATCAACCGCGCGATCTCGATTTATGAATCGTTGTTCAGCGATCCCATTACAATTCAGATTCGTTTCCGTTACGCGACCACTGGGCCGGACGGCAGTCCCCTGCCACAGGGCACTGTCTCGCGGAGCGATTTCGTGGTCTACGGGGTTCCCTGGAGCCCATTTATCAATGCGTTAAGAGGGGATGCAACGACCAACAATGACAACGTCGCGAATGCGAGCCTGCCGGGGAATGCATTATCGGCAACTATCAAACCCTCGGGTGCGAACGGTAGAGCGGTTGGGTTGGACACGCCAACAGCCATGTTTGCAGACGGCCACGTCGGTAACGGCGGGCCCTATGATGGGATTGTTACACTCAACTCCGGTGACCCATTTCAGTTCTCCCGGCCCACCAGCGCGAGCAAGTTCGATGCGCAGCGTTCCACCGAGCACGAGATGGACGAAGTCATGGGCATAGTATCGGATGCGGATGTTTCCAAGCTCCACCCGCAGGACGTATTTAGTTGGTCATCTGCCGGTCACAGAAATATTACTTCTTCCGGCACGCGGTTTTTCTCCATCGATGGTGGCGTCACGAACATCGTCAATTTCAATCAGGACTCACACGGCGATTTGGGTGATTGGCTGAGCGAGGCTTGCCCACAGGCACATCCGTATGTCCAGAATGCATTCGCTTGCATGGGACAGTCTTCCGACCTGGCGGCCACATCGCCGGAAGGAATCACTCTCGACGTTATCGGTTATGACTTGATTCAGAACAGCCTGGGTAACATCAGCACCCGCGGCTTTGTTCAAACGGGCGAGAACGTGATGATAGGCGGTTTTATTGTTCAAGGGACAGGGGCAAAGAGGGTGATCATTCGCGCGATTGGCCCTGAGCTTACCCAATATGGGATCGCCAATGCCATGGCTGATCCAAGATTGGAACTGCACGATGGCGCCGGAACACTGATTGGCTCTAATGATAATTGGCAGACGACGGTAATTGGAGGAATCATTACCAGTAGCCAGGTTGCAGATATTCAGAACAGCGGCCACGCTCCGACTGCAGCAAGCGAGTCGGCGATCATTGCAAATCTGAACCCGGGGAACTACACCGCGATCCTTCGGGGCGTAAACGACACCACCGGAGTAGCTCTGGTCGAAGTGTACGATCTAAACCCTGGCACAACTTCACTTCTTGGTAACATCAGTACCCGCGACTTTGTTGAAACGGGGCAGAATGTGATGATTGGCGGTTTTATTGTTCAAGGGGCTGGAGCAAAGAGGGTGATCGTTCGTGCGATTGGCCCCGAGCTCACGCAATATGGCATCATCAACCCGTTGGCTAATCCGACATTGGAACTGCACAATGCGAGCGGAGCATTGATTGCCTCTAATGATGACTGGCAAACGACGATACTCGGCGGTGTTATCACCGGTGACCAGGTCAGCGACATTCAGAACAGCGGCCACGTTCCGACTGCGGCAAGCGAGTCGGCGATCATCGCAAACCTGCCACCGGGCAACTACACAGCGATCGTGCGGGGTGTAAACAACACTACCGGAGTTGCTCTCGTCGAAGTGTACGATCTTAATTAATAGGTCCCCCAAAGCCAAAAGCGGGAGGCAGATCGCTACAGGTTCTATCCGCGGCGTGGTCGGATATTGATCAAGATTGTGCGCGGACTCACATCAGACATTGGCAGTTTTCGTTTTCTTTCTTGTATGGTAAGAACGGCCGGCTAACATTCGCGGACTTTTCCTCGCAAAAGAATGCGTCCAGCCACCTTTTCCATAACGACTTCGATCATTATTGGTGGCGTGGCGCTGGGATTCGCCGCGCTTGGTGGGAACATCAATTTGCCAGCGCAAAATAGCGTCTCAGGTGCCTCGCCGTTCCAAGTTGGTGCCGCTACCCACGGGACAGGCGCGGACTCGCAAGACGCGCTTCAGTTTGCAAACGCGAACGAAATTGCGTCTGAAATTGAAGCTGTTTCGCCTGCGCCGCCGACGCGCAGCAGTTTTATGGCGAGTTGGGACAACGCGGCTGACGGCACCGGCTACCTGCTGGATGTTTCCACGAGCAATTCGTTCAGTAATTACGTGGACGACTACCACGACTTTGACGTTGGCAACCTGACGGCGTGGACCGTGACCGGACTGGAGCCGGGTGCGACCTACTATTATCGAGTACGCCCTTATACCGTCACCGGGCTCGGTAGCTACTCGGAAGTCATGACGGCTACGACCGTGCCTGCCACTGGGTTGACTATTCACGCGACATTCGACAGCTCGATTACCAGCAACCCAAACGCTGCAGCGATCGAGGCGATGATTAATCGAGCGATCGCATTTTACGAATCTTTGTTCACAGATCCCATTACGATTCAGATTCGTTTCCGATACGCAACCACAGCGCCAGACGGCACTCCTCTGTCTGGGGGTCGGATTGCGCAAAGTAACTATATTGTCTACTTAATTCCGTGGAGCACATACATCAATGTCTTGCGAGCGGATGCAAGGACAGGCAACGACAATCTTGCAAACGCGAGTCTGCCAGGATCGGCGTTGTCTGTGAACATCAGGCCGGGAGCTGCGAATGGCCGCGCGCTGGGCTTGAACACGCCACCAGCTATGTTTGCAAACGGTAGCGTTGGAGTGGGTGCTCCTTATGACGGAATTGTGACGCTCAATTCTTCAGCACCATATCAGTTCAACCGGCCTACCGGCGCGGGTAACTTCGATGCGCAACGTGCGACGGAGCATGAAATGGATGAAGTGATCGGACTTGGCTCGCGCTTGAACGACTCTGGCAACGATCTTCGCCCACAGGACCTGTTCAGTTGGTCATCTGCCGGCGTGAGAAACATCACCACTTCCGGCATGCGTTATTTTTCGATTAACGGAGGCGGTACGAATATCGTCAATTTCAATCAGAACCCGATGAGTGATTTGGGCGATTGGCTAAGCACGGCGTGTCCTCAGGCGCACCCGTATGTGCAAAATGCGTCTTTGTGTCCGGGACAGGCTTCCGATATCGGAGCGACATCGCCGGAAGGCATAGACCTCGATGTCATAGGTTACGATTTAGCGCCCAGCATGCCTCCCGTTGTCACAACTAGAACGGCAACTGATCTAACCAGCTCTACAGCCACGCTCAACGGTTCTGTTAATCCTAACGGGGCAACCACAACCGTCCATTTTGAGTACGGGCTTACCACTAGCTACGGGTCCAGCACAGCCACTCATAGCTACAGTGGCCACACAACACAAAACGTCGGCGCGAACATCAACGGGCTAAGTCCGAATAGCACGTATCACTTCCGGCTGGTGGGAACCAATAGTGGCGGGACCAGATACGGCGTCGACAGGACCTTTACCACATTTAGCCCAAGAGGGACTCCTGTTGTTAACACTAATCCAGCAACGAGTGTAGTCAGTTTTTCAGCCACCCTGCACGGTTCCGTTTATCCGCATCAGTGGATCACCACCGTGTATTTTCAATATGGCACAACAAACAGCTACGGGCAGACCACGCCCGTCGAGATTAGGACTGGGAACACCTACCAAAATGTCATCGCGAACATTAGCGGGTTGAGTGCGAGCACCACGTACCATTTCCGGATCGTAGCGACGAACACCGCCGGCACCAGATACGGCAGCGACAAGACTTTTACTACACTCAGCGCAACCGGGTTTCCGCTTGTTACGACCCGCCCTGCGTACAATGTGATTTATCATTCAGCCACGCTCAATGGCTGGCTTGATCCGCATGGGTTGACCACCACGGTTTATTTCCAGTATGGCACGACGCTCAGCTACGGCCTCACCACTGCTCCCCACAGTCAGACTGGGAACACATTCCGACACATCGGTGCCAACATCAGCGGATTGAGCGCGGGCACCACCTACCATTTCCGGATCGTAGCCACCAACAGCGCCGGCACCAGGTACGGCAGCGATAAGACTTTTACCACCGCACATTAGCGGAACGTGGTCTCTGCTTGTCGGCACCAGCGCTGCAAACACCGTCGACGACGGCGCAATTTGGGTTAACGGTTTTTGGTGATGACCAAGGAGGAAATTGCCAATGTTCTGGAACGGATTGCTACGCTGCTCGAATTGAAAAACGAGAATCCGTTCAAGATCCGAGCCTACACCAATGCAGCGCGTGCGATTGAGACGTTCGGCGGAAACGTTCCGGATTTTCAGGATGAAGAAGCTGTGGCGAAAATTCCGGGAATCGGAAAAAGCATCGCGCTAAAGATCAAGGAACTCGCTGCGACCGGTTCGCTCAAATATCTCGAAGAACTTAGCGCACAATTTCCGGCGGGAGTTCTCGAGTTGTTTGCATTGCCCGGCCTCGGTGCCAAAAAGATAAAAGCTCTTTACGATCAACTTGGGATCAGCTCGATCGAGCAGCTACAGAAGGCGTGTGAAGAGGGGCGCGTCGCTGAATTGGCGGGTTTTGGACAGACCACGCAACAAAAGCTGTGCGACGCGATCGCGAAACGCGCAGCACACGCCGGCTCGTTTCAGTTCGGACAAGTCGCGGCCGAAGCAGAAACGTTGCGTGCAGATTTGGCGGCGCACGACAGCGCCTTACAGGTCGACATTGCCGGGAGCTATCGACGGCGAAAGGAGATCTTGCACGACCTGGATTTGTTGGTGGCGACGAAAGAACCCGAAGCGATCATGAAATTCTTCGTTTCCCATCCACTGGTGGGATCCGTCATCGCGCGAGGACCGACAAAGTCGAGTGTGCGGCTTGATTCCGGAGTGCAGTGTGACCTGCGGGTGGTGAGCACCGCAGAATACCCATTTGCGCTTGCTTATTTTACCGGAAACAAGGAACACAACATCGAGCTGCGCAGCCGCGCCCTTCAGCGAGGCTGGACGCTCAACGAATATCGGCTCGCCCCGATTCCACCCGATTCGAAAGCGAAAAAGAAGCTGCCGGTGAAGAGGATTCCGGAGGTGCGTGACGAGGCCGAACTGTATCGCGCTGTTGACCTCGATTTTATCCCGCCGGAACTACGGGAAAACTGGGGCGAATTCGAAGCTGCCGAGAAACATTCCCTACCGAAACTGATCGAGAAGGAAAACCTGCGGGGGACATTTCATTGCCACACGACTGCAAGCGACGGACATAACTCCATTGAAGAGATGGCGGAAGCTGCGCAGGCGCTGGGGCTGGAGTATCTCGGGATTGCCGACCATAGCCGCAGCTCAATCCAGGCACATGGGATCGACGAAACGGCACTGCGCGTGCAGATCGCCGCGATTCGAAAATTGAACAAAAAGCTGCATGGCTTTCGTGTGTTTGCCGGGGTTGAATGCGACATTTTGCGCGATGGGTCGCTCGATTTTCCCGATGAAATTCTGTCAGAACTTGATTACGTGATCGTATCCGTTCATTCCGTGTTCAATTTGAGCGAAGCGGAAATGACCGCGCGCGTGATCCGCGCAATCGAGAATCCGTTCGTCACCATGCTGGCGCATCCCACCGGCCGGCTGCTGCTGAAACGCGAGCCTTACCAGATCAACATTCCCGCAATCCTTGACGCGGCAGCGCGCACCGGCACATGGATTGAGTTGAACGCCGCGCCAAAGCGGCTCGATCTGGACTGGCGTTGGTGGCCGTTGGCCAAGCAAAAAGGTGTTAGATGTGTGATCAACCCCGACGCTCATCGCACTGAGCGTTTGCAGGATTTGTGGTTCGGCATTGGCATCGCGCGCAAAGGCTGGCTCACCAAAGACGACGTGATGAATTGCTTGCCGCTCGGAAAAATCGAGATCGCGCTGCAAGCGAAGCGGGAAAGAACCGATTAATGGAGTAGTGGAGTCTTGGAGTGCTGGAAATCATTACTCCACTGCTCCAACACTCCATCACGGCACGACCTGTCGTTGCGGCATGAACATGGTGAGGCATTTGCAGGCGCCGCCGGCTTTGATGAATTCACTCATCGGCAGTTCGTGGCAGTGGTAACCGCGATCTTGTAGCTTCGTCACAAGCTGCGGCGCGCCTTCGGGCAAGACGATGTCGCGCTCCAGAACGACCGCATTACACGAAAAGTGCTTCGCTTCTTCAGGGGAGACGTCGATCAAATCGACCACATGTTCCCGGATTGCGCGCTGGCCATACTCATCGAAGGCGGCTGGAAACCAAAACGCCCCGCCGTCGGGCAGCGGGCAAAAACAGGTGTCGAGATGATAAAAGCGGGGATCAACCAGTTCCACAGAGATCGCCAGACAGCCAAGCATCTCCGCAAGGGCGCGATGCGATTGAATGTCGGAGCGAAATTTGTAGCCGCAAAACAGTACGTCGCGGCCAAAAAGCGCGTCGCCTTCGCCTTCGAAATAAAGATTTTCGGGCAACCAGTGCACTTCGTATCCGTGTTGCTCCATCCATTTGGCAAAGAACGACTGCTCACCGGCGCGTTCTTTGTGGCGGAAATTGCTGGGGATGAATTCGCGGCCAACCGTCAGTCCGGCATTAGCCGTAAAAACCATGTCGGGAAGCCCCGGCTGCGGCGCAATTAAGTGAACGTTGGAACGCAATTTTGAAAGCGTGGCGTGTAATTGTTCCCATTGCTTTTTTGCCAGTGCCGCATCGGCGCCGCGGGCCCGACTCATCCACGGATTGATCTCATATTCGATGCCGTAGTAGTCCGGCGGACAAAGAAGCAACTCACGCATACGATCATCAATCTACTCGCGAACGGGCGATTCAGTGAGACAATCGGCGAGTTCGCGAAGAAATGGTTCTACGTCTGTAACGAGGCCAATTGACTGCAAGGGTTGGTGTTCGATCGCCCGTTCCACCGCTGGAGGATTAATGTCCACGCAAACCGTTTTCACGTCAGGCGCCAACATGCTTGCGACGGCGAGCGAATACTGGAGTGTTGCGAGCAATATCACATGGGTGACGTCGGCGAGTTTGGCTCGCATGATTTTTTGAGCTTCGATTGCATCCGTTGTTACACCGGAGATCGGTCCCTCGTCTCGAATGCCACCGGTGAGCACAATATCGACATCATGAAGGACGCAGGAGTGGAGAATACCGCTGCTCAGGATCTTTCGTTGCACGGCTGCGGCGACTCCACCCGCTTCGCGAATTGTGTTAATGGCGCGCAGATGGTTCTCGTGCCCGCCTCGTGCGAAGGCGAGGTCTGGATTCACTCCCAACGAGGTCCCGAACAACGCCCGCTCCACATCGTAGGCGGCAAATAAGTTTCCAGCGAAAAGGCGATTAACATACCCTGCTTCGATTAACCGGACGAGGTGCTGGCTGGCGCCGGTCCGTACGATGGCCGGTCCGGCGACAACTGCGATTTTCCCTCCTGCCTCTCGCGCGCGCCGCAACTCGTCACCGATTCCTCGGATAATGGCCGACTTTGGTTCGTCGGCATCAACGATGGTATTAATGAATTGAAAAAGATCAGTGTGCGTTGTCGCACGCTGGACCGGCACAACCCGAACCCCCTGGTGCCCAACGACAATCTCGTCGCCCTTGTTGACATCGAAGAACTTAACCGCTCGCGCCGTACCGTTTTTCCGGTCAAACGCGATTGCACTGTTGATCATTGCGGGGCGCACTTCGATTTCCTTGCCATCGCAGCGCACGAACGTTTGCTGATTCGTCGTCACGTAGAAATCGCGCGGGAAAACTCCGTCAGCAGGGGCGCTGGCGACTTGCGCATTTGCGCGTTCGACCACCTCGGCGCCCTGCTGGCGAAGACGCAAAATCAACTCGTCCAGCGCGTCGCTGGTTTCGGTAGACACCTCAATTCGGGCAAAGCTTTGGTCCGCTCGCTTTTTGCCGATATTGATCTCGACAATCTTAAAATTCGCGCCGTGGGTCAAAATTTGATCCAGCACCTTTGGCAAAATCAGGGAATCGATAATATGCCCGCGTAGCTCGATTGTTTCCGAAGACATTTCTAGAGTTTAGCCGTCTGGCGTGCCCGCGCCAGTGAGCCGAGATTGTTGTGGCTCCGCTGGTGTTAAGCATTCAAACTAACGGACAGGCGCTCGCCGCGGCGAGCGCTTCTACAACGACTTAGACTAATATGGAAAGACCGAGCACACATGGACCTTCGCCGAGTCGTAAGGCGCATCGCGTTCTTGGATCGCGGTTGAATCGAAAACAAAAGCGTCCGCCACCGCTGCCGGCACCGAGAAATTCCGCAAACGCAAGTCGCTCGAAAAATCGGTAAACCGGTAAGATCATGCGTCCAGATCTCTCAGGTTTTGCCGCAAAAGCCGCGAAAGTACTGTCACATAGATCTGAGTACGTGGTCACCCAGCCTGCGGAGCTGCGAGTTCTTCGAGGGATGTCCGAAGCGGAGGTCAGCGAGTTTGCAGAGAGTCATGGCTGGCGCGTTATACGTCGGCTCGGTGGGCGGCAAATCGAATTCTATAATAACGCCAGCGAACGCTAGCTGTAGCCAGGATCGATCGTGTAGCCACGCGCCTGTGGCGCGTCGCGGAAAAAGAAATTTGTCACGGGTGTGCAAACTGAACGGCTCCAGAGCCGTTGCTACAAGGTCACTGGACACAGACGAGCTGTTGGCTTACGAGTGCGCCAGCCGCAATCAACTCCGAAAGCATTCGCGAGTGTATGGAAGCAGCAAAGATTTATTTTATTGTTTTCGGCGCTTTGACAATCATTGGCGGGATTGTCGGATACATAAAGGCAGGCAGCGTGGCGTCGATCATTGCCGGCTCAATTACCGGGGTGCTGTTGCTCGTAGCTGCGTTTCTGTTGCCTGAACATCGCGCGATTGGGTTGGCGACTGCGCTTATTGTCTCGCTGTTGCTTGCGGCGCAGTTTGTTCCGAAATTTCTGCGGACTGGAAGAGTGATGCCTGCGGGAATGATGTCGATCCTCAGCGTAATTGGCATCATTGCGGCCATCGTCGCCTGGGTAAAAAAGTAATCGCGTGGGAAGAATGCCCCTTCGAACGTGGCGGCGGCTCGTGCTGGTCATATTCTGCGCGCTTTTCGCCGCGATTCTTTACCGCTGGATCTCGCTCGAGCGACTGCAACGCGTCGCGCCGGCCGAAATCCTCGCCACGCCAACACCGGCACCGACGCCGACTCGGCCACCGGTGATCAGTGGAAAATTAGACACAGCCAGGCTGTTCAATGGGATCACACTTCACTCCACGGTTGAGACCATTCCGGGAGCTGATGCCACGACTGAACGAACGCAGCCAGACAGTTACGTGCTCGATTTGAAACTACAGGCACGCGTGCCTTCGCCGAACAAAACCATCGAGGAGCTGGCGAAAGTCAGTCCGAGTTTGCCGAGGTTGTTGCCCGGTTTGGCGTCGATGTTATCTGCCAATCCGGTTTCGCCGCTTTACGCTCAGCTCTACGACACAAAAGTCAGAGTGCTGCGCGAAAATCTCGGCCGTCTCGATCTGCTTCTGTCGCGCCACAACTTTTTCGATTGCCAAACTGTTTTGCAAATGCAGCATCCCCAGACGCATCGAAAAGCGCTCTTGTTCCAGGCAGACATGGATGTGGATGCTGACGGGTCCGACGGCGATAGAATGCCCGTTGGCACAGGCGCGCCGACTAATTTTAAGCCTTCAACCAGTTATCGCTGGCAAAAGAAAACGGCCGCGCCTAATCCATACCTGAGCGGGACCGAAGCAGCGTTGAAACATGCAGAAGACGAATATGCGCTTGGAACTACCACCCCGGTGCGCAAGCGCGAACTGCGGAATGCGATCACACAATTGCGTGCTGAAGTCGATACGCTGAAAAAGTACAGTTTTCTCATCGGCGCTGCCGATCCTTTTATCGTGGTGCCTGGCGCATTTACGCACAGCGCTGAGCCAGTTAAACCCGGGGATTATGCGCTGGTGGTCTTTGGAGATGCGATTTACCCCGCCATCGTCGGCGATGTCGGTCCGAACAATAAAGTCGGAGAGGCGTCACTGCGCATAGCAAAACAGATCAATGCCCTTTCGACGCCTTACAATCGACCAGTGAGCGATCTGAAAGTGACTTACGTCGTTTTCCCTGGAACGGCAGACAAGACTGTTGGCCCACCGGATCTCGAAAAGCTTCAGGCACATTGCGAAACGCTGGTGAAAGAGATCGGCTGCGCTAGCGTGCCATTGCATCACTGGGAAAACATCATTGCGCCTTCGCCCACTCCGAGCTCAACGCCGACTCCTTCCCTGTCTGCGAGTGCGACAACCTCTCCTTCACCAGGTGCATCCGTGCCGGCATCC
>Ga0164304_10000373_pt1 | contig 12293 bp, 15 predicted proteins | sample Whisoiple_217_MG_FD_110216 | JGI IMG/M metagenome (GOLD analysis project Ga0164304, IMG submission 110216) | Soil microbial communities amended with pyrogenic organic matter from upstate New York, USA - Whitman soil sample_217_MG | ecosystem: Environmental > Terrestrial > Soil > Agricultural...
CTGATGGTAAAGCCGCAGTACGTGATGAGCTACAACAACAAAACTCACGCCGCTAACTGGGTTTCGTGGCAACTGAATCGCTCTTGGATGGGAACAGCCGATCGCCAAGACAACTTCCGCCCCGATGATGCCCTGCCGGATGCTTGGTACAAAGTGCGACCGACCGATTACACGGGAAGCGGTTACGACAGGGGACACATTGCACCGAGTGCCGATCGCACCCGCAACGAAGCGGACAACAGCAGCACATTCCTGATGACCAACATGATGCCCCAAGTGCCAGAACTCAACCGAGGCGTGTGGGGTGAGTTGGAAGAGTATTGTCGGGAATTAGTGCAGCAGGGCAAGGAACTTTACATCATTGCGGGGCCCGTAGGAAGAAATGGCAGCATTGGCAGGAAGGAGAAAATTGCAGTGCCGGCTAAAAATTGGAAAGTTATCGTGGTGCTGGATAGGCAAGGATTGGGGATGCAGGGAGTTAACGCAAATACCAGAACGATCACCGTGATAATGCCCAACGATAGCAGCGTCAAGGGTAAGGGATGGAAGAGTTTTCGAGTTTCTGTGGCAAGAGTTGAGCGCGAGACGGGCCTGAATTTCTTATCTAATGTGTCGCCACAGGTTCAGCAAGCCATTGAGAGCAAAGTGGACAGTCAGTAATTAGGTTTCTACCAGTTTCGTTGATAGCCCCCTCCAATCACCACTGGGGGTTACTCCGACAATGTAAACATCAATGTTAATGCTGCCGACCCTGAAAACCTGCAACTGGGATAAGTTTTGCTTCAACACGCTGACCAAGTTCTGGAACAGCTTCACTGTTTCCCGTTCTTCTTCATCGTGCCAATCTTCTTCTTGAGTAGCGATCGCAAAGAAGTCGTCAACCGCAAGCATTTTTAAGGGAGCATCGGGCGGGTGGTTCGTCAGTTGCAGCAACTTCGCCGGGGTTAGTTCTCCCTGGGTTTGCCAGTTAATGACCTCAAAGGGGGCGCCGGTTTCGCTGAGAAAGAGCAAGCCGTTTGATGCTTGTTTGAGTTTGGTGGCGATCGAGTCGGTCATAGTGGCTGTTAATTAGCTGAAAACAAGGAATGTTAGAGATTTTAAGGATTGGTTGAGTTGGGGTGAACGAATCTATCAAAGCTGGCTGGATAATCTTACACAAGTGTAAACCATCGCTGTCTGTAGGTTTGAGTGTTTTAGCAATTCTAAAACCATCCTGATGTGGCAACCAAGCTCTAGTAAGTGAGTAGAATTGGTCAAGCTTGGATGTATGCTGGAGTTTTACCAGACTTGTCGAAGCACGATGATGCGATGGCTCAAGTGGCGTTTGACGAGGTAGCGCGAACGACGGATAGACTCAAAGAAAGTGGAATTCGTCAGTTCGTTCACCAGTTGCGAGTGCAGTAACTTCAGGGCTGATAAAGCATCTGATTTACTCCTATTATTCTTTACCATGAAAATTAGAGGAGCTAGCAGTATGGCAACAAAGATTTTATGTCCGGGATGGGACAATCTCTCTAAGGAGCAAAAAGAGCTTGCAACAGAATGGATTAAGTCACTCATCAGCTTCAGAATAACTACGGTTCAATTATCTGATTCTCTTTTCGACAAGTCTTCAGATAACTCCTTAAATCCAATAGATAATGCAATCAAAAATTTTCAGTTTGAGGTGGTAGACTCTTCAAGTACGTCGGAAGGAATTAATATTAAAAGAATTATTCCACCAGGAGTATTTGATACACCAGACCGCCCCTCTGACGCTATTCCTCAATTAGTATGCCTAGTTAATTGCTGGAGAAAAGGTCATTCTGACTGTGACAAAAGGTGTAGTGAAGTAGGCTGATAATTCAGTAGCTTATCATTCTTTAAAAAATGCAACGACCGCAGTATGAAGGCTTGGCAGGAACCTGTTTCGATTTTGCTGTTTTACAAGGAATAGATTTTACTAGGGTAAACCTAGAAAAATCAAAGTTCCATAAGGTAAATTTTGGAATTAAAGTGAGCTGGCAAGTTTCCTTGCTTTGTGCGACACTACTGTTAGCTAGCTTAGGTGGTTGTTTCCTAGGAGCAGGGAGCTTACTAGCCACTGGATTGTTGACGAAATCTTCATTACCTTATGGAGTTTCAGTTTTACTCTCTTTAAGTATCACATTATTTAGTAGTATACAAAAAAACTTTGTTCTAGGAACTATTATAGGTATAGGAGCCTTGCTGCCACTTCTATTATTATCGATCACTCTGCCTTCCCCAACGAATAGCCTTGACATAAGTGTTCCTTTCTTTTTAGGATCTGGAGCCATAGTGTTAGTTTCAATAAGTATAGAGATAGCCACTTTATCGCTAATTTTATTGAGAGTTTCACTAGCCTCTATTGTGATAGCTACTGTAAGTACATTTCTCCCAATGCTTGCAGTAACTATTATAAGTGTACCCATAACCAAAGTAATGCCGATCGTAATTGTAACTATTGCAATTTCCTGCTATCTTAGCTGGAAAGCACTCACTTGCAGTCCCGGTTTTCTCTGGAGGCTGCAAGCAGTAATAGCAATAGTGACAAAAGGAGGAAATTGCTTTAAAGAAGCCAATTTAACTGATGCAGACTTTACTGGTGGGACCCTTAAGTTTTGCGACTTCAGAGAAGCTAACCTTACTCGTACTCGATTCTATCAAGTTAAAGCGCTTGATTATGCTCGTCTGGACAATACCTACCTTGCCAATCCGCAAATTCGGCAACTGGTTGTCACACTTAACGGACAGTCTCAAAATTTTGATGGTTTGAATTTGGAAGGAGTGAACCTACAAGGTGCAAATCTACAAGATGCCAGTTTAATTGGAACAAACCTCAACAACGCTAATTTGCGGAATGCTGATTTGTCCAGAGCTATCCTGAAGCAACTGCAACTCGACGGTACAGATATGACGGGAGCAATTCTCACGGGAACTTGTATCGAAGATTGGGGAATTACAGGTAGCACCAAACTAGAGGACGTGCAATGCGACTATGTATTCATGCGCCTGGAAACCAAAGATAATCCCAACCGATTGCGGAAACCGGATAACTGGGGAGAAACCTTTGCTGAAGGAGAGTTTGCAGATTTCATTAAACCTTACGTGGATACTCTAGACTTGTACCACAGTCAGGATATTGACCCCCGCGCTATCTCCATTGCACTTAAAAACTTATCCACCAACCATCCAGAGCAAGAACTACGGTTTGTGGCGATCGAACGGCGGGGCAACAATGGCTTGAATCTCCGGTTTACAACTGCACCAGGAGCGGACAAATCGAAGTTAAGCCATCAGTATTTTAGAGATTACGCTCGAATTAAGAAAGAACTGCCGCTTACCGTTCAGCTAAGATTGGCAGAACGAGATGCTGAAATTCGTACACTTAAGGATACGATTGAGCAGTTTATTCAGACAGGTACACATCAATCTAAGATTCAAGCAGAAACAATTCAAATCGTTCAAGGAGAATTAATCGTGACTCAGAACAAGGGAATCAACATTCGTTCAGGCGGTGGCAACATTGGCGATATCAGCGGGTTAGCTGGCGGTGATGTCAGCGGAGTCGTCAATGTGGGTACGATTAGCGGCAACGTGACTAATACGATCGCTCGGTTGCCGGAGTCCGAAGAACCTTCGGAACCCAACCTCAAAGAACTTTTAACACAACTCCAACAAGCGATCGAAAATGATTCCGATCTATCCGACCCCGACAAAGTGGATTTATTAGAGCAGGTGCAAGCTTTAGCAGAAGCTAAGCAAACAGAGGAACCTGCTAAAAAAGAAGGGCTGACACGGAAAGCGAAGAAGATGTTTGAGGCAACATTGAACAGTTTGCCCCAGACTGCCAGCATTGTAGAGGCGTGTACCAAGTTATTGCCCATGATTTTGAAGGGGTTAGGGTTGCCTGCTTAGCGTTGCAGTATTTGTAGGCATAGCTTAGCTGTAGCTACCTCCCACACTAATCTGCTACAGCTAACAGGTTCCTATGGTGTCCATAAGAAGCTTTTGGCAAGCTTGAATCTTAGTGACAAGGAAGGGGCTATTGTTCTCTTTGTTGATGGAGAATTGGGAACAATCAGAGTAGAATAACACCCTAATTTCCTCATACTTACTCAAGCATACTGCACGACTTCATCAGTTTGAGCGGATGCTAGTGGACAATGAACCAGAGTTTACAAAGGTGGCGTTGCAGGCGCTCGCTCTGGAAATCCTGAAACTCCTGAAACTGCCTGTGGTGATGACGCTGGGTGAGTTTTGGTGTTTGGTTACGTCACGGCAACCTTGGCAACTTTCTTCGTCGGTCGCGATATCGATCGCCCTCAATCTCCTTCAACTTCCACCTGTAACTCATACACCCTCAAACTCGGATGTTCGCCAATCAGTCGCCAGCCATATCCTTCAACCGTTGGTGAAGGTCGCGCTCCTAGGCGGTACAGGAATATCGGCTCGTTTCTCATCAATGCGGTGAATATCTCTCGTTCTCTGTCGTGACCATCGTCCCAAATAAGGTGAGCTTTGCCGAAGTATCCAGCGCCCATCAAACTAGCAAAGAGCCATTCCATGAGAGCTTGCTGCTCGTCTTGGTTAAGCGTGGATTGACCGTAAGTGTCAATTACGGGTATTTTGGATTTGGGCTTGAGTGATGCGATGAGGGCGGTGACGAGGTTGAGGTACTTTTTCATTGGTCGGTGGAGATGCGTCTACTTCTAGTTAGTTGGGATGAAAAATATTGTTGGGTCGATCGCACGTTCCGATCTTGGCTAGTTAGAGAGCTGTTTTAAGACTTATCAACCAAACGACCGAATTAACAACCAACAAAAAGGTATAAAAAATATAGATTGATGGAGCGCAGATAGCTCTCCCTAAAGAAGGCATTTTAAGTGTTTTCAAAGAACCGAGCGGGTGAACTAGACCTTTCGGTATAGAACGGGTATTAAAACTTTCATCTAAAGTCCTTTCATCATTCAAGAATTCCGTAACGGCAGCGGCTCTTTGCATATAATAAAATTGCACTCTCCAATAGGTAGCTTCTAAAAACCAAAAACCAAAAATAATAACGTATCCCAGCGGAATTAACGCATTTATTTTGCTAGCAAACACCCAACCGATTAACGCTACCCAAATGGTAATTGCAGCAGTTTTTAATTGCATCATAATTGTTGTGAAGTTAGCTATTTTTTTCTCTAGTTCCTCTGCTCCTTTTTGCAGCATTGCTAGCTGAAATTCAAATCGCTCCATGTTTGATTCGGGGATGGCTGATTGTTCCTATACGGTTTCTAACTTTAAAATACCAAATTCCAGCAGCTTCACTTGCCAAAAGGCTGTCCCCACCACTGCCAGCACTCTTTGTTGAAAGGCGATCGCCACTTATAAATAAGCTCGGATTCTAACTGGAGCCGTTGTTTTCGGTTGCTGGGCGCTCCGTACCAAAATGCGATACCCACAGCGACATCCAGGGTATAGCGACGGTGCAGTTCGATGTAGTTGGCAATGTAGTTATGGCAGTAGTGGTTCGTCCATCGTTGCTTAGGAGTACGGTCTGTTTCTCCCACGTAGAGGAGCAATGGAAACGTGTCTATAACGAAGTAAAGGCAAGTGCGATCACCCAAATCAGGGCGATCGGAAAATGAAAGGTTGTGCAGTTGCAGAGTAAATGGGTCTATATTATCCAGGTCACAGGGATTTGGTGCTAACTCGAATAGCGTTCCCTGTCGCCTCGATTGGTCAGCACTTTCAGATTGTTGGTGTTCAAAAATGCGCTGTTTCCAGGACTGGAGAGCCTGGGAACTCATAATTAGCTGAGGAGATTTCAGGACTCTGGGTTTGGGTTGAAATTCAGGGAAAAGTTCGAGTTGCGCCACGGATTCAAAGGGTTAATTGGACAATCGCTGCTGTGAAGTGTAAGCTCAATGGAATTCTGTCAAACAGCAGGCTCCCGGTAGTAATGTCTCCAAATATGAAACTGCTACTGCCACAATTATACCAAACTAATGACAGCGGTTGTTGAAAATATCAGCACAATCTTGAGATTCTGTCACAGATTTATTGGTGGTTCGGAAACTCTCGGATTCACCTTGCTCTCTATTCGATCGATTCTTAGCTATTCATAACAAATCGAACCAAATCATAGCAATTTATAAAGAAATGCTACCACGTCAGCTTTTGCACTTCTTACGAGCTGATGACAATCCAGGGAAAAGGAAAATCATCATGCTTCGCTTTGGGGTGACGATGTTTTGGCTCCCCAAATATGAGAATCTATCATCATTCTTTCTCCCTCCAAGAAAAAGTTGAATCAGACATCAACTCCCCAAAGACATTTCTGCCCCTGTCGCGACGTTCGACTTGTCCCAGACTTCCGTAAAACTCATGAATCTAGAAGAATTAGTAAAGTTTCTGAAGTATGAAACTGACCTCAACAGGTTCTTTGATTCAACGGCTGGGTACTATTTTCAGAACCAAGTGCTTCCGTCCCAAACCGAAGCTCAAAGGATAAAAATAGTTCTAGCAATAAGCGACCAGATAGAAGGCAAGCGTCCGCAAAGTAACGACGAAATCTATCTGGCAGCATATAAAATTGCAGAATCTGTTTAACTGACCACCTCAGAAAAGAGTCAGGAGAGAAGGAAAGAACTCTTCCCTCCTAAATTTTTATCTCCTGAACACTTCCCGAAGAACTCATACTAACCCTAAAACACATGGCAAGAGATTTAAGTGCTTACAATGTACCAGTAAACTGCTACTATTCCTGCAGGGTAAACGCATCTTAAGTTCAACCCCAAATATGCTACAGTTAGATCCGACTAATTTTCTATGTAGTTTATTGTAGTTCATGAGTGTTATCAATGGCAAGAGGTTTTAGTAAAACTGTAACTTCGCAACAAAAACAAATAGATTCATTGCCTTCATTGAATATTTTAAATACCAGTTTTTTAGAACATTTTGCCACCTTGAACGACCCAATAATAGAAAGAAGTAAACAACATTTACTCAAAGATATTAGATCGATTGCAATTCTAGCTATCATCAGCGGTGCCGACGGATGGGTGGCAATAGAAGCCTATGGTAACGCCAAATATGAATGGTTAAAAAGCTTCCTAGAATTACCGAATGGCATACCATCTCATGACACATTTAGTAGAGTATTTGCCCTCATTGAACCGCAGCAGTTTCAAGAAGGTTTTTTGAGTTGGGTAAATTCGATAGTCAAGGAATTAAAACTAGAAGTGATTGCCATTGATGGCAAAACAATGAAACAATTTTATGACCGAAATGACCAGCAAAAAGCTCTACATATAGTTAGTGCCTGGTCTTCATCTCATCAATTAGTTATCGGACAAAAAAAAGTTCATAAAAAATCTAATGAACTGACAGCAATCCCGGAATTAATAGAAATGTTAGAAATTGCCGGAAGTGTAATAACCATAGATGCTATGGGCTGTCAAAAAGACATAACATCTCTGATTATCAAGAAAAAAGGAGATTACATTTTAGCTTGAAAAGGCAATCAAAAACTCCTATATGAAGCCGTAAAAGAATGGTTTGAAGTCGCCCAAAAAGTAGATTATTTAGGCAGAGACTACAATTATCATGAACAAGTAGAAGCTGGACATCATCGAGTGGAAAAAAGACAAGTCTGGACTGTTGATGTATCTGACTTACCACAAGTGCATAATCAAATCAAGCATTATGGAGTGGATTAAAAACAGTTGTCATGATAGTTAGTGAACGACGGCTGTGGAATAAAACCACGACGCTCATCTCGTTTTTACTTGAGTAGTTTAAGCAGTAATGCTGAGACAATTGCTGGGGCGATCCGTAGTCATTGGGGAATTGAAAATAGCTTACATTGGGCGCTTGATGTTACATTTTGTGAAGATAAAAGCCGGATTCGGAAACAGAACTCTCCCGAGAATTTTGCACTTCTACGGCGCTTAGCTATAAATTTACTGAAACAAGAAAAAGCTTTTAAACAAAGTCTAAAAATGAAACGATATCGAGCGGCAATGGACAATAATTATTTAGTTCAAATTTTAAACTCTGCCAGTTAACACTCGAAATCTAATACTAAGATCTTTAAAAAATTATCCGGCTTTAAGAAGTTCATAAAATCTTAAGATTCTGGTTTTATCTGCTCAATTGGGGTTAAAATTAATGATTTTAAGAAGGTTTTTTGAGTTATTTAGAAATGCACAAATTTACGTTCTTGTCCAATTAATTTAGATGCGTTTACCCTGGCTAAAAAACGACTATAAGGAGTAAAACACGTATGTACCCTAATAGATACCAAACTAGCTCTAAACCTCTATCTAACTCAGCTTTACTTGATACTTTTTAGAGACTACTGAGCTAGGAGATTACATCTAAAACTTAATATAGCAATCCTAAATCATTTGTAAATTTCTTACTCCCTCCCCTTAGTAAGGGGAGGGTTGGGGTGGGGTAAAAAATTTACGACTCATTTAGAATTGCTATATAGGAAAGTCTAGGGAAAAAATTAAAAGCTCTAGTAGAGAGTATAGAGGAGAATGATATAGCAATCCTAAATCATTATCAAGACTATGATACAATTATATGCAATATTTGATTGTGACAATAAAAAATGAATAACTTACAACTGCAACAAAAAGATAGAGAAAAAGAAATAGCCCAATTAGAATCTTTCATTAAAAGCGATATCGATGCCAGAGAACTCAAACGAGCAATAGCTGTAAGGATGGCGCTCTCAGGTAAGATCTACAAGGAAATCAGCAAAATTTTAGGTGTAAGTAATTTTTTTATTGGTTATTGGAAAAAACAATTTAAAACCAAAGGCATCGCCGGAATCAAACTAGGACATAAAGGATCAAAAGGGTATTTAACAGCTCGACAAAATACTGAAGTAATCGAGTGGTTAAAGAATAAAGAATATTGGGATTTATATGAGTTGGTTACTTATTTAGAGCGAGAATTGGGTGTTACATATAAATCAAAACAGAGTTACTATGAACTTTTCGACCGGGCGAAAATTAGTTGGAAAAAAACTCAAAAAACCAATCCTAAATTTGATAAAGAACTGGTAAAAAAAAATCCGGAAGAAATTAACGATATTTTATTGAAAAACAAGGCTGGTATAGAATCGGGGGAAATAATATTATTGTTTTTAGATGAATGTCATCTACTTCATGGTGATTTAACTGGTTATGTTTGGGGTCAATCAAAAATCAGAATTGACATCCCAATTACTAATGAAAAAGATAGACAAACTTATTTTGGCGCCCTCAATTATCAAAGCAAAGAATTTCATATTCAGAGCCATCCATCTGGTGATGGAAAATCAACAGTTAAATTCATAAAATACTTACAAAATAAATATAAAGATCGCAAGATTATATTAATTTGGGAGGGAGCTAGTTATCATAGATATGGAGAATTTAGAGACTTTTTATTAGAACTAAATGGTGAGAAAGAACCTGATAATTGGTCAATTACTTGTATTTTATTTGCTCCCAATGCTCCCCAACAGAATCCCGTTGAAGATATTTGGTTACAAGCTAAAAACTTTTTAAGAAAGTATTGGTATTTATGTAGGTCTTTTAAGATTGTCAAATTTTTATTTGAGTTTTTTACTAACGAACATAAATTTGATTTCCCCAAAATACGTCAATATACTTACACAAAGAAAATTATTTAGGATTGCTCTAGATATAGAAAATAATTTAGGATTGCTATAGATGGTTGATGAGAGACTAACCACCGGGAGCGTGTCACTTTTGCGATGAGTATAAATACTGGGAACCCCACCATGACTTTTTTGCCGAGCATCAGTATAATAGGGAATAATTATCATCTTTTCCCACTTGATATATAATCATGACACCTGAACAGCAACAGGAAATTAAAACACATCTAGATGCTATTTCTGCCATCCTTTATGATGATTGTAATCCTGATTCCTGGCAGACATTAGAAGATATTGAACTTGCAGTCAGAGAGCAAGTTTTGACTCATGTGACACCACATATCGGCTTTTTTTTATCGGCTCAGCTAGCGGTACAAAGGCCGGAAGAGTCAAGACTTTAAAAAGTACCCTAGGTAATTTAAGTATCACCCAAAAGCAAGCAGATAAACTCGGCTGTGGTAGTGCTAGTAGGTTGAGTCCACATTTAGAAAACTGTTGCTTAAGACTGAGTGCCAATGTTGCTTATAAGCATGCCGCCCAAGATATTAAGTATCTAACGGGAGTGACTGTTCCGGCTAAAACACAACTCATATTAGTACATTATCAAGACTTCAGTGAACCGATATCAACAGAAGATATTTCAGAGCTAAGTGCAGATGGTGGAAAAGTACGACGCTCGGGTACATAAAGGACAAAAATCTGAAGGGAAAGACTATAAAGCAATTGTGTCGGAAGCTGGTATATTGGCTAGTTTTAATCAAAATAATATCATCATTGATTGGGCAAATAAACAACCACTAGCCAAACCTGTAACTTGTCAGACGGTGATGGACATGATGGAGTATGGAATATATTTAAGGAAATCAGTAGTGAACACCAGAGAAGAGAAATTCTCGATTGGTACCATCTCAGGGTAAACGCATCTAAATTAAGTTGACAGAAAATCATATTTGTGCGTGAGTCTTTTTCTGAAAAAATCATTCTTAAAACTCTTAAATCCGATGGAATTAACCCAGTAAAAATCGAGCTTTAAGAACTTCTGAATTCTCGAAGCTGAATCAATTTATATCGGGAATCTGTTTGAGTTTTCGAGCGTTAACTGGCAGAGTTTAATATTTGGACTAAATAATTATTATCCATTCCCGCCAGATACCGCTTCATTTTTAAACTTCCTTTAAATCCTTTTTCTTGTTTCAGTAAATTGATGGCTAAACGACGTAAAAGTGCAAAATTTTCGGGAGAGTTCTGTTTGCGAATCCGGCTTTTATCTTCGGAAAATGTAACATCAAGTGTCCAATGTAAGCTATTTTCAATGCCCCAATGACTGCGGATAGCCCCAGCAATTTTTTCAGCATTACTGCTTAAACTACTCAAGTAAAAACGAGCTTCAGTGGTGGTTTTATTCCACAATCGTCGTTCACTAACTATCATGACAACTGTTTTTAATCCAGTCCATAATGCTTGATTATGCAGAGGTGGTAATTCAGATACATCAACAGTCCAGACCTGTCTTTTTTCCACTCGATGATGTCCAGCTTCTACTTGTTCATAAGAGTTGTATTCTCTACCTAAGAATTGTTCTTTTTGGGCTAATTCAAACCACTTTTTTACAGCTTGGTAGAGGAGTTTTTGATTCCCTTTTAAAGCTAAAACATAATCTCCTTTTTTCTTGACAATCAAAGATGTTATGTCTTTTTGACATCCCATAGCATCTATGGTTATTACGCTGCCCGCAATTTCTAACATTTCTATTAATGCCGGAATTGCTGTTAGTTCATTAGATTTTTTATCGACTTTTTTTTGCCCTAAAACTAATTGATGAGATGAAGACCATGCAGTGACTATATGTAGCGCTTTTTGTTGGTGATTTCGGTCATAAGATTGTTTCATTGTTTTGCCGTCAATGGCAATGACTTCTAGTTCTAATTCCTTGACTATCGAATTTACCCAACTCAAAAAACATTCTTGAAACTGCTCCGGTTCAATTCGAGAAAATACTCGACTAAATGTGTCATGAGAAGGAATACCGTTGGCTAATTCTAGAAAGCTTTTTAACCATTCATATTTAGCGTGGCCATAGGCTTCTATTGCCACCCATCCGTCTGCACCACTGATGATAGCTAGAATCGCAATTGCGATAATATCTTTTAGTAAATGTTCTTTACTTCTTTCTATTCGCGGGTCATTCAAATCAGCAAAATGTTCTAAAAAACTGGTATTTAAAAAATTCATCGAAGGCAATGAATCTGTTGGCTTTTGTTGAGAATTTACAGCTTTACTAAAACCTCTTGCCATTGATGAAACTCATAAAATACAACAAACTACATTGAGTTTTAGTCGGATTTAACTGTAGCATATTTTGGGTTCCAGTTAAGATGCGTTTACCCTGCTATTCCTGCCCGTTTGGTGGGAAAAAACCGATCGAACTACCCCTTGAGCGGCTAGCTTATTACTATGAGCAACTGCTGAATGGCGGCTTTCAGCACTTATGCCATAGCAACGACAAAACTATATGCCGAGGCGGGCGCACTATCCAACTCCGATGGTTTTGTTTGATCGGTTTCATTAAAGAACCCACGGATGAAGCTTTTAATCAAGCTGTTGCAGAAGCTAAAAACAAAAGCAA
>Ga0164304_10000374_pt1 | contig 12292 bp, 8 predicted proteins | sample Whisoiple_217_MG_FD_110216 | JGI IMG/M metagenome (GOLD analysis project Ga0164304, IMG submission 110216) | Soil microbial communities amended with pyrogenic organic matter from upstate New York, USA - Whitman soil sample_217_MG | ecosystem: Environmental > Terrestrial > Soil > Agricultural...
TCTAGAACTGAAGGAGAAGTGGAGGTCGCACCAAGTTCTGCCAATTTAATTCAATCAAAACCTTCTCCAGTACCAATTCAAGAAACAGAAAGTTTAACTGCTAAAACAGGACAAGAAGTAGAGGCTGCCCCCAGTTCTGCCAATTTAATTCAATCAAAACCTTCTCCAGTACCAACACAAAAAACAGAAAGTTTAACTGCTAAAACTGAAGGAGAAGTGGATGCGGCCCCAAGTTCTGACAATTTAATTCAATCAAAACCTTCTTTAGTACCAACTAAAGAAACAGAAGGGTTAATGGCTAAAACTGATGGAGAAGTGGATGCGGCACCAAGTTCTCTTAACTTAATCCAATCAAAAATTTCCCCATTACCAACACAAAAAACAGAAGGTTTAACGGCTAGAAATAATGGAGAAGTAGATGTAGCACCAATTTCTGCCAATTTAATCCAATCAAAACCTTCCTCAGTACCAACTCAAAAAACAGAAGGTTTAACTGCTAAAACAGGACAAGAAGTAGATGCGGTTTCAAGTTCTCCCAATAACTTAATCCAATCAAAACCTTTCCCAGTACCAACACAAGAAACAGAAGGTTTAACTGCTAAAACTGATGGAGAAGTAGATGTGGCACCAATTTCTCCCAACTTAATTCAATCAAAACCTTCGCCAGTCCCAAATCAAGAAGCAGAAAGTTTAACGGCTAAAACTGATGGAGAAGTAGATGTGGCACCAATTTCTCCCAACTTAATCCAAGCTAAATCTTTGCCATCATCATCTATAAAAAATATATCGCCACCGCTAGAAAATTTTAGAGAAAATAAAGAGGATCTTAGTGTTATATCTCCTAAGGCTAGCTCGGAAATATCTTCAGACACCATAAGTTCTTCGCAGACAAATATTGTCCAAGCCCGCTCAGACAGTCCAAATTTTTACCCTGTTCAACCTTTGGGAAATTCAAAATTTCTTGCTCAAAGCTCAGACTTGTTTCTCTCGGACTTTGTAACTAATGCCACAGATAAACAACCTACTACTTCCCAGGAAACATCCCTCTTATCTAGTGGTTCGCCACCCAATATTTCCAATTTATCAGAAGAAGATTTCCCCAATATTTCTCGCACAACTGACACAGAATCTCCCAATATTTCGGCAAAAGTTGAAAATATACCAAATTCGTGGTTAAGTATATCTGAATTACTGGGTGAAAATACTAACAATGCACCAGCTAATATAGATTCTCTCAAACCATTGGGTTTCTCACAACGGCTCAACAACCCCAACAATTCGATGTTGGCCCAATTAGAGAACAAATACACCAATAACAACGAACCAAAAAATAATACATTCGATACACCGACATCATGGTCAAACATATCCGAATTATTGGGTGAAACTTCAACCACAACACCAGACAGCATCCCGATTGAAAACGAAATTCCGCCTGCATCCTTACCTGAACCGGAATCTTCACCTTCTTATACTTTTGCTTCGCCCAATGTGTCTGACAATTCGACCTCGACAACTAGCGGAGAAACTTCCAAACTAATAACAGTAGATATTCTAGGAAAAGACAGAGCAGTAGACGACGAAGAATTAGAAAAACTGGCTCAAAAAGTTTACACGCTTATGCGACAATGGCTAGAAATCGAACAAGAGCGTCAAGGCTACCAATCATTAGGTTATCCGACTTGGCTGAGCAATATTACCTCAACCTACGGAACTTCTGCTAAAGTAAGATCAGCACCAGAGCGATCGACTCCTGGATCGCCACCAACAGGCGATTCTGGTGAAGTTTCCCCAGTTGATGATAAATTACAAAAACTGACCGGAGAAATCTATTACCTAGTTCGGCAGCGTTTAGAAATCAATCGAGAGCGTTATGGAGGCTACTACAGCACTCGCTTGTATTAGTAATAAAACATCTATATCGAGGATAAATTATGGCACCAATTACAAGTTCACCCATCACATCAACATCAAGTAAATCCGGAAATTTGGTTAAAGCCACTTTAATATCTGATGATGGTGTGCCACAGATTGAATTTATGTTTAATCCCACCGAATTAGTTTTCGAGGGAGTTGTAGAAACCTCCGAAAGTCCCGGTGCGCGCACTGAAGATAAAGGAACCCCTAAAGTGAGTTTTTCTCATGTAAAAGCTTACAAAGTTACCATCAATAAAATTTTGTTTGACACTTACGAAGATGGAGGAGATGTTGTTAAACAATATATAGAGAATTTTAGAAAATCCGTTGAATTTGTCAAAGGAAAAGAACGCCCGCCAATTTATCAATTTATGTGGGGAAAACAGGTTTACCTGCGGCGCTGCTTTATTGAAAAATTGAATTATAAACTTACCATGTTTCTCCCAGATGGAACACCCGTCCGTGCTGTCATCGATAGCCTAACTTTAAAAGAAGCCGATGAACCCAAAGAAAACGGACCTTTAGGTGCTAAACCTCCGGCTAAAGTAGACCGTCAAACAGATAGTTTGGCTAACCGGAAATCCTCAAGTAGAACGAATCGCCGAACTTCAAAAATTTAACAGAGACCACATCTTTTTATAACCTAATAAACCCCAACAAAACCACTAAAAAATTATGACAGGAGTCCATTATCGCGCCCTACCGACACTAGAAATAGATGGCAAGCAAGCTCCTCCAAACTTAATGGAAGATCTTCTTCAAGTCCTCGTAGAAGAAAGCCTACATCTGCCAGGAATGTTTACCCTAGTGATTCAAAATGATTATTTTCCCGGTCGCAACCAGGATGAACGTTGGCGCTACCAAAACTTATTACAAATTGGTAAACCCGTCAAAATTGGCTTTACCTCTAGCACAACAGAATCTAGAAATTACAATCAAGACAAGAAAAATTACGTCATAGAAGGCGAAATTACAGGAATTGAAACCTTATTCAGCGAAAAATCTCAAGCTCCGGTAATTGTTCGTGGTTATGATGTCGGTCACCGCTTGCATCGGGGACTTTACAACCGTTCTTTTCAGAATATGACCGACAGTGACATTGTGAAGAAAATAATCCAGGAAGTTGGCATAAAGGCTGGCACTATCGATGCTAGTGGCGTGGCGCATGACTATGCTTTTCAGGAAAATCAAACCAACATGGAATTTTTGCGGCAACGAGCCGACAGGATTGGATTTGAACTATTTCTTCAAGATGGGAAATTGAACTTTCGCAAACCCAAAGCTGATAGTAAAAAATTAACCCTTACATGGTTGACAGACCTCCGCAGCTTCCGCGTGCGAGTCACCAGTGCAGAGCAAGTAAAAGAAGTAGAAGTAAGAGCCTGGGATTACAAAGAGAAAAGAGCAATTATATCCACAAAAAAACAAGAACAAGTTATTACTAAAACACAAAGCGGTAAAGGTAGTGATACCAGCAATAAGTTTAACGGCAAGCCTCCTAAACCCAAAATGATTTTAAACTGGACTTGCTTTAACCCCAAAGAAGCCGATACTAAAGCCCAAGCTTTGTGCGACGAATTAGGAGGTCAATTTATCTATGCCGATGCTAAAGCTGAAGGAAATACGGATATTCGACCGGGGCGCATCGTCACATTAGAAAAGATGGGACAGCACAGCGGCGAATACTACGTTACCGAAACTCGTCATACCTATCACGAGCGAGTATACATTACAGAATTCAGTGTGCGGGGATTGCGGGGAGGAAACCTTTTGACGGCGCTTTCTCCGGTAAATCACTTGCAACCCGGACAAAGTTTCCTAGTAGGAATTGTTACTGATAACCAAGACCCCAAAGGTTGGGGCCGAGTTAAAGTTAAGTTTCCTACACTAACAGAAGAACACGCCAGCAATTGGGCTAGAATAGTAGCAATAGGTGCGGGCAATCAGCGAGGATTTGACTGTTTGCCAGAAATTAATGACGAAGTGCTGGTGGCTTTTGAACAGGGCGATATTCATCGTCCTTATGTAATTGGTGGAGTGTGGAACGGCAAAGATGCACCGCCCAATCCGGTGGCAAATGATGTTGCTAATGGCAAAGTGCGCTTGCGGACGTTTCAAACCCGCGTCGGGCATAAAATTCAGTTTGTGGAGGAGGATAAAGGTCTTAGTCAGAAAGGAGCTTATATTGAGACAGCAGGGGGACATAAATTACGCATTAATGACAGCCAAAAGTTTGTAGAAATTGAAACTAAGGGCGGTCATAAATTACGTTTGGATGACAGTATGCAAAGTATTACTTTGAGTTCTACGGGTAATATTGATATCAATGCCAAGGGCATTGTTACTATCAGAGGTAGCTTGATTAAACTGAACTAAAAGTTAAGGAATTTTTGTATGAGCAGACCAGCAGCTAGAATTACAGATGCCGTAGCCCATCCCCTCCCACCTGTATTAACGGGAGGGCCTGGTAGCGCTAATGTATTGATAGGGAATTTACCAGCTTGGCGGGGGATTCCTTTAGCCTCAGCAGGTGCAATACTATCGGCAAAAGCAGTTAGCGAGACAGGGATTAAAGCAGCCGAAGCTGCCACAATAGCAGCGGCAGGAACCCCAGGATTGCCAGCAGCTAAATTGGCTGAAGAAACAACGAAAGCAACGGCTGCGGCAAGCATGAGCAGTACGATTGTTGGTGGGGCTGGTGGGGCAGATATCCATAATTGCGCTACACCTTTGCCAGTTCCCCCACATGGTCCTGGCGTTGTAATTGGTGGTAGCAGTACAGTTTTGATTAACGGGCTTCCCGCCAGCCGCTTGGGAGATACAATTGTGGAAGCAGTTGGACCACCGAATAAAATATTAGCGGGCTGTGCTACTGTATTAATTGGCGGTTAATCTTAGCCCTAAACATTTCAACAGGACTTACTAGCAATCTAGAAATAAGGTTTCAGCGTAAATCTCGGGTTCCAAAGCGACGATTTATCAGAGAAACAGGGTTTGGGAGTGTAAGTCCCGCATCGAATCTCAAATCTGAAATTAGCAATTTGTACTTACTGGTAGTACCTGGAGGAGTTAGGTCATGAACGATCGAGTATTAGCCAAAAAGAAAACCTCGGTGACGCCACCTGTGGCTACTCCAGCAAGTTCGCCCCTATTGCGACGCCCGTTGACTGAGGAGGTATCTGAATCTGTTGGCAGCAATTCAAACATATCCAAGGAATTAGGAGGGGTTCAACCAAAAACTATTCGTCGTAGGTTGAATTGGGAAAATATCACTGTAGAAGCGCCGAATCGATCGTCCGCTTCTAGCACTTCGGCAGGAGGAATTCAGCGTCTTGAAACCTCTGATGTGAAGGAACAAGAAGAATCAAAAGAACAGCAAAACAAGGAATTAGTTCAAACCAAACTAACTGTTGGCGCACCGGGCGATAAATACGAACAAGAAGCTGACAGCATGGCGGCGAAAGTCATGACGATGCCAGACTCAGCCATAAAGCCGCCAATTCAACGTCAAACCGGGGAAGAAACAGAAGCAGTCCAAATGCAACCTCTGGTAAATTCCATCACTCCAGTGGTGCAGCGCGAGTCCGGAGAGGAAGAAGAAGTCCAGATGAAGTCCCAGGTGCAACGAGCATCTGATGGGAGTTCTGTGGCTTCTGGCAATGTAGAAAACCAGCTCGCGGGTTCTAAGGGTGGAGGTAGTCCTTTACCCGATGATGTACGTAGTTACATGGAGCCACGCTTTGGGGCAGATTTTAGCTCAGTGCGGGTGCATACTGACTCGCATGCCGTACAGATGAACAAGGAGTTGGGAGCCCAGGCCTTTGCTCATGGTAGCGATATTTACTACGGTGCAGGAAAGTCTCCGGGGAAGAATGAATTGACGGCCCATGAATTGACGCACACAATTCAGCAGACGGGTGCAGCGCAGCTAAACAAGTCGGTGTTATCAAAACCTGAGCCAGAACAAGAGCAGAAACAACCACTTCAGGCGAAGAAACTCTCCAGTAGCACACCCGAAGTTATTCAAACCCAATTTTCAACAACTCAAAGCGAATCAATTTCACTTCAGCGAGATCCAGAGGGTGGTTTCAAGCAGGGCGTACTGGGCGTTTGGGACCGTGTGAAAGAGGGATGGAATAGCCTGAAGAACTTGGGAGGGGTTAATCAGGAAGTGATTCTTGGTCTTTCTCAGGCACTAGGGGGGTTAAGCGCAGATAGAAAGGAAAAAGCCCGTAACGATACATTAGCTCTTCGTCACGAGGAAATAGAGCTAGTAGTTAAATCTGCCGGAGACTGGAATAAGGTCAAAAAAACCTACGTTAAAGTCCCCAATTTGATGAAACAAATCCTTGCATACCGAGAAAGGGAAGTTCTTAACATTTATAATCAGGCTTATAATAGTAACCAGGAATTGAGCCAACTTGATCTGGTTGTAGGAGGAAACGTAATACTTCGGAATAATCCGATAGATTTGGTCGCGGCAGGAAGTAATGACTTAACATCTGACTACGACGTTACGTTTGCTGCTGAAGCTGGGAACGAAAAGCTGGAGAGTTTAGCGGTCAGAGAATTTAATAAATTCTTCCGTCAAAAGTGGACTTTAGAGTCAGGTATTATCTTTGATACTAATGTTTACACCACGGGTCATATGCGCCCGCCAGCCTTTAAGGGTGACGGGAAAAAGTTGAAGTTGGTGAATAATTTAGTGGATAAGGTTGGCAAATTACGTAAATTTCTTAAAGATATTGAAAAGATTACTCCGCAGAATCTAACGCAAGACCAAATAATTGAGAGGGATCAAAGAAGGAATGAAATTAATGAAGTAGTTAGCATAATCAATGGGTTAAAACATGAGGGAACTCCTATAAATTTGCCTCAGCTAGAATGGAGTAATGTGCGGCAATTTACCAAGCACCTTACATCTTTACAAGAAGAAAAGTTAGCACCAAAGGTAGCACAAGAGTACCAAGACAGCAAAGACAGCTACGGAGCAGGGCCAGAGTTCGATGACCTAGCTATGGTTATGTCGCTAGTCCACATGAAGGAATTTTGGGAAGAACAACCCAAAGGGTTTCCAAACTGGGACGATGTTAAAAGTGGTCTGGCGGGCAACAACGTGCCTGCTGGCGATGTGAAAAATTTGAACGCAGAACGACTCGAGCAAGCTAGCGAGATCCACACAGAGCTTGTCAAGGAGCGCGAAGGCAAAATCAAGCAGGCGGAAGAACAGTTGCGACAGAAAGACCCCAAGCGAGCAAAGAGAGCTAATGTAGAAATGAGGGCAAATAACCTACTCTACGAAGAATATCTTCTGAAAATAGATGAAAAACGTGGTGAAGTCGAAAAGGCCGAGGAAAACCTCCGTCAAATCCGAAAAGCAGAGCAAAGTGGAAAGCAAAGCGAAGATCAAAGCAAAGAGGCTTTAAAGCAAGTAAATGCCTTAAAATTACAATTGCAAACACTGCAAAGCAAAGCAATGTTTTTTGCCAACGAAGCTTATATGACTGCTATTGCTGCCGAGCAAGTAGTCCTCAATCAACAACTAGGCTTAGGTGTTGAGTTACCTACGGCTCAATACTTAGCATCTATTAACGACCAAATGGCTTTTGTAGGAGAACAAATGCTTCACATTAAAAAGGAATTTGGCAAGGCATTGTGGAAAACTTCTAAATACGTAGATAGGATTCTAACAGCAATAGACAAGACCTCTGTGCAAGTTAAGTAGACTGTAGAGGCAACAAATTCAACAGTAATAACCGATATCTCTGAGCAAGTTAACGATAGTTTAGATGCAACAAATCAAACTGTTAATGTAGTACCCAGTGAGGAGATAATGAAGAAAGTAGGCATATTACTTCCCTTGGTTGAAAAACTTAAGGGTATTAAGAAGAACTCCGAAGATAAAGACGGAGACGCCAAAAAATTGGTTTCGCAGAATAATGAGCAGCATCCAGACCGCAAAAATTCCGAAATTTTAGGAGCGAGTTCAGCCGAACTAGCGGGCAAAATCTTAAATTTGGCAACTGAGGTAAATAATGAAGTGCAGAGCTACTTGAATCTCTCACGCAACTCAAACGAGTAGGTTAAAAAACTTATGCAATCTCAACCATTTCCATGCCTTCGGACTTTCAATGATTCAGACGCCGTTGAAGTTATTGCCATGAGTCCAGATGGTAGTACGCTCATCAGTGGAAATTGGAACGACGCGATAAAAGTTTGGAATTTAACTAATGGTCAACTACAGCGGACGCTGGCAGGACACACACATACGGTGAATGCTCTTGCGATTAGCCCAAACGGGCAAATTCTCGCCTCGGGTAGCGAGGATGAAACCATCAAACTTTGGGGCTTAGACACAGGTGAAGTCAGACACACTATAAAGAATTCTTTTGAAGAAGCTAGGAAACATATTGTTTGTTTAGTCTTTAGTCTTGATGGTCAAATTCTCTATAGTGGCTCTCAAGGCGGTAGTAGTCATTACTGGGATGTCAACAGGGGCCAAATGTTGGGAAGCTTAGGGATGGCTTCCTCAGGAAGTCAGCTCCTTGCCATGAGTGCTGATGGTCGAACACTGGCAGGTACTTATGTAGGTAAGTTGATGGTATACAATTTGCCGCAACACACTCGGCGGTTCACCATTAAAACAGGTCACGGCACTCCATCGCTGGCTATCAGTCCAAATGGGAAGACAATTTTTATTGGAGATTATGATGGTAAGATTCATGTGTGCGATGCACGCCAAGGTCAAGAACTATCGAGACTTGGAGGACATTCAGGTATTGTAACAGCTATTGCCGTCAGTCCAGATGGCAAAATGTTGGCAAGTGGCAGTAAAGGAGGGATTATCAAGCTTTGGGAACTCGACTCTCAAACCGAACTCTGTACCTTAGAAGGACATTCAAAAGATATCACCGGACTGATTTTTAGTCCAGATAATCAAACTTTGGTTAGTAGTAGCGGTGACACCAGTATCAAAGTCTGGGCAGTTAGGTAAGTAGCTGACTGATGTGGCTGGAACATTAGCGTTCTATTCATTAGACTTTTCCAAATTACTTGAATATACATAACACAGGGTCGTAGGTAAAAAATAGGCAGGATAAATTACTGCAATATCTGCGTTATTTTAACAAGCATACAGGTGGCGGTAGATATGTCGTAATTAGTCTAGACGGACAAGCTTTGGTGAGCGGAAGTTGAGATAATCCCCTTCAATTTTGGTATCGGGTAACAGGTCAACTAATGCGTACTCTGGAGAGCCACAACGGCCTTTTGACCTGTGTAACCCTCAGTCGTGAGGGATAAACCCTAGTCAGCAGTAGGGGGGACAAAACTGTCAAAATTTGAGAATTTAACGCAGGCGAATTGAAGCATTTATGGAAAATTTACGAATCAGAAGAATACAGGATAGCTGATTCTTTTGTCATTAGTACCGATGTAAAAACGCTGGATACAGGTATTCAAGGGGGCAGTATTTATTACTGGGATGTCAATGATGAGGTTAGGTTTCAGGCGAGCCAGGGGCAAGAAAGTAATTAAGAAGCTTTGAGGAGCCTGAAAACTTACCCAGTAGAATTATATCGAACCTTTAAAAGAGCGCCCAGGGACGGAGAATTACAAGGTGGGAATATCAAAATGCGATCGTACTGTGTAAAATCTCAAGTATGGGAGCCGAGTCCTGGGCAACTAGGGTTAATCCGGTAGGTAGCCCTTGAAATGCTTTGCTAATGATGAAATTGCTTTTAGGAGTGCAATCAGATATGAGCCTTTACAACAGGCTCACTCTGGACACGGCGCCGTGTCGTTTTCCTACCTAAAAATAATTGATGCTCACCTCACTTGGATATAATCATCGCCCGATTTATTTTCGGGAAACGGCACGGCGCCGTGTCCTGATTCCTGCTGACTTTCTCCACCTAATAAAAATTTATGTCAGAATAAAATGAACCCTACCCAGAGACAAAAGATATGACGCGAGAGGAAGCAGTGCGACGAATTGAGCGGGCCGCCGAGGAAAAATTGAGGGAACTGGATTTGTCGGGGTTGGAGTTGGAAGAATTGCCACCGGAAATTGCCAAGTGTACGCAGCTTGAGACTTTGCTGTTAACGGGTTGCGATGAAAAGAAAACAAGTAAAGAGGAAACAAGATGGTTGACGAATAAGTTAACTGAGTTTCCTGATGCTGTTCTTCAATTAACTAACTTAAAAAGACTTAACCTCAATCACAATCCGATTACCTTCATCCCAGAAGTGATCGGGCAACTGTCGAATCTGACACACCTTACCCTCTTTAACACTCAGATTACCCAACTACCAGAAGCGATCGGGCAACTGTCCAATCTGGCAGAGCTTGACCTCGAATACAATCAGATTACTCAACTCCCAGAAGCGTTCGGCAAACTGTCGAATCTGACAGATCTTAACCTCTGTGAAAATCAGATTACCTCCATCCCAGAAGTGATCGGGCAACTGTCGAATCTGACAACGCTTAACCTCAGTCAAAATCAGATTACCTCCATCCCAGAAGTGATCGGGCAACTGTCGAATCTAGAAGAGCTTATCCTCATTGACAATCAGATTACCTCTATCCCAGAAGCGATCGGGCAACTGTCCAATCTGAGAGCGCTTTGGCTCACTTACAATCAGATTACCTCCATCCCAGACGCGATCGGGCAACTGTCGAATCTGGTAGTGCTTAGCCTCAGTGACAATCAGATTACCTCCATCCCAGAGGCGATCGGGCAACTGTCCAATCTGAGATGGCTTAAGCTCGATAACAATCAGATTACCTCGATCCCAGAGGCGATGGGGCAACTGTCGAATCTCGAAGAGCTTGACCTCAGTGATAATGAGATTACCGAAATCCCAGAGACGACCACAGAACTGCCGAAGCTGACAAAGCTTTTTTTCGATGGCATGAGATACCCCAAAAATTTCACATGGGACTAGAGGACTGGGGAAGCTGACAAAGCTCGATCTCGGTGACATGAGATGAGGGGAATTTCAAAGGATCTCGGGCAACTGTTTGCAGCAGTTCGGCGGAAGGAGTCTGGGAATCTCCCCAAGTAGGTTGCTAAGAAGGCGGGTTAAGACCCCAGAGACAGATAGGTAGCCTTGGAATTGGTTTGCTGATGATGAAATTGCTTTCAGGAATGCAATCAGATATAAGCCTTTACAACAGGCTCACTCCCGACAGGGCCCAACAAAGATTTATGTCAGAATAAAATGAACCCTACCCAGAGACAATAGACATGACGCGAGAGGAAGCAGTGCGACGAATTGAGCGGGCCGCCGAGGAAAAATTGAGGGAATTGGATTTGTCGGGGTTGGATTTGGAAGAATTGCCACCGGAAATTGCCAAGTGCACGCAGCTTGAGACTTTGCTGTTAACGGGTTGCGATGAAAAGAAAACAAATGAAGAGGAAACAAGATGGTTGACGAATAAGTTAACTAAGTTTCCTGATGCTGTTTTTCAATTAACAAACTTAAAAATACTTAACCTCAATCACAATCCGATTACCTCCATCCCAGAAGATCTCGGGCAACTGTCCAATCTGGATTGGCTTAACCTTGGTTACAATCAGATTACCTCCATCCCAGAGGCTCTCGGGCAACTGTCCAATCTGGAATCGCTTTACCTTTATTGCAATCAGATTACCTCCATCCCAGACGCGATTGAGGAATTGTCCAATCTGAGACTGCTTGACCTCCATGACAATCAGATTACTTCCATCCCAGAGGCGCTCAGGCAACTGTCCAATCTGACAGAGCTTTCGGTTAGTAGAAATCAGATTACCGAAATCCCAGAAGCGCTCAGACAACTGCCGAAGCTGGAAATATATGAATAGGCTGAGGGAGCTGTAACAATTTTCAGTCCTAAATGGGGAAATTGGATATTCCAACCGTCTATGTTAAGAAAACTCAGGCCACTGGTAAGCACGTTTTGGTTCTCCTTGGTTCTCCAAAAATTTGATGGCGTGGGAAGTAAAGACATTATTGGGGGCATTAGGACTCGCCTAAAGCCGCCTCAGCGAATTGAGGTAGTGACTCAAAAGACCTTTGCGACTCCCCCCACATGGCCGCTTAGTTGTAATCAGTGATATTCTTACAATTTATTAACTGGCTTCCCGCCAGCCGCTTAGGACATACAATTGTGGAAGCACTTGGACCACCGAATAAAATTTTAGCGGGCTGTGCTACCGTATTAATGGGCGGTTAATCCTAGCCCTAAAAATATCAACAGGACTTACTAGCAACCTAGAAATAGGGTGGTTCGCGTAAATCTCGGGTTCCAAAACGAGGAGTTTTAAGAGAAACCGGGCTGGTGAGCGTAAGTCCCGCATCGAATCTAAAATCTGAAATTAACAATCTGCAATAA
>Ga0164304_10000378_pt1 | contig 12234 bp, 7 predicted proteins | sample Whisoiple_217_MG_FD_110216 | JGI IMG/M metagenome (GOLD analysis project Ga0164304, IMG submission 110216) | Soil microbial communities amended with pyrogenic organic matter from upstate New York, USA - Whitman soil sample_217_MG | ecosystem: Environmental > Terrestrial > Soil > Agricultural...
TGGGTCGTGAAGCAGTGGCGCATGGAGTGGACCTCGAAGTCGGGCAGCCCCTAGTCGAAGTCGAGCGCCAGATTCATCGCCGGCGGCGAGTGTGTGAGCGCGCCGACCGAGATGTAGTCCACGCCGGTTTCCGCGATCGCGCGCACCGTGTCGAGGGTGACCCCGCCCGAGGCTTCCACGCACGCCTTTCCGCGCGCGAGCACGACCGCCTCGCGAATCGTGTCCACCGGCATGTTGTCCACGAGCACCTCGTCCGCGCCGGCCTCGATCGCCGCCCTGACCTGATCGATCGAATCGCACTCGACCTCGATCTTCGCGCCGGGAGGCGCGAGCTCGCGAACGCGACGAACGGCGACCCCCACGTCACCGTCCACGGCCTTGAGATGGTTGTCCTTGATCAGGACCGCTCGTGCGAGGTCGAGTCGGTGGTTCACGCCACCGCCAGCTCGCACAGCGTACTTCTCGAGACGGCGCCATCCGGGCGTCGTCTTCCGCGTATCCAGGATCCTCGCCCGCGTTCCCTTCACCGCATCGACGTACCTGGCAGCCAACGTCGCGATGCCGGACAGGCGCTGCATGAAGTTCAGCGCCGTGCGCTCCGCGGAGAGCAGGGCCCGGGCGTGTCCCGTCATGTAGATGACCGTATCGCCCTTCTCGACGCGGGTGCCGTCCTCGCTGTCCACGCGCATGGAGATCTTCGGGTCGAGGAGACGAAATGCCTCGAGCGCGAGCGAGACGCCGGCGATGCAGCCAGCCTGGCGCGCGACGAGCGACGCACGGGCGCGGCGCGATGAGAGGACCGTGGCGATCGTCGTCACATCGTTGAACGCCTGGTCTTCCTCGAGCGCTCCTCGCACGAGCGATGAGAGCTGGTCGTGTGTCAGCGGAAACCGGAGCCGGTCGTAATTGAGTGCCGGGACCGACAGCGGCGTTACCGTCCGAGGGGCGCGGAAAGAATCACCCGACGGGGACGGGTTGGGGGTTGGCGTCGTCATCTCATGCTCCTGTGCGCCGGGCCTTTCTCACTCACCCGGGTCCTGAGTGGATGCGGGACCAGGCGAAAGTGGCGTCTGACCTCCGATCGCCACCATTCGCTCGATCGCGCGTCGCGCCCGCGCGGCGACGTCGCCCCGGACCGTGATGTGATGCTCGAGAGCTTCGAGCGACCGCAGCACCTTGGGAAGCGTCGTCACCTTCATGTAGGCGCATTGTGCCCGGTCGCTCGCCGGGATGAACGTCTTCGTTGGATTCGCCTTCCGCAAGCGGTGAAGAATGCCGATTTCCGTCGCGACGATGAACGTGTCGGCCGCTGATTCAGCCGGCCGCCGGATCATCCCCTCGGTAGACAGGATCTGGACGCCCGTCGGATCCACATCGCCTGCCGATACCGCTTCGACCACGTTGGTCGCGCACCCGCACTCGGGATGGATCAGGAACTCCGCCCCGGGGTATCGCGCGCGCTGGCGGGAAATGTGCTCGGGATCGATGCCCGCGTGCACGTGACATTCGCCCATCCAGACGTGGATGTTCTCGCGGCCGGTGACTCGACGCACATGCGCTCCGAGGAACATGTCGGGGAGGAAAAGAATCTCCTGGTCGGCCGGAATGGAGTTCACGACCTCGACGGCGTTCCCCGACGTGCAGCAATAATCGCTCTCGGCTTTTACCTCGGCGGTGGTGTTCACGTACGAGACCACGACGGCGTCCGGGTGCTCGGCCTTCCATTCCCGAAGCTGGTCGGCGTCGATGGTAGACGCGAGCGAGCAGCCGGCCGCGAGATCGGGGAGCAGGACTTTCTTGCGCGGTGACAGGATCGCGGCCGTTTCGGCCATGAAATGGACGCCGCAGAAGACAATGATGTCCGCCTCGGTTTTCGCCGCTTCCCTGCTCAACCCGAGAGAGTCACCGACGAAATCGGCGACGTCCTGCACCTCGGATCGCTCGTAGTTGTGTGCGAGAATGACCGCGTTCCGTCGCTTCGCGAGCGCATGGATCCGCTCGGCAAGCTCGGGATCGGGACGCGTCTGGACTGGGAGAGCCATGTCGTAAATGTAGCCGGGCCAGATAGCTGAGCTACCTGCTCCGAACGGTCACTGTTGGCTGCCTGGATCGCTCACCACTCGATGTGCCGCCCCGTCCATTTGCGCTTGGCCCTCGGGAAATCAGACCGATAGTGTCCCCCGCGCGACTCCTTCCGCATCAGTGCAGCTTCGACGATGAGTCGGGCGGTTTCGCCCATGTTCGCTTCCTCGGTCGCGCCCTCGGGCAATCGCGAGATGATGTCGTCGAGCCTGCCGATGCACTTTCTGAGCCCTTTGGCGGTCCGCGCAATACCGGCGAACTCCCACATAACGAGGCGAATATCGTCTGCCGCGACCTGCGCCGCGCCACGGTCGGCGAGCAGCGGGACCCGCCACGTCTGCTTTCTCGGCACTGCCTTGAGCTGGGGAGTCTGGACGAGATCACGCGCGATACGCTCGGCGAATACGAGGCCCTCGAGGAGCGAGTTGGAGGCGAGACGGTTCGCGCCATGCACCCCGGTGCGCGACACCTCGCCGCAGGCGTACAGTCGCGTGAGCGAGGACCTTCCGGTGAGGTCCACAACGATCCCACCCATCATGTAGTGCGCTGCCGGCGTGACCGGAATCAGCTGTCGCGACGGGTCGATCCCGCGTGCCTTGCACAGCGCATAGATCCCGGGGAAGCGTTTCTTGAACCCAACCCCCAGCTGTCGTGCGTCGAGGTAGACTTTCCGACCGCCCGCCTGCTCGCGAAAGATCGCGCGCGCCACGACATCGCGCGGCGCGAGCTCGGCGAGGCGATGCCGGTCGCGCATGAATCGTTTGCCGTCGGCGTTCAGCAGCTTGGCACCTTCGCCGCGCACCGCCTCGGAGATGAGAGCGAGTGGATTCTCGGGCGTGTCGAGCGCAGTCGGGTGGAACTGCACGAACTCCATGTCTGCGAGCTTCACGCCCGCGCGGTGGGCAATGGCGTAGCCGTCACCGGTCGCCACAACCGGGTTCGTCGTGTATCGGTAGACCTGGCCGCAGCCGCCCGTCGCGAGGACGGTCGCGTCGGCAATGATCTCCACCGGCCGGCCGGCGACGCTCGCGCGCACACCGCAGCATCGTCCGCGGTCGACGATCAGATCCAGCACACGCGTCTTCTCGAAGACGGCGACGCGCTCGCTCTCCTGAACGCGCGCGCTCAGGGTACGAGCAACTTCGGCTCCGGTTTGATCGCCGTGGGCGTGTACGATGCGATGACGTGAGTGAGCCGCTTCTCTTCCGAGCTCGAGCTTACCATCGGATCCCAGGTCGAACTGGGCACCCGCAGTCTGCAGCTCGCGCACCCGCGCGGGTCCTTCCTCGACGAGCACCTCGACCGCGGCCGCGTCACACAACGCGGCGCCGGCAGCGAGCGTGTCCTTCCGGTGGAGCTCGGGCGAATCCCCGGCACCGAGCGCGGCGGCAATGCCGCCCTGTGCATAGGCGGTCGCGCTATCGAAGAGTGACCGCTTGGTGACGACGAGGACGTCGTCGGTCTGTGACGCGCGCCACGCCGTGTGCAGCCCAGCCACGCCGCTTCCGATGATCAGGAAACGGGTTCGTATGCGATCTGTCATGGGTGTGAATCAACATTCCCCCCACGAAAGATGGAAGCAACGCCCGACCGGTCAGCCGCGTCACGGCTCGCCATCGGCCTGCGACATCGCCGCTTGCTGCGGGTGCGGTTGCGTCTGGTCCGGTTGTTGACCGCGGCCGGTGTCTTTGGCCTCGCCGCTTGCGGGCTGCGGCCGCGGCCGGTCGTTAGGCGCGTCACCCTGGTTTCGTTGTCCCGATTTCATACGGTCCTCGTGCCCTGGAGTGATGAAAAACGTGAGGCCCGTCCGGTTTGGGACGGGCCTCACGGTTGAAACGAGTGGCCCCTCCCGTTGCGGAGAGGGGCCACAGTGAGCGGTGCTACGCTGCCAGTGCTCCTCTCCGAACGCCAACAAGCCCCGCCCCGAGTCCGAGGCCAAGGCCGACGAGCGTGGTAAGAAGGGTGAGGACCACTTTCGAGCTCATGGACGCACGTTATGCAAGCCAGTCATGTCGCGCAAGAGTCTCGAGGGACTACGCCGAGCGGTCGATGCACCCGGTGAACTTCGGGTTGTTTCGCTCGTCGCTCGAGACCGGGAAGTTCACGTCGCTGCCATACTCGCCGCCCTTGTGGTACTCCCCGACCGGAAACACGGTCTCCTGTGGCCGCGAGTACTGTCGCACGAGCCGGCGCATGTCTCCCAACCGATGCGCGGTGCCCCACATCCAGAAGGCGCGCTCGGTGAACAGCAGGTCCGTGCGCTCGACATCGTTCCCCGGATCCGCGAGCGGATCGAGGCCCGCGAACGCGCGAAGCGCGTTGAGCGTCGCCATGGCCGGCCCCGGCGTCCCGGCACGAAACTGCGCCTCGGCTTCAATGAGCCGCGCCTCGATGCCTGACGCCAGCACCACGTTCGACTGCAGATCCGGGTACTTCAGCTGCAGGTTGAATGGCGTCGCCCGGTCGAATCCAAGCTGTCCCGTAACGACGACGTCGAGACGCGGGTCCCTGGCGGTCACGTACGGCAGTCCGTTTTCACCCTCACGATCGGGCACGCTGAACGCGAACGTGTTCGCCGTGTAGTTCCAGATGCCGTTGTTCTGCCGGAGGCTGTTCGACGAGCTCCTGACAAGATACTGGAAGCTCGTCGGCACGTCGGCTGCTGCCGTAGCGGCGACATCTGGCCGGTTGAGATCGAGCAGCGCGCGCGCCTTGCCGACGCTCGCCAGGTTCACGAGATCGGCATCCTCCTGGGCCGTCGCGATCGTGATCGCCGAGTCGAACTTCGCGACCGCGATCTGCAGGACCTCGTCGCGCGTCTGCGGATCCCCGTAGGTGATGTTGCCACCCGCGTCTATCGTGCTGAACGGGACGCCGGAGCAGTAGTTCTCTCCGAAAAGCGTATACGAGAACCCGGCAAGGCTCAGCACTTCCGATTGTCCGTCTGCGCCGGCGTCGAGCTTGTTGTACTGCGACGACGCGAAGTCTGCCGTGGCGCGCGCTCGACTCAGGTCGAGAAACAGGGCGACCAGCGACAGGTTCGACGGAATGATGTCGCGCTGATCGACGGAGATCCGGTCCGGGAAGCTCTCCGCGTTCAGGAATTCGTCGCCGAGCAGACCCGACATCGTCGCCTGCCCTTCGTGACCGCCGTTCGCGAGGTCGGCGCCGCCGCTGAACGCGAGCTGGAAGCTCGAGAGCACGCCGTTGCGGACGGTTGGAAGCGCGGACTTGTCGTTCAGCTGGCCCGGCGACACGACGTCGATGTCCTTGACGTCAAGGGCCTTGTTTGGATTGCACGCAGCGGCGAGCAGCAGGGCGCCTAACAAGGCACCCCGGGTCGCGAGGTTGCGCGTGAGAGTCAGGTTGTTGATCATCTATGTCGATCCTTCGAATTCAGGTTTGGGCGTTTCACGGAACCAATCGAAACGGCTTTGCATTCGAGCATCGCGCAGACAAGGGGTCGGACTCGTTGAATCTCGACATCGCTGTCTGCCACGGATCTCGAATTCAACGAATCCGACCCCCACTACCAATCGAGGGGCACGCGGGCAGTGAAGTACCGGACCGGCGGCTGCGTGAGGAACTCGGCGGATCTGAAGTTCGAGGTGCCGTTCCAGTTGAGCTCCGGGTCGAAGCCGGTGTAGTTGGTCCACGTCGCCAGGTTGCGGCCCGCGAGCGTGAGCGAGAGGTTCGTCGTGCGCACGCGCCGCGCCCAGTCGTTAGGCGCGATGAGCGTCACCGACACCTCGCGAAGCTTCACGAACGAGGCGTCCTCGACGTAGCCGGCGTCCGTGCCCAGGAGCGACGCCATGCGGCGCGCCTGGTCGAACAGCGGAGCCTTCGGGTCGTAGGCTGCCTGGCAGGTCTGGAAAGCGACACACCGGAACTGCTCGGTCGCATTGTACAGCTCGTAGCCGCCCCGGTGATCGACAACCCCGCCAACCCGCACGTACTTGTAGAGCGTGAAGTTCGTGTTCAGGGTGAGCTCACGCTTCGGCAGCGGATTGCCGAGATAGGCGACATTGTCGCCGATCTTGACCTCGCAGTCGGGCGTGTCGTCCGCCGACGTCGGGCCGCAGCCGAACGGGCTGATGATGCCGTCGTTGTTCTTGTCCTGCCACGAGATCAATGGCCGCTGCCAGTAGCCGGCGGTCGGCTGCCCCTCGACGAAGCGCTGGATGGCGTTGCCGTCCACGGCTCCGAGCCCGAGGAAGATCGTGTCGACGCCGGCACCTAACGTGACGAGGCGGTTACTGTTGACCGACCCGTTCAACGTCAGGTTCCACTTGAAGTTGTTGTAATCGAGCACGGTGGCGTTGAGCGTCCCTTCGACGCCCTTGTTCGTGACCTCGCCGAGATTCTCGAAGCGGGTCTGCGCCCCGGTGGACGGCGCGAGCTGTCGCTGGATGAGCGCGTCCTTCGTGGACTTGTTGTAGTAGGTGAGCTCCAGCGACACCCGGCTGTTCAGCAGGCCGAGGTCGAGCCCGCCCTCGTACTCCGTGGACAGCTCGGGCTTGAGGTTCTCGTTGCCGACGTTCGGCCCGAGCTCGAGGGCGCCGACGTCGCCCACCTCACGCCTAACGCCAACTGCCTGGTAGAACGAGACGGCATTCCGGAAGCCCGGTCGCTGCCCCGATTGCCCAACCGACCCGCGCAGCCGGAGGGAGCTCAGCACATTGTTCTTGGGGAACCACGACTCGTCGCCGATGACCCAGGACAGGCTCGCCGACGGATAGTACACCAGCTTGAAGTCCTGGCCGAACGAGCTGTTGTCGTCGCCACGAATGGCGGCGGTGAGAAACAGCCGGTCGCGCCACGCGAGTTTCTGCTGGACGTACCCGCCGAGCGTCACGATGTCGCTGTTCTGCTGCGTCGCGGCAAACCCGAACGTCGTACCGGCGACGGAGCTCGAGCCCGCGGCGAGCCCTTCGCCCGCGGCCTGCGTCCCGTTCACCGTCTCCTTGTTGTACTGCGTGCCGATCGACGTGGACGCCGCGAGGCCCGACAGGTTGTAGGACGCCGTCGCGTTCAGGTTCGCCGTGTACGTCCAGAAGCTGTACGGATTCGAGGTCGCATTCCCCTGATTCCGTCGGTCAGGCTCCGGAATCAGGTTCGGCTGAATGACCTGCAGGTCGGAGCGTCCGGCGTAATCGAGGCCCGTCACGCCCACGACGCTCAACCATGGCAGCGGGCGCCAGTTGCCGTTACCCGACAGCGTCGTGCGATCGGTGTTCTGCGCCGTGTAGATCTGGTTGAGGACCTCCACCGGGTAGAACAGGTTACCATGGAGGTCGGGGTCATCCTCGGCGCTGCCGAAGAGGCCGTTCGCGATCGGGCTCAGATCATTGTTGTCGTTCTGCGGCAGCTTGAGCCGCGACTGATTGAACCCGGCGTTGACGCCAACGTCCAGCTTGGGCCCCAGTTGGCCCGTTAGGTTCGCGCGGATGCCGGTGCGGCGTACCTCGTTGTTCGTGTATACGCCATGCTCGCGCCCGAAGTCTCCGGCGAGGTAGTACTGGACGATATCGGTTCCGCCACTTGCGCTCGCCCCGAACTCACTGCGCCAGCCGTCCACGAAGGGGCCGTGCTGCTCGAGGGGATTGAAGCTGAGGACCGAGTCGGGCTTCGGCGCGCAGTCACCACCGAGCTGGGACTCGAGCGAGCAGAAGCGAGTCCGGCGCGGCACTGCGCCAGTCGTTAGGCCGATCCGCTCGAAGTTCGCGGGGTATGATGTCACGTCGCGAACGCTTCCGCCGTCGGCGTACGCCGACCATTTCGTCCTGCCGGCCCGGCCGCGTTTGGTGGTGATCTGGACGACGCCGTTCGCGGCCGCCGTCCCATAGAGTGCGGCCGCAGCCGGACCCTTGATGACCTCGATGTTGTCGATGTCCTCGGGGTTGAGGTCGTCGAGCCGACTCGGATTCTGACCGCCAATGTCGATCGTGGATCCCGACACATCGCTGATCGTTCGAACACCATCAATGATGACGAGCGGCTCGTTCGACAGCGACAGACTGTTCGACCCACGGATGCGGATGCGTGACCCGCCTCCCGTCGTGCCACTGGTCTGCGTGACCAAGACGTTCGCCGCACGCGAGGACAGAAGGTCGTTCACGCCATTGACGAGCGTCTTCGGAATGGAATCCGTGTTGATCGTGGCGACGTTGTTGCCCGATTCGCGCCGCAGCTCGGACTCGCCTGTCGCGCTGACGACCACCTGATCCAGTCGCGTCGCTGTTGCGCCGAGCGCGAAGTCGGCGGTGACGGTTTCGGTGCCGCTGACGGTGAGGCTCCGTGTCTCCGCCTCGTAGCCAAGGCGAATGACCCGAATGCGGATCGCCCCGCCGGGAACGGCGGTCAGCCGGTACTGACCAGCATCACTCGTCCGTGCGCCGCGCGTGGTGCCGACGATCAGGACCTGTGCATCCGCGATGGGCTGTTGTGTTGCCCGGTCGGTGACACGACCCGCTATCGTGCCGGTCGCCTGGGCGTGAGTGGCGACGACTGGCACGAGCATCGTTGCACCACCCGCGAGAATCCGACGAAGTAATCTCTTCATCGTGCGTCCTCCTCGAGTTCGCGCGCCGATGTTCTGGAGTCTCGCGGTTCGACCGTGCTCGACGCCCAGAACGCCTGGTTCGGCGCAGTGAGAACCGAGCAGATAGATCGCCGTAACGAAGGCGAGCAATCATTCTGGGATGAAGCGATTCGATCGGTGATCGATGGTGAAGGCGAGGTGCCCGACCGGACCTGATCGACTCGTCCCAACCCTAACGACGAAACGACGAGTGAGATGACGCTCAAGTCGAGGTCGGCATGCCGACTTGCCTCGTCATCGCGATCCCATCGCGTGGGGCCGCCCCGCCACTAACTTTTCCGTGTGCGATTCCGACATCCGCGAGTCGCGATTGCCTTCGCGATCGCCGGCGCCATCGAGCTGGTTCTCTCAGTGCCGGCCCGAGCGCAGACGGGTGCCGACCCCATGGAATCGCGCGATTCGACACGCGCGAGCTTTGGGCTTCGTGCGCAGGCGATCGCGCTCGCTACGCGCATGAACCCGGGGCCCGCCGACCGCAGCTACACCGAGGGCTACCTCGCCCAACCGCTCATCATGGCGCACGGCGGCGTGCTGGACGGACACCTCGCGGGCGTGGTGACGCTCGACTTCGAAGGATTGACCCTCGGTCGCGGACAACTCAACACTGGCACGTACGGAGAGGGGTACGCGGATCGGCGCCACCCACACACGTACCTGCACGAAGCGATCGCGGTCGCGAGCGGAGCTTTCGGTCGCCTCGGGGTATCACTGGCCGGAGGCAAGGGCTTCGTTCCGTTCGGCACCGACGACCCGATGACCCGGCCGTTTGCCGCGTACCCCGTGAACCATCATCTCGCCCAGATCCTGGAGCGGTACGTCGCGATCGCGGCAGCGAGCGCCGGTCCGCTCACCCTCGAAGGCGCTGTATTCAATGGCGACGAGCCAGCGAGCCCCGGCGCGCCCCCTGACGCGAGCCGCTTCGGAGACTCGTGGGCAGTGCGCGCAACCGTGACTCCGCATTCGCTGCTGGAAGTCGAGGGCAGCTTCGCCTCGGTCACGTCGCCCGAGCTCGTGGGCGGTGGTGGCCGAGACCAGCGCAAGTGGAGCGTCGGAGCTCGACTCGCGCAGCCACTTGGTCGTCTCAGCTCCGCGCTCGTCGAATGGGCGCGAACCGACGAGCTGGTAGGCGACGCGAAAGCGAATCAATTCACGTCGTTCCTCGCGGAAGGGTCGACTGCCGTCGCGCGGGCGACAGTGAGTGCGCGGTTCGAGAACACCACGCGCCCGGAGGAAGAGCGATTGCTCGATCCGTTCCGGTATTCGCGCAGCCCAACGGACCTCGCCATCATCGGCATAACGCGCTGGCAGATCGGGACCATTGCCGTGGCCACACCGCTCCGGGCACGACGCGTGGACATCGCGCCGTTCGTGGAAGTCTCATACGCTCATCCAACCGAGGAGCTCACGCCGTCCGCGTTCGTGCCGCAGGACTTCTACGGTTCCACGTCGATCTGGAGCGCGTCGGTCGGACTACGACTCGGGATCGGCTCGATGGCCCATCGCATGGGACGATACGGCGCCGGCATGCCTAACGTTCCCGGCGCGGCCGTGGCAGGCGGCCAGCACGTCCACTGACCCACACCAACACGTACATTTCGGGATGGCATTCAGACCTCGTGCGTTTCGCGGGCCGCTCGCAACGCTGTTCGCCGCCGCCCTCGCTGGCTGCAGCTCCGATTCCCCAACCGCCGCCAAGCCGTTCACCGGGCCGTCGCTGTCCGTGATCGGGCACGGTCAGACGACCGTGCGCTACACGGCGGAGCTCTGGACGCGAGGCACCATCGCGTACACGACGACGTGGAGCCAGCGGCCCCCGACGGGCGTTGGAAACGCGGTGTACATCTGGAATATCGCCAACAACACGCCGGTCATGGTGGATTCGCTCATCGTCGAGAACGCCACCACGTTAGGCGACATCCAGGTGTCGGATGATGGCGCGCTGCTCGTCGTGGCCACCGAGCGCGCCAACGGGTCGATCGTCATCTATGACCTGACGAACCCAACCAAGCCCGCACGGCTCACACGCTATCAGACGGACAACACGAGCAACGGCGTTCACACCGCCGAGGTGGCGCGAGTCGACGGCAAGCTCTACGCGTTTCTCTCGATCGACCCGCCGACGGCGCGTCTCGTGATCGTGGACCTGTCGGACCCTCGCAATCCCCTCGAGGTGATGGTGCGGACCATGGGCAACCCGTTCGTCCACGATGTCTTCGTGCGCGACGGGCTGCTGTTCACGGCCCTCTGGGACGATGGCCTGACCATATGGGACGTGGGTGGCGGAGGCAAAGGCGGGACGCTCGCCAACCCCGTGCAGATCGGGAACGTGCGCACGGCTCCCTGGTCGCCGTCCGTTGGTGGCAGCGAAGCGCACAACGTGTGGTGGTTTCATGACGCCGCCGGCGGCGCAAATGCGAAGCGCTTCGCGTTCGTTGGCGAGGAGGCTCCCGGCAGCAACGGCTCCGTTCTCAACTCATCGAACGGCGATATCCACGTCCTGGACGTGAGCGACATGTCGGCGCCGCGCGAAGTCGCATTCTACCATGTGGACGGTGCCGGCACGCACAACTTCTCGGTCGACGAAGAGCGCGGCATCCTCTACGCGGCGTACTACAACGCGGGCGTCCGCGCGCTCGACGTGCGCGGCGATCTCTCGAGCTGTTCGGCCGACCAGAAGGCCGCCGATGGGCGCTGCGACCTGCGCAAGATGGGACGCGAGCTGGCGGCAGGTCTCGCCAACGCCCAGACATTCATCTGGGGTGTGCACTTCGACGGCAGCTTCGTGTACGCGTCGGACATGCTGTCCGGCCTCTGGAAGCTCACGGCCGCTTCTCGGACCGCACAGTGAGTGACCCGAGCGGAGCGAGGGATCGGATCAAAGGGGTCAGAGTCGCTTGAATGCGAGATCTCTCAGAAGCCGAGGTGCTGGAATTCAAGCGACTCTGACCCCTTTGATCCATCGGGATGACAAGGCTTGCCCGCCCCCGTTCGCCAACGGATGTTATCCGCGAGATGAAACGGCTTCTCACCCTCCTCGGCGTGCTCCTCGTGGCGCACGTCGCGCTGTTGTTTGTCCGCCCACGCGGGGCATCCTCGGCCCAGACGAGCGACGCGATCGACGTCGGGATCGTCTTCGACGTCGGCGGCCGCGGCGACAAGTCGTTCAACGATGGCGCCTACCTCGGCGCCGAACGGGCCGTGCGACAGCTTGGAGCCCACGTGCGCTTCATCGAGCCTGGCGAAGGCTCGGATCGCGAGGCCGGCCTTCGACTCCTTGCCGCGGAGGGAATGGACATCGTCATCGGCGTCGGCTTCATCTTCACCGATGACCTGACGCAGCTCGCAAAAGAGTACCCGAAGACGAAGTTCGCGGGCGTCGACTACTCGGTCGCGACGGACAAGGCCGGTAACGTCGTCCCCCCACCACCGAACCTCGCCGCGCTCAAGTTCCGCGAGGAGCAGGGATCGTTTCTCGTCGGCGCGCTCGCCGCACTGGTGGGCAAATCGAAGAAGCTCGGCTTCGTCGGCGGAATGGACATTCCGCTGAACCA
>Ga0164304_10000379_pt1 | contig 12216 bp, 11 predicted proteins | sample Whisoiple_217_MG_FD_110216 | JGI IMG/M metagenome (GOLD analysis project Ga0164304, IMG submission 110216) | Soil microbial communities amended with pyrogenic organic matter from upstate New York, USA - Whitman soil sample_217_MG | ecosystem: Environmental > Terrestrial > Soil > Agricultural...
GCCCCCCAATCACCACGGCTACTTCTCGCTGGGCACGAACTGCGACTACACCGCATCGCTGATCGGTCGAGTCCCCTTCTTTCTCGAGTCGAATCAGCAGATGCCGCGGACATTTGGCGCCAACCAGGTGCACATCAGCCAGGTCGTCGGTTGGACCGAAGTCGACTACCCGCTGGTCGAGGCTCACACCATCGTCCCGACAGACACAGACCAGGCGATCGCCGCGCTCGTAGCCGAACGCATCCCCGATGGAGCCACCCTACAAGCCGGGATCGGCGGCATGCCGAATGCGCTGCTGGCAATGCTCAAGGGACACAAGGAACTCGGAGTCCACACCGAACTACTCTCCGATGGCGTCATCGACCTCGCTGAGGCCGGCGTGGTGACCGGTGTACACAAGAAATTCCGTCGAGGAAAGATTGTTACCACCCTGGCCCTCGGTTCGCAGCGGCTCTACGACTTTCTGCACGAGAACTCCGCCGTGGATTTCGCTCCTGTCGACTGGGTCAACGATCCACGCGTTATCGCCAGGGAGCCGAACTTCGTTGCGATCAACGCCACGACCGAGGTCGACTTCTACGGCCAATGCGCATCGGAGACAGTGGCCGGGCGCTACTTCTCCTCCAGCGGAGGGCAATACGATTTCTCCCGCGGGGCAATGTATTCCGAAAACGGGCAGGCATTCATCGTGCTGCAGGCGACCACGCGAGACGGCTCAATCTCGAAAGTCCGGCCGACGCTGAGCCCTGGTTCGGTCGTTACGACCTCCAAGAACACCGTCGATAAGATCGTGACGGAATTCGGTGTGGCCGAGATGCGAGGACGAACCGTTCGCGAACGAGTTCTCGGACTCATCGCCATTGCACACCCGAAGTTCCGTGACGAGCTGACCGAGGCAGCTCGAACGATGGCGATGGTCTAGGAAATGCATTCGTCGATGAATACAGTTGGGAAACAAACCTTCCTACGAATCGCCGCCGACTACATTGAAAGCCTGGGTGGACGGGATCTGAGGGTCTGTGTGTTCGGGGAGAAAGTGGCCGAGCCGGTCGACCACCCACTTATCCGACCGTCGGTCAACGCAGCGGCCGCCACCTGCATGCTCGCCAACGTGTGCAAGCACCACGTCACGAAGTCGCCATACGAAATGGGAAGGCTTGCACAAGATCTCGCCGGCGACCTGGGCGCGACGATGCCGTCGGAGGCGGACCTCAAGCGCCCACAGATCGGCGGACTGCTGCAAGAACACGTCCGCGGCCAAGCCGACGCGCCAACCGAGGCATGCACCGGTGGTCAGCACGTGAGTGGACCGAACGAGGTGCCAACCCATTTCGCACAACACGGGAGGACACCAATGGCGGTGGACCAATCATGACAGCGGCACATACTGAACCGGTCATCTCCTCCGACGGTACCCGGCTGTTCGTCGTCGAAGAAGGTGACGGTGACACGGTGCTGTTCATTCCCGGGCTGGGATACGGCACATGGAGTTGGCACCACCAAGTCGGTCCCATCTCCGACGTCGCCCGGGTCCTGCTGATGGATAACCGAGGAGTCGGACTGTCCGACCGGCCGCTAGGCCCCTACTCCATCGAACAGATGGCGGAAGACGCCTTTCACGTGCTTACGCAGCGAGCTTCTGCCCCCGCACATGTCGTCGGGGCATCGATGGGCGGCTACATCGCGATGACGCTGGCACGGCGTCATCCAGAGACGGTCAAGTCGCTGGTTCTGATGGCCACCACCAGTGGTGGGAAGGGCGCGGTACCCGTGCCGAAAGACACTCTGGCCGCCTGGGCATCGGCGATACCCCTCGGTGCGTCCGGCTTCGCCCGCGCGACGATGCCGCTGTCCTTCGCGCCGGGATGGATCGAAAGCAATCCCAAGGAATTCGAAGAATTGCTCGAACTTCGACTCAAGGTCAGCACGCCGACCGAAAGCTGGCGAGCGCAATTCGAGGCGTGCGCGGCCTACTTCCGGCGAGGCCTGCCGCCGGGACCGATTCCCCATCACGCCGTCATCCTCCACGGCACGGCCGACCGCGTCGTCCCCTATGAGAACGCCGCACACCTGGCTCGCCGACTCCCGCAGGCACCGCTTATCACCCTCTACGGGGTCGGACACCTGTGCTGGGTCGAACAGGCGCCGCTCGTCAATGACGTCATCCGGGACGTCCTCGCTAGCCGCTCCATCCGAAACCACGCTTAACAGCTCCGACACCTACCAACGCGAACCCCGAAGGACGGCTCCAATGGACCGCTTCGTCGACATTTCCAGTAAACAACCAACCAGAAGGAGAAATCATGACGATCAAGCCATGGCACGGCGTTGTGGTCGCGAGCGCGCTACCGTTTAACGACGACCTGTCGGTGGACTACGGCGCCTTCGCCGATCACGTTCGGTGGCTGGCCGAGAATGGGTGTCACGGAATCACCCCGAACGGCTCGCTCGGTGAGTACCAGTGCTTGACCCCTGAGGAGCGCGCCAAGGCCGTTGAAGTCGCGGTCGGGGCCGCACCTGATGGCTTCACCGTGGTGCCGGGTACCGGCGCATACGGTGCGCGTGAGGCGGCTCAATGGGCCCGCCAAGCCAAAGAGGCCGGCGCTCACGCCCTGTTGTCATTGCCTCCCAACGCTTACCGAGCAGACGACGACAGCGTAGTCGAGCACTACGAGCAGATTGCCGCGGTGGGATTGCCGGTCGTTGCGTACAACAACCCGCACGACACCAAGGTCGACATGTCCCCGAAGCTACTGGCTCGCATGCACGCCGCTGGCTTGATCGTGGCAGTCAAGGAGTTCAGCGGCGACGTTCGTCGAATCTATGAGATACAGGAACTGGCCCCCGATCTCGACGTTCTGGTGGGTACCGACGACGTCGTGCTCGAGCTCGCCGTCGCCGGCGCCAAGGGATGGATCGCCGGTTACCCCAACGCATTGCCGGCGGCGTCGGTGCAGCTGTGGGAGCTCTCGGTCGCCAAAGATCTCGATAAGGCGCTGCCGATGTACTGGGATCTGCACGCGCTGCTGCGGTGGGACTCCAAGCCGGAGTTCGTTCAGGCGATCAAGCTGTCGATGGATGTGGCCGGACGCAAGGGTGGCGTGTGTCGTCCGCCGCGACGGCCGCTGTCCGATGATGTCGCCGCGTCGGTGAAGAAGGACACCGAGAAGGCCCTCGCCGCCGGTTACCGCTGACGGTACGGAATTGCTGTGCGGGGCGGGCGGGGCTTCCCGCCCGCACCGTCAGCGCCCAGTGGGATGAGCTTGTGTATCAGGATCAGCCCGCGGTGCTGAGCCGCGGCGGTGCCCCAAGTTCGACGGTCGATATGCCAGAACTGCTGCGGCCGAGCAATTTTCGAGCCTCGATCCAGAGTGATAAAGGACGGGTTGCATGTTAGTACAACCGAATTCCACACGCCCGGCGACCGATTCGATGCATGCATCAGACCGCCAACCCCTGCGTCAGATATCACCGGGCCGCGCTCCGATTACATTCAGACCGTTGGCAGCAACGATCCCCCATGAAGCAGGATCAGGCCGATCTCTCGACACATTCCACCGACAGATCATTCAATTCGTGCTGGCGTGGGCGCCATATGGCGGCCCCCCGATGAAGACGCGTTCGTCGAGTTCGGGCTGCGGTCCCATGTGTTGCATCGGCGATTCGTCTTTGTCGTCCGCAGTTTGCTTCCCGGTATCCGCGACCTCGACGATGCCGACCGCGGATTGCTGGCTAGCGCGTTGGAGCTGCTGCATTCGACGCTCTGGCCCTTCGCACGCTGCGCGACTAACGGCGATTGACCGACTCACGGCCATGATCTGTAGCCACACCGGCGCTTTAGCCGACGCCGAGCCGGTCGCATCAGCCACCCGATTGACCGCCCGACGATGTGGCGGCGGCGTTGACCCGCACGGTCACCGATGCGCACCGGCGCTGGATCGGTCTGCGTGTCGAGGGCATATCACCGCACCACACGCCTACCGCGTTTCCCGCCGCACTAACCGCACGGGTGTGGGTTTATGTCTTTTTCCATATCGCGGAGAACCAAGCGATCGTTCCCGTGTTCCTTTTGTGAATTGGCATGCCGCACAAGACCCTGGCAATGGGCTATCCGACCTCATGCACGACTGTACTATGTCACATGGTATCCAGACGGTTCGACGCGAGGTGTGCAGCGGGGGAGGGCGTGGGCGATATCCTTTTTGTCCGCACGTTGACATGTGACATATTACTGATGAGGAGTGGTCAGATGACAGATGTCGTGATCATCGGCGGCGGAGTGATCGGCGCGGCTTGCGCCTACTACTGCACCGCCGCCGGCCTGTCGGTCACCGTGATCGAACGAGGGGCCATCGGCGGCGGAACGACCGCCGCGTGCGAGGGCAACATCCTTCTGTCCGACAAGCAGCCCAGCGCCGAACTTGACCTGTCGTTGCTGTCGGCGCGTCTGTGGGCGGTTCTGGCCGACAAGCTCGGCCCCGATACCCTCGAATACCAGACCAAGGGCGGCGTTGTCGTGGCGACGACCGACGACGTGAGCTCCGCATTGGCGGACCTGACCGTCCAGCAGCGCGCAGCCGGAATCGATGCGGTTGACCTCGATCGCGACGAGCTGCTGGCGCTGGAGCCCCATCTGAACCCAGGCGTCGTCGGCGGCGCGTTCTACGCGCAGGACAGTCAGGTGCAGCCGATGCTGGCCACGGCACGGCTGCTGCAATCCGTGCGCGCGGCCGGCGCAACCGTGCTCTCGGGCACCGCGGTTGTGGGCTTTGACCGCGGCGGCGACGGCCGCCTCTTGGGTGTGCGCACCGACTCGTCGAGCAGACAACTGGTGCGTGCACCCTGGATCGTCAACGCCGCCGGCACCTGGGCCGCGCAGATCGCCGATCTTGCCGGTGCCCCCCTGCCGATCCTGCCCCGCCGCGGATTCGTGCTAGTAACCGAACCGATGCCGCGCGTCGTGCGGCACAAGGTCTACACCGCCGAGTACGTCGCCAACGTCGCCGCCAGCAGCGCCGCGCTGGAAACCTCGACCGTGGTCGAGGGCACCACCGCTGGCACAGTCCTGATCGGCGCCAGCCGCGAACGGGTCGGATTCGACCGCACCTTTTCTCTTCCGGTGATCCGCAGGCTAGCCGCCGGCGCTGTCGCGCTGTTCCCATTCCTGGCCGACGTCAGCTTGCTGCGCAGCTATCTGGGATTCCGCCCGTACTGCCCGGATCACCTCCCTGTCATCGGCGCCGACCCGCGCGCCCCCGGGCTGATCCAGGCCACCGGTCACGAGGGAGCCGGCATCGGCCTGGCCCCGGGCACTGGAGCACTGATCGCGCAGCTCATCACCGGTGCAGCGACCGATCTCGACTTGGCGCCGTTTCGTCCCGATAGATTCCAGGAGGTGCGCGCATCATGAAGGCCCCCGAGATCGAGTTCACCTTCGATGGCACGACGGTGACCGCCGAACACGGGCAGAGTGTGGCTGCGGCGCTGATCGCCGACGGGCAGCGCACCTGGCGGCACACCCGCATCGGCGGCGCGCCCCGCGGCGTGTTCTGCGGCATCGGCATCTGCTTCGACTGCTTAATCACGATCAATGGCCGACCCAACCAGCGCGCCTGCCTGATCGAGGTGCGTCAGGGAGATGTCATCGCGACCCAGGAAGGAACCGGACATGCCGAACTATCCTGCTGACCAAGACCGCTATGACATCGCCGTCGTCGGCGCCGGCCCGGCCGGCCTGGCCGCGGCTGCATCCGCAGCGCGCGCCGGGGCACGCGTCGCACTGATCGACGCTGGTGCGCGGCCCGGCGGGCAGTACTGGCGAAACCGACCAGGTGACACCGGAAAGCTGCACCACGGTTGGAGAATCTTCACCGCACTTCGCGACGAACTGCACCGCCGCGCTGACCGCATTGCCCACCTGACCCAGCACAGCGTGTGGCATGTGGGTCCCGGCGACGACGAGTCGATGCGGTGGCAGGTGCACGCCGCCACCCCCGATGGCCAACGCCGCGTCGGCGCATCCGCGTTGATCATCGCCACCGGCGCCTATGACAGGCAGATACCGTTTCCGGGCTGGACTCTGCCCGGCGTGTACGCAGCGGGTGCGGTGCAAGCCCTGCTGAAAGGCAACGGTGTGCTCGCCGGGCGTCGGTTCGTCGTCGGCGGCACCGGTCCGTTTCTGCTGGCCGTGGCCGCCGGTCTGGCCGATGCGGGTGCCGACGTCGCGGGAGTGTTCGAGGCCGGCAGCCCGGCCGGATTCGCGCGGGCCCCGCTAGCCGTGGCGCGCAACGCCGCCAAGATGAGCGAAGGCGTCCACTACACCGCGACCATGCTGCGCCGCCGCATCCCGTATCACACCCGCGCCGCCATCACCGCCGCCCACGGTGAGAGCCAGGTGAGCGGGGTCACCGTGGCGAAGCTGGATCGCAACTGGAACATCATCGCCGGCTCCGAGAACAGGATCGACTGCGACACCGTCGCCGTCGGCTACGGCTTCACTCCGCAGCTGGAGCTCGCGCTGCAACTCGACTGCGACACCCACCTCGACGTGGACGGCAGCCTGGTGGCCACCGCCGACGCCGGCCAACGCAGCTCGGTCGACAATGTCTACCTCGCCGGCGAGGTGTGCGGCGTGGCCGGGGCAGCCGCCTCAGTCACCGAAGGCCACATCGCCGGCCTACACGCGGCCGCAGCCGTGGGCGCCCATTCCGTCGACGCATCCGCGCTACGCAGGTTGACGCGCCAGCGCAGCGCTCTACGCTCGTTTGCCACGGCGATGCACACCACCTTCCCGGTCGCGTCGGGCTGGACGACGTGGCTGGACGACGACACCACCGTGTGCCGATGCGAGGAGATCACCGTCGGCGACGTCGATGACGCGATCACCGAACTGGGCGCGATCGATGCACGCGCAGTCAAGCTCTACGCGCGGCCAGGAATGGGCATGTGCCAGGGCCGGGTATGTGGTTATGCGACCGGCTGCCTGGTCGCCGCCCGCGCCGACCGACCCACATCCGCCGACGACCTAAGGGGCGTGGCGCGCCGACCGATCGCACAGCCCGTCCCGCTGGGGGACCTGGCGAGCGAAGACAGCAGATTTTAGTACCATTGCACATGTCATATGTGATACGGTAGATCTCGAAAAGTGAACCTCACGACACACGAAGGAGAACGGGATGACCGCACCACAGCCTCCCTGGCACGGTGTTCTGGTCGCCACGGCGCTGCCGATGCGCAACCGCGGCGGCAAAATGCTGGAGATCGACTTTGACGGATACGCCGAGCATGTGCGGTGGCTGGCCGCCAACGGCTGTCACGGGGTGACTCCGAACGGCTCGTTGGGCGAATACCACAACCTCACCCCCGAAGAGCGCGCCTGCGTGGTCACCACCGCGATCGAGGCCGCTCCCGACGGTTTCACGGTCATGCCCGGCATCGCCGCCTACGGCGCCGACGAGGCCCGGCGCTGGGCCGAGCAGGCCGCCGAGGCGGGCGCGCCCGCGGTGATGCTGCTACCCCCCAACGCCTACCGCGCCGACCGCCGGGCCGTCGTCGAGCACTACCGTGCGGTGGCCAAGGTCGGTTTACCGGTCGTGGCCTACAACAACCCGCACGACACCAAAGTCGACTTGGTTCCCGACCTGCTGGCTGAGCTGTACAACGAGGGGTTGATTGTCGGCGCCAAGGAGTTCTCCGGCGACATCCGCCGCTACTACGAGACCAAGGAACTGGCCCCCAGCCTCGACATCATGGCCGGCACCGACGATCTGGCGCTGGAGTTCGCCATCGCCGGCTCGCCGGGCTGGATCTCGGGCTACCCGAACGCGCTGCCTCGCGCGTGCGTGCAGCTGTGGGATGAGGCCGTTGCCGGCAAGCTCGACTCGGCCCGCGAACTGTACAAAAAGCTGCACCCACTGCTGCGGTGGGACTCCAAGACCGAGTTCGTCCAGGCGATCAAGCTCAGCATGGACCTCGTCGGTCGCTACGGCGGACCCAGCCGCCCCCCGCGGCTGCCGCTGACCGACCAGCAGGAGAAGGTTGTGCGCGAGGCCACCGAGAAGGCCATCGCTGACGGGCTGGCCTGAGCGATGCGCAGCACACGAGTCTTTCACGCGGTCGACTCCCATACCGAAGGCATGCCGACTCGGGTCGTCACCGGTGGCGTCGGGACCATTCCCGGCGCCACCATGTTCGATCGCCGCCGCTATTTCATCGAGAACCTCGACCACATCCGCCGGCTGCTGATGAATGAGCCGCGCGGACACTCAGCCATGAGTGGCGCCATCCTGCAACCGCCCACCCGCGACGACGCCGACTACGGTGTGCTCTACATCGAGGTGTCGGGCTGCCTGCCGATGTGCGGTCACGGCACCATGGGCGTGGCGACGGTACTGGTCGAAACCGGCATGGTCGAGGTCAGCGAGCCGGTGACCACGATCCGGCTCGACACCCCTGCCGGCCTGGTCATCGCCACCGTCGACGTCAGTGGCGGGGCCGCACGCAGGGTCGCCCTGACCAATGTCCCGTCCTTCACGCTCGGCCTCGGTAAGACGGCACAGGTCGCGCCGTGGGGCGCGGTTCCCTACGACATCGCTTTCGGCGGCAACTTCTACGCCATCGTCGACGTGGACAAGCTCGGCATCGAATTCGACAGGGCCAACAAGAACGCGATCATGGCCGCCGGCCTGGCGATCAGTGCGGCCATCAACGAGCAGGACATACCGGTGCACCCCGGCAACCCCGAGATCCGCGGCTGCCACCACGTCTACATGGCTGCCCCGGGGTCGACGGCGCAGCATTCCCGCCATGCGATGGTCATTACGCCCGGCATGTTCGACCGTTCACCATGCGGCACCGGCACCAGTGCCCGCATGGCCCAACTGCACGCCCGTGGCGAGCTGGACCTGCACACGGACTTCATCAACGAGTCCTTCATCGGCACCCGCTTCACCGGGCGGCTCATCGAGCAGGGCAGCCTCGGGCCCCTCACCACGGTGACACCGACGATTTCCGGACGCGCGTGGATCACCGGCACCGCCCAGTACCTGCTCGACCCCGACGACCCGTTCCCCTCGGGCTTCGAACTCTGAAGCGCCGCAGGCCTTTTCCCGCGACCGCCGAACCCTCTAGCACGTCGAACGGAGGCCATCACACATGAACACCACCACCATCGACATCGCAGCGGCACTGACCTCAACGGCGGCGCTGACCCCCGCCGAAGCGGTGCGTGCCATCGAAGACGCGCTGCAAAGCGGATTCGACCCCGCTACGGACTTGCAACGGCAGATCCTGGATGTGAAGTATGGCCAGCTGTTGGTGATGCCGTCCCAGCTGCAATCCGGCGTCGGGGTGAAGGTCGCCACCGTGGCACCGGCGAATGCCAATCGCGGACTGCCGCGCATCCAGGCCGTCTACGCGCTCTTCGATGCTCTGACGCTGAGCCCGCGCGCCGTATTCGACGGGACCGCGTTGACCACGCTACGCACTCCGGCGGTGTCGATCGCGGCGGTCAAACCCGCGCTGCTGGCCAAGAACAGCCCGCTGCACATCACTGTGTTCGGCGCCGGACCGCAAGGCACCGGGCATGTCGCCACCATCGCCGAGGTCGTCGATGGACACCGCGAGATCGCTTCGGTGACCTACGTGGTACGCCGACCCACCGAGGCCGGCGTACCTCCGGGCAACACCGTGGTCAAGGCGCACTCGCCGCGGGCGGCCCTGGCGGTGTATCGCGCCGATGTGATCGTCTGCGCAACCGGCGACGGGGAGCCACTGTTCGACTCCACGGGGACCAAGTCCGACGTGATCGTCATCGCCGTCGGATCCCACGATCCCGATCGCCGCGAGGTCGACACCCAGCTGGTGTCCCGGGCACAGGTGATCGTCGAAGACCGCGCCACCGCGCTACGCGAAGCCGGTGACGTCGTGATGGCCATCGCCGAGTCCGATCTCACCGCCGACGACCTGATTCCGATGAAGGACGTCGTCACCGGCACCCGGCTCCTGGAAACGGACCGTGCCGTGTTCTTCAAGAGCTCCGGAATGTCCTGGCAAGACCTCGTCGTCGCCGAAGCCATCGCCACTCGCCTCAACAACTGACTACCACCCGACGGAAAGGCCATATCGTGTCCACCACCATCGCTGGCACCGACCCGCGAACTGCCACCGCGCTCGCCCCCGTTGCCGAGGCGACCACCACCGAGCAGGTTGACCGGCTAGCCGCCGGCGCGGCGGCCGCAGCACCAGAACTGCACCAGCGCGGCCGCGAGTTCCGCGCCGGACTGCTCGATGCGATCGCCGACGCCGCGGAAGCGCGCCGCACCGATCTCATTGCGATCGCCTCGCAAGAAACCGGCTTCGCTGACACCAAACTCGGCGCCGAACTGACCCGCACGGTCTTCCAGTTCAACTTCTTCGCCGACATCCTGCGCGACGGAGGCTACCTGGAAGCCACCATCGATCACGCCGGGGACACGCCGATGGGCCCGCGCCCCGATCTGCGTCGCATCCTGGTGCCGACCGGTCCGGTTGCGGTGTTCGGTGCCAGCAATTTTCCGTTCGCATTCTCCGTCCTCGGCGGTGACACCGCATCGGCGATCGCCGCCGGCTCACCGGTCATCGTCAAGGCCCACGACTCCCACCCAGCCACCTCGGCACTGTCGTTCCAGATCCTGCAGGAGGCGGCCCAGTCCGTCGGCGCACCCACAGCAACGTTCGGCATCGTCTACGGCATTCGGGGCGGAGTCGATCTGGTGGCACATCCGTCGATCAAGGCTGTGGGCTTCACCGGCTCGCTCTCCGGCGGCAAGGCGCTCATCGACGTCATCAACGGCCGCGACGAACCCATCCCGTTCTACGGTGAACTCAGTAGCATCAACCCCGTCATCGTTACGGCCGACGCTGCCACCGAACGGGCCGAGGACATCGCCTCCGGCCTCGTCGCCTCGATCACCGCGGGATCCGGCCAAATGTGCACCAAACCCGGTTTGGTGCTCGTACCCACCGGCAGTGACGGTGACCGGCTAGTCGCCGCCGCCCGCGCGGGCGTTGCCGACGTCGCCCCCCAGGTGCTGCTCAACGAACGCATCTACCGGACGTACGGCAACGACACCGCCGCTCTCGGAACTGAAGCTGTGATCGCCAACTCCACGACCGGTCGATCCGGCGAGCAGGGCTTCACCGTTTCCTCCAAATTGTTCGAAACCACCGTCAGCGACCTCACCCGCGGCCTAATCAGTGAAATCTTCGGCCCCGTCACCGTCATCGTGCGCTACGACGCCGCACACACCGCCGACAGCCTCACCCGTGCCCTCGACACCCTAGAACCCGCACTGACCGCCACCCTGCACATCGGGTCCGGCGAGCAGGATCTTGTCGGCGAACTCGTGACCATCGTTGAGGGCCGTGCCGGCCGCATCATCTTCAACGGCTTCCCCACCGGGGTCGCCGTGTCCTGGGCGCAAACCCACGGCGGACCCTGGCCGGCAACCAACTCGATCCACACATCAGTAGGAGCCACCGCAATCCGCCGGTTCCTGCGTCCCATCACCTACCAGGACGCCCCGGAATCGATCCTGCCCCCAGAACTTCGGGATAACTTTGGCGACATCCCGCGCAGGATCGATGGTGCCCTGCAGACGGCGCGCTAAGCACAAGCGGCACCGCAGCGGACGAGACTCGCCGCGATCACGATCGATTGTGACGACGTCGCATTCGGGGCCGCGCAGCATCACTACGTAGACGGGGCAGGCAATCTGATGTTCACAATCCGGGTGATATGTCAAGCAGACTCAAAACCAGCGCCCGCCCTACATTTCCCGACGAACCTTACTGTGCCGAACGGATTTCGGCCAGAAATGCGACGTCGAGGCCAGTCTGTGTCGTCGAGAAGACGGTCTCCATGTCGACGATGTGGGCCAGGACGATGCGGCCAAGAAGTAGTTCGCCAGCATCCAACGGCCCGACCCTAACGCAGTGTCGGGATCGTCGGAGCGTTAGTGGTCAGCTGCGGACCAGGCACGAACCAGCCCGGCAGGTACTCGAGCCGGCCAGCTTGTCGTGCTGCCGCGCGGCGTAGTCGCGATAGACACACCCCCAAGGCGCGAGTTGCCCTGCGGGAACTTGGATCACGTCGCGCACGTCGACGGGCTGCCCTCGCCGTGCGGCGGATCGGCTGGCGGCGGTGTCAGCGGGCTGTCATGGTCGAGCGCTTGGACA
>Ga0164304_10000386_pt1 | contig 12149 bp, 19 predicted proteins | sample Whisoiple_217_MG_FD_110216 | JGI IMG/M metagenome (GOLD analysis project Ga0164304, IMG submission 110216) | Soil microbial communities amended with pyrogenic organic matter from upstate New York, USA - Whitman soil sample_217_MG | ecosystem: Environmental > Terrestrial > Soil > Agricultural...
GGCCAGCGGGGCGAGGCTCATGGCGGTGCCCGGGTGACCGTTGCCGACCCGCTGGACTGCGTCAGCAGCGAGAACCCGGATGGTGTCCACCGCGCGGGTGTCTAGATCGGTCCAGTCGTCGGGCACCTGGGGGGTGGTGAGCTGGGTCAGATCGTCGGTGACGGACACGCTCATGCTCCTGACTGTGCTCGGTCCGGCGGCCCGGGGCGCGGATAGCGGCCGGGCCGATCGTCTGCGATCCAGCCTAGCCAGGTGGCGACCAGTGTGGACGCATCGACCGGGTGCCCCGACCGGGCGTGACGCACGCCACCTGACTACCATTTCTGAGTAAAGCAATTACCCGCCCGGGCCGCTGCTCAGTCCTGCCGCTGTCCGAGACATGTCATCAGGAGGGGCGACGGTGAGTCGAGCACCTCGGCCCTGTCGATTAATGCTTGCGGGAGCGCGGTGAGCAGCAGCGTCCAGGCTCGGGTAACACCGCGAACGCGGCAAGTTGGCGGCGTGCTACGTGGCTACCTGGCGTTGACTAAGCCGCGAGTGATCGAACTACTGTTAGTCACCACCATACCGGCGATGTTGCTTGCCGCCCGTGGAGTGCCGTCGTTGTGGCTGGTTCTAGCCACTCTGGTGGGCGGCAGTATGGCTGCCGGCAGCGCGAACGCGCTGAACTGCGTCGCCGATGCCGATATTGACGCTGAAATGCACCGCACCCGAGCCCGGCCACTCGTCACCCACCAGATCCCGGTCCGCCATGCGCTGATTTTTGGGATCGCTTTGGGGTTGGCTGCTTTCGGCTGGCTGTGGGCGACTACCAACCTGCTTTCCGCGGCGTTGGCGATAGCGACGATTCTGTTCTACGTCTTCGTCTACACCTTGCTGCTCAAGCGGCGCACCGCACAGAACATCATTTGGGGAGGCGCCGCCGGGTGTATGCCGGTGGTGATCGGCTGGTCGGCCGTCACCGGCACGGTGGCGTGGCCGGCGTGGGTGATGTTCGGAGTGATTTTTTTCTGGACGCCGCCACACACCTGGGCGCTGGCGATGAGGTTTCGCGAGGACTACCAGCGGGTCGGCGTGCCGATGCTGCCGGCAGTCGCTTCTCCGGTGTATGTGACGCGCCAGATCGTGCTGTTCAGCTGGCTGATGGTGGCGTGGAGCTTGCTGCTGGTCGGTGCCACGAGTTGGGTCTATGCCACCGTGGCGGTGCTTGCCGGCGGTTGGTTCGTGGCGATGGCGCACCGGCTACACGCCGGGGTGCGGCGCGGTGTGGCGGTCAAACCCATGCGGCTTTTCCACCTGTCCAACACCTACCTGACGTTGCTGTTCGTGGCCATCGCCGTGGACTCGGTGCTGGGCTGGACCCCGCTAGCCGTGACATACGGCTGGGCGTTCTAGCCCGCCGGCTTCACCTCGCACTACTGACCTCGTTCGGGCCTGACCGAGCATGATCACCGTTCGTGTGCCGTACGCGACATATCGTGTCGCCTACGCCGCACAAACGGTGATCAAGGGCGGTTCAGCCCAGGAATGCGCCACCGTGAACGTCCTCACCGCGCTCAACGCCAAACCGGCCGGTGAAGTCAGTACTCAACGGCGCCCACCGACTGTCGGGGTCAGGTGATATCCCAGTGTCCTCATGACAGGGGTGGACTATGAAGCTGCTGGTGGCGACCGCCCGGACGCAGGGCGCCCGGATCAACGACTACAACTGGTGCATCGAGGGGGAGTTGGTGCGTATCGGCGAGGTATGCGCACGGGACCGGGCCGAGCCGGATGGTGGTTGCGGCTGCGGTCGCGGGTTCGGCGGGCTGAACTCACACCGCGCGACGACCAGCGCACTCGATCAGCGTGTGCGGCGGGCGGCCGAGGCGGTCCTCGCGAAGCAGAACTACGTCCGACCGATCGACGTGTTCCTGGGTCTCGGCTGGTTGACCCCGGCGCACCTCGAAGACTGGCGGCACGGCCGGGTCCCGTGCCTGGAGCGGGTGGTGCAGGCCAGCCTGCCCAAGCCGTCGACCGCGATGCGACTGTTTCGCCGCTGGGCGCAGGAGCGTGGCCTCGTGCCGAGCGAAACCGGCTACGTCGCCCGGACTTCCGGCCGCAGGCGACTGCGCTTTAGCGTCAGCGGAGCAACCGAGATCGAGCGCGCATACCGCACACATTGGGTGTCTCCAGAACTGTCCGCGGCCAAGCGCGAACGACGGGAAGCGGGTTCGTGAAGACTGTTCTTTCGAACCAGTTGGCGAATCACTGAATCTTCTTGCCGCCCGCTGCGACGGCGAAAGCGGGACATAGCCGGGGGAGAGATCGACTGCGGTGACGGTGTAGCCCAGTTGCGTGGTGGCGAGGCTGAGGAATCCAGTGCCGGCTTCCACGTCGAGTATCCGTGCCGGTGGCAGTGGGAGTAACCGGATCAGTGGCACGCCAGGCCGCCCATTCGATTGCGGTCTGTAGGTGGTAGCCGGTGGTCTGATCATAGGTCGCCGCGTCGGCGTCCCCCTTTTGCCGCCCCCGGTGGGCGAGTGCGCTTCGGGCCCAGTCCGCGTCAACTTCCGCTACCACGCCCCCAGCCGCTCTGCCCGGCCGATCAGCGCATGGGAGGACCGATGAGCCAACCCGACTTCGACACCATGACCGACGCTGAACTCGCCGACTACCAGTACGCCCATCGCGACGATCCGCTCGGGGCCGAGGCCGACCTCCTAGACGTCGAAATGGAGATCGCCCACCCGCTGCCGGTGTCCATGTCGTTCCGGCTGCCCCGCAGGAAGCCAGTGCGATCCGGGTGGCCGCGCAGCGGAGCGGGATGACCATGTCGGACTGATCCGCGGGGTGTGCGCCGCCGCCGAAGGAACCGCTCCGGTCGCGGCGCCGGTGCCGCGCCAGCGAGTCAACATGGTGAGGGCCCGCCGGCTGGTAGCGGAGCTGGACAAGGAACTGAAGCGGGCCATGGAGCAAGCGGAGTCCAGCGCGTCCGAAGAGTAAGCGTGCCGCACATGGCGGCTGCTCGCATGCCGTCTGCTGTCTACCTCGTTGCTGGCTGGTCAGTCGAAGGCGCCGGATGCCCGATACTGGTCGCCGATGCGTGCAAGCATGGCGCGGGCAGTGTTGTCCCACATAGCGATCCGCTCCACGGCTGCGGTGAGCGTGACATATCGCGCCACGTCCCTGGGTTCAGTCAGTACCGCAGTCGCGTCAGCGGTGCCGTAGATGACAGCACGCTCGTCGTGGAGGTCCCAGCCATGCAACGGAAACACCGGCGCCCGGGTACCCCATGCGATGATGCCTACCCGAACACTGGGCAGCCTGGAGACGGCAACGATCCGATCGACTTGTTCGGCCATGTCCGCTGGACTGCCGGCTCGCCACCCGAGTGCGCCTTCCGTGGTGATCTGGGTGAACCGGTGGTCCGGGTCCCCCAGCCGTTCCTGGCGCGCGAGCCGCGCAGCGACGAACTTGTCGACCTCCGCGGGCGGCAGCTCACGGTAGGCCACCAGCGCGCGCATATAGGTCTCGGTTTGCAGCAACCCGGGCACTACGGTCGGGGTGAAGGTGGTCAGGTGCTCGGTGGTGGCCTCGATACGGGCCAGCCGTTCCTGGAACGCTGAGGGATGGCCTTTGCGGCGGGCCATGACCACGGGGCGATGCTCGGTCCGGATGTCGCGGGCGATGCTGGTGAGGTGTGTTCGGATATCGGGGGGCGCCTGGTATGCGTGCACGAGCGCGGCTACGTCGGTCTCGGTGGGGACGTTGATGCCTCGTTCAACCCGGGAGATCTTCGCGGCGGAGAAACCGGTTTGTTGTGCAGCGGCCCGGGTGGACAGCTGAGCCACTTGACGGAGTTCCCGCAGCGCGCGCGACAGCTCGTCGCGTCCGCCGGATCGGCCCCCCATGGTCCCCTTCCGTCTGCAACCAGCTCAGGCCGCGACAGCGTCCCGGTGGTACTGCGGGTGAGCAGTCCACCAGGTCATGAACGGGGTAGCCAGCTCCCACGCGACCTGTGCTAGAGCCACATAGCTGGCGACGGCGTCGGCACCTGTTGCCACCGCGCCTTGGTACTCCCCGTTGGGGCTGTAGCGTAGCTGCGCGACATGCTGGTGCTCGACGATGGCGAGGTCACCGACCCGCAGCAACGCAGCCGCGGCTGGTATCTCTGCGGCGTCCAGGATACGGATGTCCTGACCGGCGGTGGTGTTCGGGAGATAGCACCACTCGAACTGGTAGCGCAGGTACGGGGTCAGCGGGGCGCGCACGATGTGCACGTTTCGCCGCAGTCGCCCAGCCGTGGTGTCGGTGCGCAACCGGTTCAGCCATTGGTCTTTGCCGGTGGCGCTGGGTGCGATCTCGCCGTCGAGGTAACGCTGGTAGTCCTCTTCATCGGAGGCGACCGTGTAATGGGTGAGGGTTTGCACCCTTAGCAGGTCGGTGCGGTGGTGCTGCGCGATGAAGGCCCCAAGGTTCACGTCCAGTGTGGCGATCTCGGGCAACAACGAGTCCGGCACCCGGACGGTGCGCTCGCCTGCGGGAAGACCGGGCCGGTCGACGAGCTCTCCGGTCACCTCGATCCACCCTTGCTCGCGCCGGTCGAGGGCGGGGCACTCGTCGCCATTGCCGCAGCTCTTCACCCGTAACCGAATGAGCTTGTCACGCATGGGGGCCTCCCGGTTGTCATCGTCCGTGGAGTGTCCCGGGCCGCTCCCAGTGTATCAAACGGCAGGTGAAACAGGGGTTCGTGTTTCACTCCGCAGATGCAACGATACTGATACCGACCTGCTGGCAGCGACGCGGTTCCTTCCGCCGACACCGCAAGCGGTCGAGTGGGTATCGGAGAGACCGGTGCTCGATACCTCTCACCTTCAACCATCGGCGTGGTGATGGGCGCAACCATCCCGCAGCGGCACCACGAGCCGGGCGCTGCACGCGGAGAAGGCAGGAGCGATGGGTACTGAACGGCCCCAGCGAGACGCCAACCGACGGACGATTCCCACGACCTGCCAGACCCACCCCGGCGCCAGGGGATTCTGCAATCTCAGGATGACCAAGGTCGACGGCAGAATCGTGCTGGACCCGCACGTCACCGGCGCGTGTGTGATCGAGTTCGACGAGGACTCGGCGACCGCGATGCGCGACACAATCACGGATTGGCCCGGATGACCACGTCGCCGTCGCCGGGGCGCCCGCTGGTACGGCTCATTCTCTCGGTAGTTGCCGGATGGTCTTGTAGATAGCTGTCCCGTTCAGCGCCACGGCGCGATAGTGAGGAGACGCGATGGCTGACGATCGACACGAGGACAAAAGCGACCGTGACGGAAGCAAGGAGGACTATGACCACTCGAAGACCAAAGACGTGAGCGAATCTGGCGGTGGTAAACAGGACAAGGAAGACAGGGACGACAAGTGACTGACGTCAATTTGTCGTCTTCCTGGAGTGCCGTGTTTAGTGAGATACCTCGGTTAGCGTTCATTCCCGACACTATCTGGGTCGACGACAGTTCTGGTGAGACGCTCGTATCGCTGTCAAAACACACCGATCCGGACGGCTGGCACGCCGCAGTGTGCGCAAATTCCCCTGTCATTACCCAGGTTGACTTCGGTGAGGCGCCGTCGGGCCAGAAGAGCAGCGTTCCATCCAGCTCGTGTAGTCAGCCCAGCATCGTCGCGGACATGCTGGAGGCCCTCAACGTGCGGCCTGGACAGTCCGTGTTAGAGATCGGCACAGGAACCGGCTGGAATGCGGCGCTGCTGTCGCACTTGGTTGGTGAGCACGGCCGGGTGGTCACGATCGAGGTCGATCGACGCTTGGCGCGGGATGCTCGACATTCACTCGCAAATTCTGGCTACCACCCGGTTGTGATCGCCGGAGATGGCCTGGAGGGGTATTTGCCCGGCGCGCCATACGACCGGGTGATCTCCACCGCAGCACTTCGCGAGCTCGTGCCCCGTGCCTGGCTCGACCAGCTCCGACCGGGAGGGCGACTGGTAACCCCCTGGGGAACAGACTGGTCCAACGGGGCCATGTTGACCCTCGATCTCGGCAGTGACCACGTCGCCCGTGGCAGGTTCTCCGGGGACCTCGCCTTCATGCGCGTCCGCAGCCAGCGGCGCGCACTATACGCCTGGACGCCCACAACCGAAGAAATCGAGCGTGCTCAGATCAGCACCACCGAATGCCGGGGCAGCGATCTGGACCGGATCCTCAACCCGGGAAAGGGTAGCTTCGCCATCGGCGCGCGCCTTACTTCCTGCTGCCTGATGGTGGAGTGGGACAAGCACGGTGAGCTCCACCACAATCTGGAGCTGGACGACGCAGCAACCAAGTCGTGGGCGCAACTCGACGCCAACCTCAATGATCCGGCTCCGTTCACCGTGCGGCAATTAGGGCCGCGCCAGCTGTGGGATGAGGCCGAGGGGGCCTACGACTGGTGGTATGAGCAGGGCGAGCCGATGCTCGACCGGTTCGGCTTCCGATGCCGTAGCGGCCTCCAATGGGTTTGGCTCGATGATCCCGACAACGTCGTCCGTCGGCTCAGCTAATGCTGGGCGCCCGATTGATGACGGCCAGGGCTAACGCCCAGCCAACCAAACCCCCGAGATCGCCGGCTAGCCGTCGGTTGAGCGAGTGGTCCCCGACGCTCAGCTCCCGACGGCTAGCCGGCCACCAACCAAATACCGTGATAGGGAAGGTGATGATGCCCGCTACAGGAAGATCATCGGCCTATGACCGGTGGCGAGATGTCGAGGGCACCCGTATCACGCTGTTCTGCTGGGTCGAGCAAGTCAAGGAGAGGCTGCAGCCCAGGGTGCTGCCGTCTCGGCTGCACCAGCGTCCCTGCTGGGCCACGACTGACTCGTTCTGGGCGACGGCGTCGTAGAAGGCGAGCTCGTCGGGGTTCAGCGGCGGTGAGAAGCGCGCGCCTCGGCTTTTCTCGGCGGCTAGCTCTTTGGCCATGTCGATCAGCTTGGCGATGACTTCCGCGGAGGTCAGCTGCTGGTTGGTGTACGTGTTCATCAGCTCGGTGCGGCGTTCGGAGAACGCACGCTGGCGCACCACGTTGTTGCGAGTGCCTTCGTCGACTCCTCGTTGAGCAGCTTCCGTAGCGCCTCGATCGCCAGGTGCGGATTGGTGGCCTGCTGGGTCTTGGCGACGAAGTCGGGTGTGAGGTCGCTTAGCGTCGGCTTGGGCATCCCGGCCGCGTCGTGGATGTCGAGGACTTCCCGGGAGACGGTCGATTCTGCGATGAGCTGTCCCGGCAGCCGTTGGATCTCCTCGGGGATCGGTTCGCCGCGGGATTGGCGATCGTCGGCGTCGCACTTCGCCATCCAGACCCGGACCTCTTCGTAGAACCGCACCTCTGGGTGCAGGTGGGCCAGGGTTTCGCTGCCCCGCAGATCGCCCGCGCGCGGGCCGGTTGGCTGGACAGCTTGCGGGAGCGGACGGCGAGCGTCTCCTCCCCATCCGGCGAGTCGTATCCGGTGAGCATCATGTCCTTGACGATCACGATCTCAAGCTCGTCGTCTTCGAACGAGATCGAACAGAGTTCCGCCACGACCCGAAATGACATATTGCTGTCATAGCAGCATGCTTTGACGCATGCGGACCACACTGCGGGTCGATGACGAGCTGCTGCGCCAGGCGAAAAGCCATGCTGCCCGCCAGGGGCGGAGCCTGACCTCGGTGTTCGAGGAGGCGCTTCGCCGGCTGCTGGCCGAATCCGCTCAACACGAGCAGCGCACGCGCTTCGAGCTCCCGGTGTCCGCCGCAAGCGGAGGCGTGCTGCCCGGCGTGGATCTCGATGACAGCGCGGCACTGCTGGACGTCATGGAGCGCCGTGCTTCTTCCTGACGTCACCGTGCTCGTGTACGCGTTCCGAAAAGATGCTGCCGACCACCAGTATTACCGGGCCTGGCTGGACAGCACAGTCAACGGCGACTCCAGCTTCGCCTGCTCCGACCTGGTACTCAGCGGCTTCGTGCGGATCGTCACCCATCCACGGATCTTCCGGGAACCCAGCCAGTTGACGGAGGCGTTGAACTTCGCCTGCGCGCTGCGAGAACAGCCGATCTGCCGGCCAGTGTTCCCCGGTGCGCAGCACTGGTCGATCTTCACCCGGCTGTGCCGGCAAGCCGACGCGAAGGGCAACCGGGTGCAGGATGCCTTCTTCGCGGCCCTGGCGATCGAGTCGGGGTGCGAATGGGTGACCGCCGACCGGGGCTTCGCCCGGTTTCCCGGGCTCCGCTGGCGGCATCCACTCAGCAATTGATCAGATCAGCAACTGATCTGATGTCCGCGCTCGGTCTGAATCCTGCCGGTCACCCTGCCTAACCACAACGCTCACATTTTTGGCGCCCACCGCACCGCGATGGGGACATCTCCACCTCTCGGTCCGAGTCGGCATCAACCATTTCGCTGCGACAGAACGCCGGCAGGATCGAACAGCAGTCCGACGACGTCAGGACTGCACTGACCCACCTTCTCAGCCAGGTCCAGGCGGCGCTCTCAGCTGCCGCCGAAGCCGCCCAGGACGCCGCGTGAAGCTCGGGTATGCATCCATTATGATTGGGGTATGAGCATCGCCCGCATTACGATCAGTGTTCCCGAGCAGATCGCCGCAAAGGCCCAACGAGCTGTCGAATCGGGCCAGGCCGACAGTGTGTCGGGATACTTCACCGCGCTGGCGGAGCGGGAGCCTGACTGGGCGCAGGCACGCGCGGTGCTGGACGAGATGATCGACCAAGCCGGCGGAATACCGGACGAGGATCGGTACTGGGCACGCTCGGTGCTCGGTCTCGACGAGGGTGACCCCACATGACGGTGGTCGTGCTGGACGCCGGCGCGATAATCGCCCTTGAGCGTCGGGACACCAGGATGCTGGCTTTGGCAGACGAGCTCTACAGGGTGCGGCGAATCGGCTACGTTCCCGCCGGGGTGGTGGCACAGACCTGGCGCGGGTCGGCTCGTCAGCACGTGACGGTGCGGCTGCTTCGCACCGGGGCGGTCCGGGTAGATCCGCTCTCGGAGGATTTGGCATACCGCTTGGGACTCTTGCTCGCTAAATCCGGTACGTCGGATGTCGTCGATGCACACGTGGCACTACTCGCGCGCCGCCTGCAAGCAATCGTGCTGACCTCCGATCCCGACGACCTTAGAGCATTGGACGACACCCTCACGCTCGTCACCGTCTGAGCCGCTCTTCCCGCGAGCACACTTGTCGGTGCCACCGACGGCAACTTCTGGCCCAAAGTTGCCCTGTCCGGCACATCCAACGGATCCACACACCGCTCCCGTGAGGTTGGAGGGGCTGGTGGGACGACACTCACGCTGGCCTTCTCCTGGGCCAGCAATTCCTTGCCGATGAGTTCTGCGGTCCGCCGTCGTCAAGGAGGTGTGCGGCGAGCAGACACCGGCGCCAAGGTGGTGCTCGTCTGCGGTGACGCCGAAATAGCCAGCTGGTCGCTGGCGAGATTGGACCGTCCAGACCTCGCCGTGGTAGATCAACTGGCGCGGCTGCAGCTCGAAGCCCGGCGACTGGGCTGCGCAATCCGGCTGCGTGATGCCTGCGTGGAGCTGCTGGAGCTACTTGCCCTTCTCGGCCTGGACGAGATTGTGACTGGTCTACGGCAGTCGAGCGGGGAGGCCGAAGGCAGCGAACAGGTCGGTGTCGAGAAAATTGTGATGCCCGACGATCCGGTCGCCTGAAATCTCGATGACCTGGAGAGCGAACGGCTGGAAGCCACCGTGGCCATCCGGGCGGTATGAGCCGAATGCGGCTCCGCCGCTGGCCGCAGTCGGCACCAGGCGCGAGCCACGGCACCCGCAGCCCTGGCCGAGGAACCACCGGCCCATCTCGACCGGTCCACGCAGCCAGAAGTCATAGGGCGGCATCGACATGACGGCGTCGTCGTGCAGTAGCGATACCAGTGCAGTGATGTCGTAGCGTTCGAAGGCGTCGACGTACCGGGCGAGTAGCGCCCGCTGGTCGGCGTCGACCACAGGCGAGAGGGAGGCGTCGGAGTCGCGGGCCGCGAGGGTGCCCCGGGCTCGCTGCAGCGCGCTGTTCACCGAGGCCACGCTTGTCTCGAGCAGCTCGGCTACCTCGGTTGCCTGCCAGCGCAGCACCTCGCGCAGGATCAGCACCGCTCGTTGTTTGGCGGGTAGGTGCTGGAGTGCGGTGACGAACGCCAGGCGGATGGTTTCCCTCTCCACCGCCAGCTCGGCCGGGTCGCCGTCGCCGGGCAGGACCCGGGCGTCCGGGACGGGCTGCAACCACGCGTGGTCGGGCAGCACCGGCCCGAGGGTTGAATCCGCCGTTGAGGACGGTCCCAGATCCATCGGCCGGGCCCGCCGATCGCGGCCCCGCAGCATGTCGAGGCACACGTTGGTGGCGATGCGGTAGAGCCACGACCGCAGGGCGGACCGGCCCTCGAAGCCGCCGGCACCCCGCCAGGCTCGGACCATCGTGTCCTGCACGGCGTCCTCGGCCTCGAAAAAGGAGCCGAGCATCCGGTAGCAGTAACCGGTGAGTTCCCGGCGGTACTGCTCCAGGTCATCTGACCGGACCTCGCTGTTGCCGACGGTATCGGGACGGATGGCCACGGGCGCCCATGCTACGCCCGCGTTCATCGACCGCGGGTGCTCCAGTCAGGCGTCGGTGAGCTCATGCCACCCCGCTCGCTGTGAGCAAGAGTGCTCGTTTGCGCCGAGGAGGACGCGCGGCCTACGCCGGGTCGGAACCGAAACGGCTTATACACCGGCTCGCCGGCGTCGAGTCGGCTTGATCCGACCCGTGCTGGAGAAACCTCAGCCCCACAAGATTGTGGGTGTCATGCCACCACACGCCGACGGTCGTAGGGTGATCCAGATAGGGTCCCGGCGTGGCCTACGTCGTAGTGCTTGATGATAGTGAACTACAACGCATCGGTGAGAAGTTGGACATTGAGCAGAGGCTGACTAAAGCGCTGCCCTCGTCGGTTCACGCCCCGACTGGATCCCCGCAGCTCGCCTTGGTGTGCTCGCGATCTCGAATCGACCAAAACCTCCACCCGACCGCACCGGACGATTCCGCTGTCCACAGTCTAGCTTGGCTGGGTATGGTCATGCGTCCTCATGGCAACAACGTGGGACCTGTCGACAAGAGTATTACCATTGATCCACTGCGTCGGTGCCACGTTGCCGTGCCGCTCGACGGCCGCAACGGACTTTTATCCTGCCTGTCCAGCGACCACGCGGATAGGTTCTGGGATGCCCTGAATAGTCGTATTGTCACGGTCCTCCCAGTCGAGACGCGTGATGACTTCATTGCGGCTATTAGCTGCAGGTACTCGTCCCTGGTGAAGATGCTGGAATGGCTGCTAGCGCTAGCGGAACCCAGTCCGCTTGACAGTAGCAGGCTGGAGGATCGTTCCTGGCAGGAGCAGCAGGATAGTCTTGGCACGCTATTTCGTGTGGCGAAATTTCCGGTGTCCGCCATCGCGGCGTGGAAACGGCCCGCGGACCGCGATGCCACCTACCTTTCTGGGCTCATTCCAGAACCCTTTGAGAATGCATTGATCGAGCACGACGCGCGTACCACCGGAAATGCTTTTGAAGATAATCTCAACGTCGAAGGCAGTCGTTGCGATATCCAAGAGTTTTACGACGATCATGGGCGACGGTTGGAGGTCGCCAACATCAACGCAAACGCCGGTCGAGAGCCGACTAGGCGCCGACCTGATCTACTATCACGAGGCCACGAGCAGCTTCGTCCTTGTCCAGTACAAGCGCCTATCCTCTTCTAAAGAGCTGTACGTTGATGCGCGGCTGCGGACTCAGATGGACCGACTCGATGAAGTGGCGAAACTCAGTCGGCCGCCACGCGCGGAGAATGACTGGCGACTCAGCAGTGACTCGTGTTTCCTGAAACTTGCGCATTGGCCCGACGGTAGACCCAATGATCCAAGACTGCCCACTCAAGGCATGTATCTGCCTGTCTCGTATGCACGGATGCTCCTCACTGACGACTGTACACGCGGTCCACGGGACGGCAGAGTTTTCAGTTACGACAATGTCGATCGTTATCTCGTCACGACTCAGTTCGCTGAGCTAGTGCAGCATGGTCTTGCCGGAACAATCGGAACCTCGGTGGAACAGCTGCGTGAGCTTGTCGTCAGAC
>Ga0164304_10000387_pt1 | contig 12148 bp, 11 predicted proteins | sample Whisoiple_217_MG_FD_110216 | JGI IMG/M metagenome (GOLD analysis project Ga0164304, IMG submission 110216) | Soil microbial communities amended with pyrogenic organic matter from upstate New York, USA - Whitman soil sample_217_MG | ecosystem: Environmental > Terrestrial > Soil > Agricultural...
CCAGAAGGAGGCCACGCGTGGTTCGGGGTGGCCCCAGGCTTGATCACGGCCGGCGCACGGAGCTCGGGCAGAGCTTCCAGGACGGCGGCCGCCACTACCAGCGCGTCCGCCCCGGCTATCCGGCGGAATCCGCACGGTGGCTGGTGCCTGCCGGGGCCCGTGACGCCCTGGACGTCGGGGCGGGTACCGGTAAATTCACCGCCTTGCTGCTGGCCATGGGACTGGATGTCACCGCCGTCGATCCTTCTGCGGACATGCTCGCCCAGCTGAAGACCCACTGCCCGGCCGCCACGGCTGCGGCGGGGACGGCCGAGGCCACAGGCCTTCGGGACGCGGCCTTCGACGTGGTCACCGTTGCCCAGGCGTGGCACTGGTGCGATCCCCTCGCTGCGAGCACCGAACTGGCCCGCGTCCTGCGCCCGCACGGAACCCTGGGCCTGGTCTGGAACCAGCTGGACACCTCTGTCCCCTGGGTGCACCGGCTCTCCCGGATCATGCACGCCGGCGACGTCTACCGGCCCGGCCACAAGCCCGTCGTCGGGCCCGAATTCCACGGGCTTGAGGGGCATGTGACGCACTGGCAGGACAGGGTGACCACCAGTGACCTGATGGAGCTCACCAAATCGCGCAGCTACTACCTGCGGGCCGGTGAGGCGACGCGGGCGAAGGTCCTTGCCAACCTCGACTGGTACCTGCACGAACACCTGGCCCATGCTCCGGGGCAGGAACTCGACCTCCCCTACCTGACGCTGGCCTGGCGCGCCGCCAAGGCCTGACCCGGGGCCGCCCCTGCCGGACCGGCCAAACCGGTAGGCTTGGACCTGTGAAGACCAGCGCGCCCTCCTCCTCGATCGAGGACTACGTCAAGGTCATCTATTCATTCACTGAATGGCAGGACAAGCCCATCACGTCCTCCCAGCTGGCACAGCGGCTGGGCGTGGCGAATTCCTCTGTGTCGGAGATGGTCCGCAAGCTGAAGGACCAGGGGCTGGTGGACCACAAGCCCTACAGCGCAGTCACCCTGACCGATTCCGGCCTGCGCCTGGCCCTGTCAATGGTCCGGCGCCACCGGCTCATCGAGACCTACCTCGTCCAGCGTCTTGGCTACAGCTGGGACGAGGTCCACGATGAAGCCGAACAGCTGGAGCACGCGGTCTCGGATACGTTCATCGAACGCGTCGCAGCCAAACTCGGAAACCCGGAACGGGACCCGCACGGCGATCCCATTCCCACCGCGGACGGCCAGGTGCTGATGCCCAGCGCCCATCTCCTCGCCGGGCTGGACCAGGGGCACAGCGGAAAAATCACCCGTATCAGCGATGACAATCCTGAGCTCCTGCGGTATCTCGCCGCCCAGGACATCGATCTCGACGCCGAGGTTGAGGTACTGGGTCGGCGCCCGTTCGGCGGTGCACTGATGGTGCGCATCGCCGGCCCCGGCGGCACCCGCGACTTCGACCTTGCGGATGAGATCGCCTCGGCGTTGTGGGTCTCCACCGAAACGCCCCACCCCGGATGCATCCTGGGAAGGGGAATCACCGGAGCACCGCCGGTTTGGCCGCCTCCCGTATCGTGGAACGTGATGATCAGCAGACGCGACGCAGCAATAACCCTGGATGTTCCCCTTGAGATGGCGCAGCGCCATGGCCTGCCGAAGTGGATGTCTGAGGCCGAGCTCCGCAGCATCCTGGACAATCCCCCGCCCTGGCTGGTGCAGTCACGGGCCAACCGCACCGGCAAACGGCCCGTCTGGGTGCACCTTGAGTGCGCCGTGTGCGGGTACGAGGAGGCTGCCCGGCCCAAGAAGTGGTGGCCGGACTTCACCTACGTGGTGTGCGGCCACCACGCGCCGTCCGAGGTTCCCGCCGTGCGTCCCGGGTGCGTGCGCAGCGAGTACGACGGCGTGGGGACGCGTTTCGTAGGCATCGCTGACGTGGAAGCCCCCCAGGTCAGCCCCTAGCCTTTCGTATGTGCCTGCCCATGGTGCCGGCCCGCCGTCGGCCGTTATCCAGCTCCGTTGGCCGTCATTTCCTCCGGAACCGCCGTCAGGTGGCGTTCTGCGCCATCGCGCAGCACGGCAAGGTTGAGCGGCTGGCCGATGGCATCGGCGAACAGCAGGCGCTGCAGGCTTTCGGCGTTGCTGACCGGGCGGCCCCCGGCCGTGACGATGACGTCCCCTGCCGACAGGCCTGCCTTGTCTGCAGGCGACCCGGGCAGTACCTCTACGACGCGGAGCCCTTCGCGCAGCCCGGTGCGGATCACGGCGCTGGATCCGAGCTGCATCGGGGTACTCACCAGGCCCAGGTACGCCCGGCGCACCCTTCCGTCTGACAACAGCGCGGAGATGATCCTGCGGGTGGTCGCGTTGATCGGAATTGCCAGTCCCAGGCCGGCTCCGGCCACTGCGGTGTTGATGCCCACGATCCTGGCGTGAGTGTCCGCCAGGGCACCGCCGGAGTTGCCGGGGTTCAGTGCCGCATCGGTCTGGATGACGTCCTCGATGACCCGCCGGTTACCGCCCGACCAGACTGGAATGGCCCTGCCCAGCCCGCTGACCACCCCCGCGGTCACCGAACCGGCCAAGCCCAGCGGGTTGCCCACGGCCACCACCAGCTGCCCGACCCGGAGGGATTCCGCCGCGCCGAACACGGCGGGCCGGATTCGCGGCCGCGAACCGTGCACCACCGCAAGGTCGGACAACGGGTCCGCGCCAACGAGTTCCAGCTCCATCCTGCTGCCGTCGCCGAAGACCGCGAAGCCGTGCCGGGTGCCGGCCACCACGTGGGAATTGGTGAGCAGGTAGCCGTCCTCGGTGAAGAGGACGGCCGAACCTGCGCCCACCCGGGCCCGGCCATTGCGGCGCTGCGCCGTCATCTCGATTGCTGCCACGTGGGGCGTCACGGCAGCTGCCACCCGCATCACTGTTTGCGAGTACGAGTCCAGGACATCGTCATTGTCCGCTGTTATTGGTACCTGCGCCTGGTCCATGGCGCACCTCCGGCTTTGAGTGCCGCTTCCGGCTGTTCCGTGCCCTCTGGGGCCCTTACGGGAATCAACGGTGGACGGCCTGGATCCAGTCCCGTCGCGGCTACGCCTTGGGTGAACGCCCCAGCAGTGCACACCCGCGCTCCAGGCCCTAGGATCGGTACCATGGCTGATTCCGCTGGTGGGTCTCGAACAGAAGTGCTGAATCCCGATGAATGCTGGCGGTACCTTCGGTCCTCATACATCGGCCGGCTGGCAGTCATCAATGGTGACGTTCCCGAGATTTTTCCGGTCAACTTTTCCGTTGCCGGGGAATCGCTGGTGTTCCGTACCGCGCCCGGCACCAAGCTGCGCGCCCTGCTCAGCGGCGCAGTCGCGGCACTCGAGGTGGATGGACTGAACCCTTACGCCACGGAAGTCTGGAGCGTGGTGGCTAAGGGCAAGCCGGAAGAATTCGATGGGACCCGGATGACGCTCCCCGACTCCGATGCCGACCGCGAGCCGTGGGAGCCCGGGATCAAGGACCACCTGGTAGCTTTGACCCCCACGGAGCTCACCGGACGGCGGTTCGCCGTCAGGTCCCGGACACGGTGGTGGCCGCCGGTGGACTTCTCCGCAGACTGGCTGTAGCGGTGTCCGGATTCACGCCGTGATGATCACTTTGAGGGCCTTGGTTTCGGCAGCCCGGGAAAAGGTGTCGTAGGCGTCAAGGAACTGATCGAAACCAAAATGGTGCGTGGCGAATTTCTCCGCCCTGATCTTTCCCTGGGCCACAAGCTTGAGCAGCATGGGCGTCGTGTTGGTATTCACCAGCCCCATGCTGATGCTGATGTTTTGGATCCACAGGTTTTCCAGGTGCAGCTCCACGGGTTTTCCATGCACCCCGACGTTCGCCACCGAACCACCGGGCCGTACGATGTCGGTGCACATGCCAAATGTTGCCGGCACGCCAACAGCTTCAATGGCCACATCGACTCCCTGTCCCCCTGTCAGGGCCAGGACCTGTTCCTTCCAGTCACGGCTGCCTGACAGGACCGTGTCCGTGGCGCCAAACTCCTTTGCCTTCTCCAGGCGGTTGGCGTCCAGGTCGATGGCCACCACCGTAGCGGCGCCGTACAGCCCTGCTGTGGTGATCGCCGCCAGTCCCACCGGCCCGGCACCGACCACGGCCACGGTGTCGCCGGGCTTTACCCGGCCGTACTGGACGCCGATTTCGAATCCCGTGGGGAGGATATCGGAGAGCATGACGGCCTGTTCGTCGCTGACGCCGGCAGGCAGCAGGTGCAGGGAATTTTCGGCATAGGGCACCCGGACGTACTCCGCCTGGGTACCGTCAATGAGGTGCCCGAAGATCCATCCCGTGCCTTCCTGGCCCTCGCCGCCCAGGCAGTGCGAGTAGAGTCCGGCCTTGCAGTTGGCACAGTGGCCGCAGGATTTGATGCACGAGATGATGACACGGTCGTTCACGTTCAGCCCAGTCACGGAAGGCCCGGTTTCCACGATGGTTCCCACCCCCTCGTGGCCCAGGATCCGGCCTTTTTCGACGGCGGGCACGTCACCTTTGAGGATGTGCAGGTCGGTACCGCAGATGGTGGTGGTATCGATTTTGACAATGACGTCGCCGGGTTGCTGGATCCGGGGGTCCGGAACATCCGTCCATGACTTGTTGCCGGGTCCGCCGTAGACGAGGGCTTTCATGCGTTTCTCTTTACTGTGGGGGACGGCTTTTCGAGGGTTTGCCGGCCGGAGCGCTCGGATTGCTGAGGGATGGGTTGGGAGCCGGCGGCAGCTGCTGCCAGTGGATTCACGGCCTTCAGTTTGGCCAGATGCAGGCTTCCAAGCACCAGGAAGAGCCCCGAGAGCCCAAGTGCGGGAAGGAAGGCGGCCAGGCTTGGTTCTGCACCGAAGAGGGGTTTGACCAGTTCACCCACCGCCAGGGAGAAGATGAGGGTGAAGCCGAGGACGTACAGGGCCGGGAGAAGCAGCAGACCCGTACGGTGGTTCCGGTACGTGAGGAAGGCAAGGATCAGGAATCCGGGCATGATGAAACAAAGGTCCAGGATGAAGATCGAGTAGAGGGAATCGATTTGTTCGCCGCTCCGCATGAGGGGCAGGAGCATGCCGATCCACAGGGGGTAGAAGATGAGCGGCTGAAGGATGGCGCCGGCTGCTGAAGCAATCCTGGGTGCACGAGAAAGGGAGACGGATGGCGCGTCGCGGGCCATGGTGGCCCCGGCGGTGACCAAGGCCCAGAATGACAGGGCGAAGACTGCCATGTAGAGCAGGTACAGGCCGTTGTAGGTCCGCTCAATGACATAGATCCCGTAGGCGTAGAAGAGGTAGCCAAGGAGTCCCAGGGCCACGATCTGGAATTTGGCCCTCTGGGGCCTTGCCGCATACGACAGGTACAGCAATCCGAGCCCGGCCGCCACTGACAGCAGGTCCTGGGAGTAGGCGCCGGGGACCAGGTCGGGGGCCACCACGCCGTTGTAGATTCCAGGGCGCCAGACCCCGGTTGCCGCAGCAGCCAGCGCCAGCAGTCCGGCGACGGCCCACAGCACGCGGTTGAGGAACAAGTGCGTCAGCATGGCCACCTCCCGCAGGAAGATCAGGGTTTCCCGGGTGTTCCCACAGCGTCCCATTGGGCCGCCCCGGGCCCCAAGGGCCATTGGTCCTGCCCTTGACGCCGGGCCTTTGTGCCCTTTCCCGATGCCGAAGAGTTGCCTACGCTGTGCCCTATGACTGACAAATCAAACGTACCCGTGCCGGAAATCCTCGACCCTGAAGAGTGCTGGGACCTCCTGGGCCAAACCGGGGTGGGACGGCTCGCCGTCATCGCCGATGGCCACCCCGACGTGTTTCCCGTCAACTTCAAGGTTGATGGTGACACGCTGGTTTTCCGCACCGGGTCAGGAACCAAGCAGCAGGCCATCCAGTCGGATGCCACGGTGGCCCTGGAAGCAGACGCCGTCAGTTCGCAATTCGGGCTTGCGTGGAGCGTCGTCGTTAAGGGCAAGGCTGCCGAGACAACACCCACCGGACCCGACCTGGATGACATCCGGCGCGCCTTGTTCCCCTGGCAGGGCGTGGGCCAGGAGTACTTCATCCGGATTACACCGGAGTCGGTGACGGGCAGGCGCGTCACGATGAACGCCCCGCTGCTGTGGCAGGCCTCGCTGGACGAGGCAACCCGCGCCGGTCTCGAGTAGGCGGCCCGGACCGGCAGGTGCGCAGGTTCCAGGCAGGAGATTCAGTGCGTGCATGGTGGGTAGGCGAGCCCGGTCCCATGTCCACCCGCCCGCTGGTCCAGGGGATCCGTGCAGTTCCCAGGCCTGCGGCCGACGAGATACTGGTGGACGTGACCGTCTGCGGTGTGTGCCGGACCGACCTCCATCTCGCCGAAGGTGACCTCTCCCCGCGGCGCCCCCACGTGGTGCCGGGGCATGAAGCTGTCGGAGTCGTGGTCGAAACCGGAGCGGATTGTTCCCGTTTCGCGGCAGGCGACAGGGTTGGCGTGGCTTGGCTGGGTGGCGTATGTGGCAGCTGTGCTTACTGCCGCCGCGGCGACGAGAATCTGTGCAGGTCACCGGTGTTCACGGGCTGGGACAGGGATGGGGGCTATGCCGAGCAACTGGTTGTCGCGGAGGATTTCGCCTACCCGGTGCCAGCTGGCTTCACTGACGAACAGGCCGCGCCGCTGCTGTGCTCGGGGATCATCGGATACCGGGCCCTGAAGCGTGCGGCCCTGCCCGTTGGCGGGCGCCTTGGCATCTACGGTTTTGGCAGCTCCGCGCACATCACCGCCCAGCTTGCCATCAAACAGGGTGCCTCCGTGTTTGTCATGACCCGGTCTGACAGTGCCCGGTCGCTCGCCAGGGAGTTGGGAGCCGACTATGCGGGGGACGCTTATGACGAGCCGCCGGTACCCCTCGATTCCGCGATTCTTTTCGCACCGGTGGGAGAACTTGTCCCGGCTGCGCTGCGCGCCCTGGACAGGGGTGGAACCCTCGCCATCGCCGGAATCCACCTGAGCGACATCCCGGCCCTCAATTACAGCAGGGAACTCTTCTACGAACGTCAAGTGCGGAGCGTAACAGCCAATACCCGGGCTGACGGGCATGAGTTCCTGACTCTCGCAGCCAGGCTGTCCCTGGCCCTCACCACGACGACCTACCCGTTCGACGCAGCAGACAAGGCCCTCGACGACCTGGCCGCCGACAGGATAACCGGTTCAGCGGTCCTCCGGGTCCGGGCGGAACGGTAGGCTCTGCTCAACAGGTCCCCTGCCTCATCCAAACAGGACAGCGGCCTCCTCGTACCGTGCTTCAGGGACCACCTTCAGTTCTCCCAGCGCTTCCCCCAGGTCAACATTGACTATGTCCGTACCACGCAGCGACACCATGGTGCCCCATCTGCCGGCGGCTGCCGATTCGACAGCGGCCAGCCCCAGCCTGGTGGCAAGGACCCGGTCGAAGGCCGTAGGTTCGCCGCCACGCTGAATGTGGCCCAAAACGGTGGCGCGCGTTTCGATGCCGGTCCGTGTCTGCAGTTCCCCTTCGAGCAGCAGGCCGATCCCTCCCAGTCGCGGCCGCCCAAAAGTATCCAGGCCACGGGGCGCGTAGGGTGCTTGGTGGCCCTCGGGAGCGAAGGCCTCGGCCACCACCACAAGGGGAGCCCGGCCTCGGTCCCGGGCTGACAGTACCCACGAACATATTTGGTCCAGGGACACCGGATGTTCAGGTATCAGGATGGCGTGCGCGCCCGACGCCATGCCGGAATGCAGTGCTATCCAGCCGGCATTCCTGCCCATGACCTCTGCGACCATGCACCGGTGGTGCGATTCGCCAGTAGTCCGGAGGCGGTCGATGGCTTCTGTGGCAGTCTGGACCGCGGAATCAAAGCCGAAGGTGTAGTCCGTGGCACCGAGGTCATTATCGATGGTCTTTGGGACACCCACCACATTGATGCCCTGCCCGCACAATTCCCGGGCAGCTGCCAGTGTCCCCTCTCCCCCAATGGCAATCAGGCCGTCCAGTTCGTGGCGCCGGACGCAGGCGCGGACCCCTTCGATCCCCTTCCCCACCAACGGATTGGTCCGGGACGTGCCCAGGATGGTTCCGCCCAGGCGGGAGATACCGCGGACACTCGTCCGGGGCAAAGGAAAAACGTCCTGCTCCAGGACACCCCGCCACCCGTCCCGGAACCCGATGAATTCGTAGCCATGCGCCACGTCTCCGCCCAGCACGGCTCCCCGGATGACCGCGTTGACGCCGGGGCAGTCACCGCCGCTGGTGAGGATGCCCAGCCGCTTCACGGCACCACCACCCCCGCAGCGCGGGCAGGGAGCGGGAAGTGCCGGGTCTGCCCGGCGGGAAGGAACTCGTCATTGCCATGGACCCGTACCTTGATGGGGCCGGCGTCACCTGGAGCGGAGGCGATACTCATATCCCCGCCCTTGAGATGAATGCGGAGGCGGTGCCCGCGGTAGAGGACCTCAAAAGCAACGGCCCGCAGCCCGGTGGGGAGGTTGGGGGCAAACAAGATGGTGTCGCCGCTGAACCGCAGCCCCGCAAAACTGCGCTGCACTACGTCGATGGTTCCAGCCATCGCGCCCAAATGGATGCCCGCGCGCGTGGTGCCATGCTGGGTATCGTCGAGGTCGGCGTCGAGCGCTTCCCGGAAGCTGTCCCACGCCCGGTCCGCGTCCAGGCCGGCCAGGACCGATGCGTGCGCAACCCGGCTCAGTGTGGAGCCGTGGGCCGTCCGGGCAAGGTAATACTCGACGGTCCGGTTGAGCTGTTCGTGCGTGAACCCGTAGCCCAAGCGCTGCAGCACGGTGACCAGCCCATCGTGTCCCAGGAGGTACGGGAGCATCAGGACATCCGCCTGCTTCGCCAGTTTGTAATGGTTGGTGGCGTCGTCTTCTGCCTCGAGGATCAGGTCCAGCCGCTCAATGTCGCCATAGGTGTCCCGGTAATGGTCCCAGTCAAGTTCCTGCAGATCCCCGTAACCAGCAAACTGGCTGATGACACCGTCGCTGTGAAAGGGCACGTACATCAAGGTCCCCAAACGCTCCCACCCGGCCGCTTCCGCATCCGTGACGCCAAGGCGGTCCATCAGCCCCGCGCGCTCGCTGCCGTGCAGGAATGAGAGGATGCCTGCTGCCTGGGAGCAAACCCAGGCGGCCATGACGTTCGTGTACGCGTTGTCATCCAGGCCCGGTTTGTCACGGTACGGGTAGCCAGTATGGTATTCATCCGGTCCCACCACGCCCCGCACGTGGTACCTGCCGCCTGTCTCGTCGTACTCCGCCAGGGAGCAGAAGAAGCGGGCAACTTCAACCACCAGCTCAGCACCCTTCTGCAGAAGCCAGATCTTGTTCCCGGTGGCCTGGAAGTACTGCCATGCGTTGAAGGCGACGGCCAGGCCGGAGTGCACCTGCAGATGCGAATAGTCCCGGACCCATCTGCCGGACCTGTCGTTGTACAGCCATTTCGGGGTTTCCTCGCTCCCGTCGCTGCCGCTTTGCCAAGGAAACTTTGCTCCCTCCTGCCCGGCCAACGATGCTGCATGCCGGGCCGCGGGCAGCCTGCGCCACCGGTAGTCGAGTACCGAGCGGGCAATATCCGGAGTTCGTGAAGTCAGCACCGGAAGGACAAACAGCTCATCCCAAAAGACGTGGCCGCGGTAGCCCTCGCCATGGAGTCCGCGTGCCGTCACGCCGGCATCCAGTTCCGCCGTGTGGTGGGTCAAGGTCTGCAGCAGGTGGAAGATATGCAGGTTAAGGACCATGCGCACGGGCAGCGGGGCGTCAATCTCCACCAGGAAAGGTCGGAGCTCACGCCGCCAGGCCTCCTCGTGGGCGGCGAGCAGCACATCGAAATCCCCGGGCGCGCGCTCAAGCACTGAACGGGCACCCGTTTCGGGCGAGGAGATGGCACGGTCGCGGGAGGTCACCACCGCCACTGACTTGGTGATCCGCGCCGTGGTACCGGTTTCAAGGGAAACCGGCAGGGTCTGGAAATGGAAGGCTCCGATCGCGCCCCCGGTAATGTGTGCGGCGGCCGGCGAGACCTGCGTCCGGTAGGCCACGGCGATGCGGATGAGGCTTTGGGTGGTTTCAACCTCGACGACGGAGGTACCGTCAGGGCGCACCTCCGGGTCCGGGCGCTGCGGGGCCGTCTTGTCGGCCAAGTGGACATCGGAGCCCTGGGCGCGCTCGGGGAGGTTCGCGTTGCGGACTCCGGCGTCAATTCCGCTGCGGACCTCCACCATGCCGCTCCAGCCCAAGGCCGTGATCGCCGTCTGAAGGACCAGCAGGTGAGGCTCGGCCATGGATGCAAATCGTGTCTGCACCACCTCCAGGCGCCGCCCGTCGGCACCTTCCAGCAACAGCCTTCGCTCCAGCACCGCTTTTTTGAGGTCCAGGACCCTGCGCTCGCGGACGACGTACAGCCCGCCCGCAGACCACCATTCCTGCCCGGCCAGGCGCAGGTCAAGCGGAAGGCAGTTGGGCGCGTTGACCATGTGTTCTTCCAACAGCATCTCGTCGGCGGACTTCGCCCTGACCCGGTTGTAAATGCCGGCGAGGTACATGCCTGCGTAGCTGTACGGACCGCCCTCGGGGGCCGCTCCACGAACGCCCAGGTAGCCGTTGCCCAGGGTGGTCAGGGCCTCCCGGTGTCCTTCGTGCCCGGCGTCAAAACCTTCAAACACAAGGTGCCAGGCATTGCCGATCACCTGGCCCAGGTCCAGCTCGCCCACATCGTTGAGGACAGTGTCCGCCCCCGCGGCTTCAAGCTGGCGGCGGTTCCCGGCCCGGTCGATTCCCACCACCAGGCCAAAACCGCCGCGCCGCCCGGCCTCGACACCAGCGGCCGAATCCTCAATCACCACGGCATGTGACGGACTGACGCCAAGCCTTGCTGCGGCAGCCAGGAAGACGTCAGGGGCAGGCTTTCCCTGCAGCCCAAGCGCTGCCGCCGTCGTCCCGTCCATGACGACGGTGAAGAGATCCTGGACGCCCGCTGCTTCCAGGACCGATGCCGCGTTTCGGCTCGAGGTGACAACGGCCATGGGCACTGCAGCCTCGGTGAGCCGGCGCAGCAGCTGCAGGGTCCCGGGGTAGCTTTGGACCCCGTCCCGCCGGAGGTGTTCCAGGAACAGCTCGTTCTTCCACTGGCCCAGGCCGAATCCTGTCCAGGCACCGGCTTCATCTGTTTCGTGCCCCTTCTCAAGAAGCACTCCCCTGGCTGCCAGAAACCGCACCACTCCTTCCTCGCGCGGCATGCCGTCGATATGGGTGAGGTAGTCGGCCCTGCTGAGCGGGGCACGGTCGGTGCCCCGCGGAATCCTGGGGTCGTGCAGGATCCGGGCGAACGCGTCCTTCCACGCTGCCTGATGCAGCAGTGCCGTGTTGGTGACCACCCCGTCCAGGTCGAAGATGACGGCGTCAAACGGTGGCTTGGCAGCGGCAGCGGCGGTGGGCGACGCAATCATAGGACATTGCTACCAGCAAGCAGGACTTCAGCAAAGGGCCGATGGGCCCTCCACCCGCTAAGCCGTGTCCCTGGCCGCCGTCTCCCCTACATGGTTCCACCACGTCAGCGGTGATGTGATGACGAAGCGCCGGCCTGTGACGGAGGTGGGGACGATGCGGACGAAGTGGTCCTTCTCTCCCGCCTGCCAGGGAAACAGCGTCAGGGCGGCTCCCGCCAGGAGTTCCTGGGTGGGCTCCAGGATGACGGCCTTGCCTTTGACCAGCACGCTCCAGGCTTTTGAGTCGTCGTGGCCGTCTGCTTCAAGCGCGACGGCGAGTGGTCCCCCGGCGGCCCGCAGCTTGGTTCCTTCCCCGGTGCGGAAGATCACCGACTGTTGATCCACCTTGTAGTTGACGGGGAAGACTTCCGGATATCCATCCACCAGCACGGCCAGATGGCCGACGGACACTCCATGCAGGAGGTCCCAGCATGTTCCGGCGTCCAGTACTTCAGTGGGCGGTTGCGGCGGGTCGTTGTGCATGGACTGGACGGTACCGGCCTGCCGGGCCACCCCGCTAGAGCATTTTGGCCCGGACGTGGATCATGGGCAAAGAAAAACACCCCGGTCCGAAGACCGGGGTGTTTTACGAAGCAGGCCGGACATCCTGTGGATGTCCGGCCCG
>Ga0164304_10000390_pt1 | contig 12141 bp, 12 predicted proteins | sample Whisoiple_217_MG_FD_110216 | JGI IMG/M metagenome (GOLD analysis project Ga0164304, IMG submission 110216) | Soil microbial communities amended with pyrogenic organic matter from upstate New York, USA - Whitman soil sample_217_MG | ecosystem: Environmental > Terrestrial > Soil > Agricultural...
GAGAATCGCCGGCCCGCTCTGAATCATCCGTTCCCGATGAATTACGCGAAACCGAAAGAATAAGCGGCCGACAAGACGAGAAGAGTGATAGCCAACCCAGTAATAGAAATTCATCCTAACACAGAACCAATTCGTAACTTCGCGATCGGCTTTAGAGGAACTTGAATCGCCAGAGCGTTTAAATCCGAAGACCCATTTCTTTGAGTCGCGCGAAAATTTCGCCGACAACTTTTTCTACGGTCAAGTACGACGTGTCGATCACGTGTGCGTCTTTCGCAATGACGAGCGGTGAAACGGGCCGTGAAGAATCGGCCTGATCGCGCAGGGCGATTTCGTCCCGTTCCCCCTGTGCAACACGACGCTGGAGACGCACCTCAGGAGAAGCATCGACATAAAATTTGTAAGGCGTGTCGGGGAACACGACCGAGCCAATGTCCCTCCCTTCCACGACCAAATCCTCGCTGCGGGCAGTGTCATGAAGTTTCTTCCCAACAATTTCGCGAACCACTGGTAACCTGCTGACGCGGGCAACGCTTTCGTTCACACGGTCATCACGCAAATGATCTGTAGGGTCGACATTATCGATCAGGACCCGCGACTCGCCGTCCCAAAGGCAGCTCGTAACGGCTGCTGAGTCGAGAGCTTGAGCGATGCGGTCGAGATCTTCTGCATCGATTCCCTTTTCAAGGATATGCCAGGTGATCGCTCGATAAATCGCACCCGAGTTCACGTAAACAAAGCGAAGCCGCCGGGCGAGCTCTCGCGCGACACTGCTCTTTCCAGACGCAGCCGGACCATCAATGGCGATTACTCGAAGAAAATCTCGCTGAGAAGAGTGCATAACGGAGAGTCTCACTTTAGTCGCGCGTTGCGCGGCAATGCAATGCACTCTAATCGTGGGAGGCCTGAGCGCGGCTCCTGTTAATTAACCTGGCTCTGGGCCACTGGGCGTAAGTGAACCGATCACCGGGGTGCTAACCTGCATCCGTTTCGGATTCGTGAACTCTTCAAGCACCGCCTCAAATCCTGGATAAGACTCGCGAATACATTCCGCATCCTGAACAACAGTTTCGCCATCAGCGAAAAGACCGGCTATGGCAAACGCCATCGCAATGCGGTGATCGCCGAAGCTCGCCACGCGAGCACCGTGCAGCGGAGCCGGCCCATGGATTTCGAGCCCATCACTGAGCTCGGCAACGTGGGCGCCCATCGTGCGCAAATTGTGCGCTATTGCCGCGATACGATCCGTTTCCTTTACGCGTAACTCCTCTGCATGCCGAATAATTGTTTTGCCGTTTGCCAGGGCTCCCGCAACAGACAAAATCGGTAGTTCGTCAATAAGCTGCGGCACCTCCTTGCCCTGGATGACGGTCCCCTTAAGCGGGGAGCCAGTGACCTCGACAATGCCGCGCGGTTCAACTTGATCGACATCTTCAACCGCCTCGCGCACCTGCGCACCCATGCGAAGCACAACGGCCAGCAATGCGGTTCGTGTGTCATTCAGACCAACGTCGCGGATGAGCAGATGCCCCCGGCGTTGCGCTGCAGCCGCAACCAGCCAAAATGCCGCCGAGGATATGTCGCCGGGAATAGCAAAGTCGCGCGACTCCGGAACCTGATCGCCGAACACGCTGACACTGCCATTACCGTCAGCTGCCGTTCGCAACAGGAAATAATTGAAAATTTTCTCCATATGATTTCGCGTCGGTAACGGCTCTTCGACGGTAGTCTTGCCTCTGGCAAAAAGACCCGCCAGCATCAACGCACCTTTCACCTGCGCACTTGCCACAGATGGGCGATAATGAATTCCACGCAGCGAACCACCACGGATACGAAGTGGCGCAGTTTCGTCGGGGCCTTCGGCAACAATGCTGGCGCCCATCTCGCTAAGCGGTGCGATCACCCGATCCATGGGACGTCGCGATAGTGCAGCATCCCCGACCAGCCGACTTTCAAATGTTTGCCCGGCCAGCAGACCGGCAAGCAGCCGCATAGTCGTCCCTGAATTGCCACAGTTAATTTCCTCTTTCGGCGCAGTCAGAACTCGTTTCTTGCCGTGAACGATTAGTGTCGCCGGCTCAGGCTGCTCGATTTTTACACCCAGGGCGCGCATTGCGTTCACCGTGTGCATGCAATCTTCGCTTGGTAGAAATCCCCGCAGCGTGCACACCCCATTCGAAAGGGCAGCGACGATCACCGCCCTATGCGAAATGCTCTTATCGCCGGGTACAGTAATTTCGATGTCAATTCGCGGCGCTCGTTTTACCCGTAACTCCATAGAAAATTAAAAGCGATACAGGATGCCTAAATACTGCCCGATGGAAAACACGAACCGCGCTAATCCGGCATCCGGTATATACGATCCCGCATCGGCACAACCGGCTAAATCATTGAGGATACCGGCTGCTACGGCACGAGAAAGATCTTGTCGGTATAAGGATCCTTCACCTCGGTTCCGGGAGGGAATCCTTCGACATCGATATATTTGCCAGGGGAATAAGGACTCTCCACCAGGTGCGGTTTGCCAGGGACCGGAACTCCATACGGGTAATCTCCCTTCGCGACTTTTGTCGGCGCTGCTGTTGGAGGAGGCGTGGTCGCCGGCGGTTCTACTGGCGGCGCGTTCGTGGGCTGAACCGGCCCGTTCGGATTGAAGGGCTGTTGCGGCGGCGGGTATTCCGCGGTCGTGGCGGGATACCTCGCCGCTCGGTGGTGGGTGGTTGGCGGCGGCGGCTCTTCGGAGCAGGAGACGAGGACAAAGGCCGCAACCAGCGCAAGCGACGATGAAAATTTCATAAGTGTAAAGACTCTTGCAATCGTATCCGGAGTCCCATTCGTTGCCAATCATTAAATCATTTTTTTCTGCGACCGCTGCGCATGTCTCGAGAAACAGCGGAGCAATACAATGATGCAGCATGTCTGATCCGAATCGGAAGAAGAGATGTCAGAGGATTCTAGCGCAGAAATTTTGGTCGTGGATGATGACGCCATGAGTCGCCGTGTGCTTTCGAAGTTACTCACGGCTGCTGGTTACAGGTGTCGTGTGTCTAAGGACGGCTCCGAAGCTCTGGAAACGGTTCACGGCAAGCCCCCGTCAATCCTGCTGCTTGATTTCGATATGCCAGGGTTAAACGGTGCCGAAGTCTTAAGACGCCTGCGGTCGGATCGGCATTCGGCAGTCGCGCAAATTCCCACGATTATGTTGACCGCCCATGGGAGTGAAGAAAGCGAGGTATCATGTCTGCAGGCCGGCGCGGATGATTTTGTGACAAAACCAGTCAATGCCGCAGTGTTGCGGGCTAGAATCGAGACCCAGCTTCGCCTCCGTTCCATGCGGCGGCAGTTGGAACGGCAAAATGAGGAACTCGAGAAATGGCGCCGAAATCTTGAGCGCGATCTGGCAGCTGCTCGTTTAACGCAGCAATCGTTGATTCCGCAAAAACCACTGGCGCTGCCGGGGTGGGAGATCGCAACTTGTTATCGCCCAGTGATCCAGGTCGGCGGCGATATCTACGGCTGGCTGCGAATGAAAGACGGGCGGATTTTGTTCTGGATCGCAGATGGCACCGGTCACGGCGCCGCTGCCGCGTTGCTTACTACGCTGGCAAAACTTCTCTTTCACCATGGCCATGAGGAGCACGATACGCCTGCCACTGTGATGGAAGCCGTGAACCATGACTTTCGCAGCATCTTTGGCTCGCGCTCATTTATGACGGCAATGTGCGTGGCGCTCGATCCTGTAACCGGAACCGCCAGCATTGTGGGAGCAGGCCATCCTCCGCTTTTGGTCACGCGCGGTGATGGCACGACGCAATCGGTCGCCTCGAGTGCGCCGCCGCTGGGTTTGATCGAACAGTCGGAATTTTCGGAAACAGCCATCAATCTGGAGCCAGGTGATGCTTTTCTTCTGTACACAGACGGCCTGTTTCGCTGGACAAAGGATGAACGGAACCGTCTGACTCCGCAGAAGCTGGAAAAAATGCTGGATCACTCTGCGCCCACTGCCGAGGCGTTGCTCAATGAGGTTTTAGCGCACGCTGCCCCTGGTGGCTCTGCGAACACTTCACCGGACGATATGACCGTGCTGGCCATACGCCGAATGGGTGGCCAATAAAATTTTTGGATTTTGCACAAATTTAATCTTGCTCTCTTGCTAGCGAAACGTTAGTCAAGCCTCCATGCCGAAAACCAAAAAGAAAACTTCCAAGCGCAAACCGAATCCCGCCTTCATGAGACCGGTTCAACCCGATGATAAGCTCGCTGCTGTCGTTGGGTCACAGCCGCTACCACGCTCCGAGCTGACAAAGAAGCTCTGGAATTACATCAAGCGGAATGGTCTCCAAGACAAGAAGAAGAGGACCATGATCAACGCCGACGACTCACTAAGGCCTGTATTTAATGGGAAAAGCCAGGTGAGCATGTTCGAGATGACCAAGCTCGTCTCGAAACATCTGCGTTAAATCTTCGGTATTCGTTGATAGCTCGGCGCTATTCCGCCGGGCTATTTGCGAAGCTTGGTAAAAGAAGGATTGTCGCATCGGCGGTGCGCAGTACCGCTCTTGCGCAGGGATGTAATCGCGTCGAGCGTGATGAGGTGAAAATACATCGACTGATTCTTGTCGCGCTTGCAGCCTTTGTATTTCTCTGCGGGCAAGTCGCGCGCGCGGAATCTGACTGGCTCAATGATTACACAAAGGCGCAGGAACAGGCCAAGGCGGGTAACAAGATCCTTCTCCTCAATTTCACTGGGTCAGACTGGTGTGGCTGGTGCATAAGGTTCGACAAAGAAGTTTTCTCGCAACCACAGTTCAAGGAATATGCACGTCATAATCTTGTATTGGTAGAACTCGATTTTCCTCGCGCTAAAGCCCAAAGTGCCGAGCTGCGAAAGCAGAACCGCCAACTGGCGATGCAGTACGAGGTTGTCGGGTTTCCCACCATTATTGCGGTCAACAGCGACGGGCAGAAACTCTGGCAATACGAGGGTTACTTCCCTGGCGGTCCGGACGCATTCATCGAGGAGCTGCAAAAGTTGCGGAAAGGGTAAACGCGCACTCGCGCGAAACGTGGGATTGATTTCTGCGCAAGGGCAAAGTTCGCCAGGTTTTCATCTCCGGGCCCATCGCCTGCCTACTGTGTAAGCGCCGGCCTCCGCTAGACACACGCGTTCAGTGTGCCACTTTCGTGCTCATGTCTGTTTACCGTTTGTTGTTCATTTGCTTCGCGTCAGTCGCCGTCGCGATTGCAGCGGGAGCTGATCCCACGCCGGCGACGCGCCACGCAGCGCAAAAAACCCAAGCCACGGCGGAAGAGCCGGGCATTACGTTTAATTCGGTGCATGTCGATGGCCCTTACATCGCCATGACGTTTGATGATGGGCCAAGCGAGACGCTTACTCCCAAATTGCTTGATCTCCTCGCCGCGCATCATATCAAGGCCACGTTCTTCGTGATCGGCGAAAATGTCGCGGAACATCCTGAGATCGTTGCACGGGCTGCTCGGGAAGGACACGAAATTGGAAATCACAGCTGGTCCCATCCCAACTTCGGCAAAATGTCGGACGACAGCGTTCGTAGCCAATTGCGACGAACTGATGATGCAATTAGAAGCGCTACCGGGAGTCGTCCTACCCTAATGCGACCGCCTTATGGATCGATTACGTCACGTGAAAAACGCTGGATTCATGATGAATTCGGATACCGGGTCATTCTGTGGGACGTTGATCCGCTTGACTGGAAACGGCCCGGACCGCCCGTTGTTCGCAACCGCATTCTGAAGGAGACGCAGCCCGGTTCGATTGTGTTATCCCACGACATTCATCCGGGAACGATCGAAGCGATGCCCTCTACTCTTGACGCGCTCGAGGCCAAGGGCTTCAAATTCGTCACCGTATCGGAACTGATCCGTATGGCGACGCCGAAACCTTCGCATCCGAGTCCACACGCTGGAGGAAATGCGCCGACGAGCGCCACTCCCTCGCCATCACCATCGGCCACGCCGATGGAGCGGCCTTCGGCAACCCCATAGGCCGCCCGGGAAAAAACCTACTTTTTCGCCGCGTTAAGATTCCGATCAGCCATTCGCTGCTCGCTCTTGCTCCGTGCAATAACGAAGTGATTATTTTCGCCGTAGCTGCGCCACGGCCCAGGAGGCACATCGCGTACTTCGACGAATTGCCAATCGGTCACGTCGGTCGGCGCCAATCCGAGGTAGTCGCGCACAGCCGGCGAAACATCCAGCCCGGCGCCGTGATTAAGATTCGGCTTGGGCCGCTCATTGCCAAAAACGTATTGAAAGTGGTCGGTGCGAAATGGGCCGCAATCTTCCCATTGAGCATAACAGGTGCGATTGCCTTTACGAATGGCGATCCAATGGTCGCGGCATACCGATTGTCCCTGGCCTGAATATGCCTGTTTGAACCACGGAATTACGAGCGGCGCTTCCGGTTTAAACTGGCCATGCGTGACATCGTTGTATGGCAGCGCGCAGTAGAAGGGATTCAGCTTGGGAACAAATGCCACGGGGATGTAATTTCGCCGGGCACTCGCGTCGGGACTATCGTATCCACCGTAATTCGTCGTCCAATTAAAGTCCCAGCAACTCCTGTAATTGGGGACGGGATTATTGCCTCCAGCCTGTTCTCCAACCCAAAAGACGGTCGTCACGATGTTCGTTTTCCACGGGTAACGCTGGATTGCCGGGCGCGAACTGGTGGGGATGAAAACTTGCGGTTCCACTTTGAGCAGTGCCTGCTCCCGCAGTTTCATCGCATACTTGGCAAAGTCTGCCGCCGTCGCGTAAGGAGAAGTGGATTGCTCATCCCCGAAGACTTTCGGGGCGCCAGCAATCGCCAGACTGACACAAGCCGCAAGAAGTCTCCTCATTACAAACGCCGCCACCTTCTATCCGATTCCCTGCTCTTAGGCAAGCCCAATCTTCCGGTGCAAACAATCCAGACGAAGCTTCAGAATTCAGGATTTTGCGTTCAAATGAACATGGGTTTACCGGTTTTCAACCAGCATTTGCAACACCGCCTTACGCGCTTCAACTTCGCCGCTAACTTTCTGAATTTGTGCTTCCTGCTCGTTCAAACGCGCCATGAGCGCCTCCGTTGTTTTCTGTTGCTCAGCCATCGCAGATTTCAGTTCCTCGACTTTGTGGTGTTCCTTGAGGAATTCATTGAGCAACATCGCGTTCACCGCCTCGTAGCGTACGGTCACCAGCTCGCCGGTCTTGTCGCGCACGGTAAGGTCGGGATTTACCTCGACCACATCCTCGGCGATTAAGCCGAATTGAGGTGTGTTGGTGTTGTCGCCGGTATAGCAAAACGTGACCGGCTTGAGCCCCAGGATGGATTCGCTGGTTTTATCCATCGGTTTGATCTGCGTTTTGAAGCGGCGAGAAGAACCGGTGGTGGTGCCAAGCTTGCCTGCGGAATCGATCAATACTGGCGCGGCGTCGGGCGCTACCACGGCATTGCGAATGTTACCGATAAAGCAGCTCTGGCTCACATTTACGCCCTGGTGCCCGATAGCAATGCAGTTAAACGCGTCGGTGATTTGGGAACCGGCGCCTGCACCAATTGCGATGTTGAAGTTGCCACTCGTGTTGGTTACGAGAGCATCACGACCGATAGCGATGTTGGACGAACCGGTGGTATTCAAAAGGAGCGCCCTGGCACCATGCGCCGTGTTGTGGTTGCCGGTGTTGTTGTTCAAAAGGGCAGTGCTTCCCGTTGCCGTATTGTTTACGCCGGTCGTGTTGCTTAAAAGCGCCGCGGTACCAACAGCGGTGTTTTGCGTTCCCTCGCCGCTAGCTTGGTTTCCGACGTTCAAAACAAGCGTCCCTGCCCCGATAGCGGTGTTGAAACTGCCGTCGGTATTGCTGAAAAGCGAACGCCAGCCAATTGCTGTGTTCGCTACACCGGTGGTGAGGGAAGAGAGGGCATTCTGTCCTTCCGCTGTGTTGAACCCGGGATAGCCTCCGTCCGGCGGGGGAACGACCGCTTCCGATATGGTCAGGAGCCCAAAGTTGATAAGTGTGAGTGTGATGAGGCGCGGAATTGAATGCTTGTTTTCATATTTTTTGAAGTTTGGCGACTGGTTGAGGTGAATGAAATTAGTCGTTTTCCACCAGCATTGGCGATCCTGATTTACGCACCTGAACTTCAGCGCTCACCTTTTGAATTTGTGCTTCCTGCTCATTGAGGCGCGCGACGAGAGCTTCCGTGGTTTTCTGTTGCTGAGCGACAGCCGCTTCAAAATCCCGTCGCTGCCGCGCCATCGCTGATTTCAGTTCCTCAACTCTGCGATGCTCCTTCAGAAATTCATTGAGCAACATCGCGTTCACCTGATCGTAGCGAACACTCAGAAGTTCGCCGCTCTGGTCGCGAACCACCAGCTCTGGATTCACTTTCGCCACATCCTCAGCAATCAGTCCGAAGCCGAGTGGACGCGTCGGTTCAATCTCCTGTTTGTAGCGGAAGCTTACCGGCTTAAGCCTGTAGATGGCTTCGCTGGCCTGCTCCATCGGCTTGATCTCCTCCTTGAAACGCCGCGAAGAGGGCTGGATGCCGAGTTTTCCGTCAATATCGACATACACGGCTTGCAACCCGCCGAGCTGATTGTAAATGTGTCCAATATAGCAGCTGTTGCTCGCGTTCGCGCCTTCAGTGCCGATACAGATAACGTTACTGGCCGTCGTGACGTTGCTTCCGGCCGAGTAGCCTAGGGCTGTGTTGGTAAAGCCCGTGGCGCTGTTGCCGAGGGCACCGTATCCGGTAGCGGTGTTGCGCCCGCCGCCGGTATTAGAAAACAGTGCGCCATCGCCGGATGCTGTGTTGAAGCTGCCAGTGGTGTTGTTGACAAGCGCGTTAACACCGGTGGCCGTATTACTGCTCCCTTCGGTATTGTTAAAGAGCGCCTGCCACCCAACCGCGGTGTTAATGCCACCTGTCGTGTTGTGATAAAGCGCTTGATAACCAACGGCCACGTTGTCGTCGCCGGTTGTATTGCTAAAGAGCGCATTAGCGCCGGTGGCGGTGTTTAGAACCCCTTCGGTATTGCTAAACATCGCGAATGCTCCATTGGCCGTGTTGCTGTCGCCAGTGTTGTTGCTAAGAAGCGCTCCTGCACCAGTGGCTGTATTCTGTCCGGCGGTGCTGGCTAGAAGCGTACCGGCGCCAATGGCGGTATTGAAGCTGGCCTGTGTATTCGACCTTAGCGAAAAATACCCAACAGCGGTATTGAATCCGCCATTAGTGAGACCGAACAATGCGCTTTGCCCTTCCGCAGTGTTGCCGCCGGGGTAGCCGCCATCCGGCGGCGGAACGACCGCGTGCGTCGCTGGTAACAGCGCGAAGCTGAGAAGGGTCAGCGTGACAAGGGCGAAAGATCGAGGAGTTGTTTTCATAGACCTGAAGTTTCGGAACAATCCTGCCGATGTGTCGAGATCAAAGGTTACGCACATGGCTGTAGCTAAGATCGGTCATGCCAGGCCGGATGTGCCCCGGAGTCAGCAGGCAGCGGCATTAGCGCCGCGGGGCTACGGAATCAGCCACGACTCAGAACCGTGTCGTATTTGAAGTGCCGATCGTCGGTTTCTAGGTAATCGAGCGTGTAATGAAGGCCGCGGCTTTCTTTGCGGGACAGTGCTGAATCGACGATCAATGCGGCTGCGGTTGCCAGATTGCGCAGCTCCAATAGATCGACTGACACTTTGAAGTTCCAATAGAACTCGCGGATTTCGCGCTGGAGATTTCGCAACCGCGCGCTCGCCCGTTGCAGTCGCTTGTCCGTCCTCACTATCCCGACGTAATCCCACATGAGGCGCCGGATCTCGTCCCAGTTGTGATAGATCACTACCAGTTCGTCCACATCCTGTACATTTCCCGACTGCCATTCAGGCAACGGAATCTCTCGTTTTGCAGCGGAGCGGGTTTGTACAGCCGCGGCCGCAGCGCGATGCGCCACCACCAATCCCTCCAGCAGCGAATTACTGGCAAGCCGGTTTGCTCCGTGCATTCCCGTGCAGGCGACTTCGCCTATCGCGGACAGCCCAGGCAAACTGGTCGCGCCATTCACGTCGGTCTTAATTCCGCCGCACTGATAATGCGCTGCAGGCACAACTGGGATCGGTTGCTTCGAAATGTCGATACCGAATCGCAGACAGGTCTCGTAAATGTGCGGAAAACGTTCGCGAACGAACTCAGGTGGTTTGGACGTGATGTCGAGAAACACACAATTCGCGCCAGAGCGTTTGATCTCGGCATCGATCGCCCGCGCGACGATGTCCCGGGGTGCCAGCGAGGCGCGCGGATCGTACCGTTTCATGAAATCTTCGCCGCGCTGGTTCCGCAAAATGCCGCCCTCGCCGCGTACGGCTTCGGAAATTAGAAATGACTTCGCTTCGGCATGGAAAAGGCAGGTCGGATGAAACTGAATGAATTCCATGTTTGCGATCTGGACACCCGCGCGCCATGCCATCGCCACCCCGTCCCCGGTCGCGATGTTCGGATTCGTTGTGTACAGATAAACTTTTCCGCAACCGCCGGTCGCCAGCACGATCCGATCTGACCGGATCGTTTCGACGGCCCCGGTTTTTTCATCGAGGACATAGACGCCGAGGCACCGGTCTTCGGTTGCAAACCCGAGCTTGGCTGCGGTGATCAAATCCACCGCCATGTGATTTTCCAACAGTTCGACGTGTGATTGCCGGCGCAGCTGACCGAGCAAAACGTCCTCAATTTCCTTCCCCGTCGCGTCTCGCACGTGCAATACGCGCCGCTTCGAGTGGCCGCCTTCTTTGCCCAGATCCAGCTCGCGATGCCCGGAAACATGGCGCTCATCAAACTGCAGCCCGAGCTCTGCCAGCTCATGGATGCGCTCCGGCCCTTCGGTCACGATTGTGCGCACGACCGCTTCGTCACAAAGACCGGCGCCCGCCTCGAGCGTATCGCGCACATGGAGCTCGAATGAATCTTCGTCGCTGGTGACGCACGCAATTCCGCCTTGCGCCCACGCCGTGTTCGTGTCGGCGCCTTTGCGCTTCGTAATGACCACAACCGAGCCGTGCCTGGCTGCTTTGAGGGCAAAGCTCAGACCGGCGATGCCACTGCCGATCACAACGAAATCGTATTCCTTCATCCGACGCGCATGTTGTCGATCAATCGAGTCTTGCCAAAATAGACAGCGAGGACGAGCACCGAGTTCGCCCCAGCTGTTTCCACGGGCTGTAGTGTTTCTGCGTCAACAAGCTCAATATAATCGATCAGAGCGAGCGGCGCTTGGCCGATAACATTCCGAGCGACAGCGATGACTTCTCCGGCCGATTTTTTGCCGAGGCCTGCCGCAGCACGCAAAGCTTTATACAAGACTGACGCCTGGATGCGTTCTTCAGGAGTCAGATATTGGTTACGGGAACTGTATGCCAGCCCATCTCCTTCTCGCACGGTGGGCAGAGCAATGATATCGACGTCGAAATTCAGATCGCGCACCATGCGGCGAACGATGGTCAGTTGCTGAAAATCTTTCTCGCCAAAAACCGCTGCATCTGGCGCGAGAATGTTGAACAACTTCGCGACGACCGTGCAAACCCCGCGAAAGTGTCCGGGACGTGATTTGCCTTCCAACACCTGCGAGAGAGAGGATTCTTCGACGAATACCGAACGGCCGTCAGCATAAATTTCGCTAACCTCGGGACGGAACAACAGATCGACACCTGCCCTTTCACAAAATTCTTCATCAGCCTTCTCGGGACGCGGATAGCGCTGGTAATCGCCACCCGGTTCAAACTGGAGCGGATTCACGAAGATGCTGACAGCCACCTCGCCATCCCGGCCGGCGTGCTTACGGGCTACGCGAATCAGTTCGCCGTGCGCCTTGTGCAGTGCTCCCATCGTGGGAACGAGCACCCGCCGATTGGATCGCGCGAGCGATTGTACCGCCGCGACCGTGGTCAAGATTTTCATACGGAGCTCACACAGTTATGCGCATGCAGGCGCTGGCAAAGCGGCACGAGGACGGGCACGCACTCCAAAAGCGTACGCGAAAAAGAACGAAACGCCTCGATTCCATCTCGCACGAAGTACTTTGGGGTGCGATGCGTCGTGGCATCGCTTTTGATCGTTTCACCGTTCGTTAC
>Ga0164304_10000391_pt1 | contig 12124 bp, 3 predicted proteins | sample Whisoiple_217_MG_FD_110216 | JGI IMG/M metagenome (GOLD analysis project Ga0164304, IMG submission 110216) | Soil microbial communities amended with pyrogenic organic matter from upstate New York, USA - Whitman soil sample_217_MG | ecosystem: Environmental > Terrestrial > Soil > Agricultural...
AAAAAACCAAATTACTAAACGGCAAACCCAGCTATTTTAATGTTGTAAAATTTATACAATCATCTACAATCGCGCCGTTGCCTTGATTTCAGCAGTTTTTGCTCCAGAAAGTTGGTAATAAGTATAACTCGGTTAAATCGAAGCACCAAACCCTGATTTATCCAAATACTTTTAGTCTATTTTTTTCATCCCCACACCCAATTCTAATATATCTAGGTCTGGTTTAATTGGGTTTAATACAGCTTCTTGGTTTCCTTTAGGACTCTTCCTCCCTCGTTTCCTAAATAAACCTTTTTTTAGTATCTTTTTTGATAGGCGTAATTTTAATATATGATAACGCTTTTTTTCCAATTGATAATTTCATATAATACTGTTGTATGTAGGTGGTTTATTTTTGAGACATTCTTATAAAAACTCTAGTTTTTTTTATTTTAACTTTTGTTTTAAACCGCGATCGGGAAATTGCCTAGCCGTTTTCTGCATAGCTTTTGCCATTTAGATAAAATCTTTATCACTGTTTGTGGAGTCCAATTAATCCGGAACAGCTATTTTTACAAAATACCAGTCATGTGCATTTAATCTAACTACAAGCGCGGGCATATTTAACTTTTTGTGCTACATCTGCTGTTCTCAGTTTTCAGAGATTTTTATCTGGCTTTTGAGTCAAAAACACCCTTAATATAGCGCCAACCTATAGAGTTGCATCAGTAGAAACATTCTCTGTATTCACTTATTTTTTTACTGAGTTCGGCTTTTGATTCCCGATTTAGTTAAATTCTACTTGAGTGTTGACTTCGTGTCAGAGAATCGCTTTTATTCCCTTTATTTTAATCGGCTAGTTTATCAACAATAATTATCAAAATTTATCGTCCGGCTAGTTCTTCTAGAATAGGGTTTAACCTAGCCTCTCCCAAGCGTTCTAACTTTCAAGTAATTTGCTTAGAAAATGCCAGAGTTTTTGTTGATTGCTTACTCCCACTACACTAGATATTGCTGGTAGTGTTTTACGCTTAATATCAGAAAATCCCTACATGAAAGTAATTAAAAACCTCACAGACTCTAACTTTTGGGAAGAGTCTTTTGTATGCTTTGTATAATTAACAGCAATCGTCAATCGTCAACAACTTTTATCGTTACGGCAAGTTCTCCGAGTGACCACACAGTCGTAAAGGGTGGAGGACACTTTCTATTTTTATTAGATGATGAAACAGATAAAATAGCGTTAATTCTTGTTTTTATTATATCGTGAAAATGATGAAATAGCGTTACCTGAGAGTTGCAGAAATTTCCTAACTCATTTCATGCAAAAGCGAACTGTAAGTACATATAATATTTAGAGAATGTCGTGCAGCTAAGTAACTCTTCTCGTTACTATGGCTGACCCCAGACTACGCTATCAGCTCATGTTTTTAAGGCGAAGTGTTTAAAAAAATAATCAGCAATAAAACCCTATAAACTCATGTTCATGCGTACTACGGCTCTCACTCCAATAGAACTCAGGACTGCGATCGTCCGGGAGCCCTTGGTGGTTTCGCCGGATACGACGGTGATGGATGCGATCGCCCAAATGAGCGGCGTCCGATCGCTCTGCAACACCCCTAGAACGGCCGATGGTCAACTCGACGACCTCCACCTAGAGGCGCGATCGAGTTGCGTGTTGGTAGTGGAAAACGAGCAATTGGTGGGCGTACTGACGGAGCGAGACGTGGTGCGGCTCAGTGCCCAACAGCGTTCCTTGGAGAATGTCGCGATGCGGGAGGTGATGGCACACCCCGTCGTCACCCTCCGCGAGTCCGCCTTCACCGATTTATTTTTGGCGATTAATCTGCTCCGGCAGCACCACATTCGCCATTTGCCTATCCTGGACGAGCTCGATCGCCTAGTGGGCTTAGTGACTCACGAAAGTCTGCGCCAAACCTCTCGACCGATCGACCTGCTGCGGTTGCGTATAGTAGCAGAAGTGATGACCAGCGAAGTGATTTGTGCTGCGCCAGATTCTCCCTTACTGAGGATCGCCCAACTTATGGCAGAGCATCGCGTCAGTTCCGTGATGATTGTGCACCCGGGCGGAATCTCTACTGAACCGCTACAAATTCCAGTGGGGATTCTCACCGAGCGGGATATTGTGCAATTTCAGGCCTTGGGCTTGAACCTGGAAACCTGTCTAGCTCAGGCGGTAATGAGTACGCCGATTTTTGCCGTTAGATCCGACGATTCGCTCTGGACTGTGCAGCAGATCATGGAACAGCGATCGATCCGTCGGTTGGCGGTGACAGGGGAGCTAGGAGAACTATTGGGCATCGTCACCCAGACCAGTTTGCTGCAAGCCCTCAGCCCGCTGGAGCTATACAAACTGGTCCAGAAGTGGGAAGAGAAGGTGGTGCGCCTAGAGGCGGAAAAGGTGGCGCTGCTGGCAAATCGCAACGTTGAGCTCGAGCAGCAGGTGGCAGCTCGGACAGCCGCCCTCAAAGCAAAGGCCGATCGAGAGCAACTTCTCAATACCATTGCCGAGCAGATCCGCTCGTCCCTGAATTTGTCAGATATTCTGCATACTACGGTGCAGGAAATTCACTCGCTTCTGGGGTGCGATCGCGTCATCATTTACCAGTTTCAGTCTGAGTTGAGCGGCACCGTGATTGCGGAAGCGATTACCGACACTGGGCGATCGGTGCTCTATAGGGAAGCCCGCGATCCTTGCATGAGTCCAGAATGGCTTGAACCGTATCGCCAGGGCAGAATTCGCGTCATCAACGATATCTACGACGCAGAAATGACCCAGTGCCATCAGGAACTGTTAGTAGGGTTTGATATTCGCGCCAAGCTAATGGTGCCGATCGTAATTGAGCAACAACTGCGCGGATTAATGATCGCCAGTTATCGAGCCACTCCACACTCTTGGACGACTGACGAGATCGAACTCCTGCGACAAGTTTCTCTGCAGGTGGCGATCGCCCTCGGGCAAGCCACGATCCAGCAAAAATTGCAGAATGAACTGGTAAAGCGACAGCGGATCGAAGCCACCCTGATCGAGAGCGAACAACGCTACGCCACCCTTGCCGCTGCTGCTCCGGTGGGGATTTTTCGCACCGATGCGGAGGGGCTATGTACCTATGTCAACGATCGCTACTTTCAGATCGGCGGACTCAGACCAGGAGGCACTATCGGACAGGGATGGAAACAAGGGCTGCACCCCGACGATCGCGATTGGGTCATTGCCCAATGGGAGCAATTCATCAAAGGTAACGACTCTTTTGAACTCGAATATCGCTTTCAACGTCCCGACGGTACGGTAACGTGGGTTTATGGGCAGTGCGTCGCCGAACTCGATGCCAATGGAAATCGGAGCGGCTATATAGGCACCATTACCGACATTAGCGATCGCAAACGAACTGAAGTCCGCCTGCAAGAAAGCGAAGAACGCTACGCTAGCCTAGTGGCAGCCGTACCAGTGGGGATTTTCCGCGCCGATGCTTTGGGCAAGTGCATCTATGTTAACCATTGGTGGTGTCAGATCAGCGGACTCACCCCAAAAACAGCTCTCGGGGAAGGATGGAAACAAGGGCTGCACCCCGACGATCGCGATTGGGTCATGGCCGAATGCGAGCAATCTCTCCAAAGAAATCGCTCTTTCCAACTCGAATATCGCTTGCAACGTCCCGACGGTGCTGTGGCTTGGGTATATGGGCAGTCCGTTCCCGAACTGGATGCAGACGGGCAAGTAGTCGGCTATGTAGGAACTACTACAGACATCAGCGATCGCAAACAAGCCGAACAAAAACTCCAGCAACTCAACCAACAGCTAGAAACCAAAGTCGCAGAACGCACCCAAGAGCTCTGGCAAGTCAACAGCCTGCAACGCGCCATCCTCGATTGTGCTGATTACTCCATCATCTCCACAGACCCAACTGGCATCATCCAGACCTTGAATGCCGCAGCCGAAAGAATGCTGGGTTACAGTGCTGGAGAAATCATCGGCAAAGCCACCCCCCTACTCATCCACGATGCAAATGAGGTAATTGACAGGGCATCATCACTCTCTGCCGAACTAGGGAAAAATATTCCTCCCACCTTTGAGGTTTTTGTTGCCAAAGCACGCCAAGCTCCTGTCAGCGAAGAAGAGTGGAGCTATATCCGCAAAGATGGGTCTCGATTTCCTGTGTCGCTATCCATCAGCACCCTCAAGGATGTCAATCAGCAAATTATCGGCTTTTTAGGCATCGCCAAAGATATTAGCGATCGCAAACGTGCAGAATTGGAACTGCAGAAACTATCGGACCGCCTCGCCTTGTCCCTCAAATCAGGGGCGATCGGCTGTTGGGACTTCGATCTTGTACAGAACACCGTCTTTTGGGATGAGCGGATGTACGAACTGTACGGTGTCACAAAACAATCTGATTCCCCTCTGGCTTACCGCATTTGGGCAAACCGGCTGCATCCCGAAGACCGCACCGTCACCGAAACACTGCTCCAGCAAGCCGTCTTAGGACAGGCAGAATTTAATACCGAGTTTCGAGTGTTGCATCCCGATGGCAGCCTCCACTTTATTAAAGCCTATGGTGTCGTCGTCCGAGATGCCCAAGGCAATCCCCAGAGCATGATTGGGGTCAACTTTGATATCAGCAGGCGCAAACAGGCTGAGCTCCAACGACAGCAGTTAATTCAAGAATTATCAGCCTTTAAACAGGCCTTGGATCAGTCTGCCATTGTGGTCATCACCGATCGCGAAGGGGTGATATCCTACGTCAACGATCGCTTCTGTGTAGTCTCTGGCTACTCCCGCGATCGACTGATCGGACAAACCCATCGCATTGTCAACTCTGGCTATCATCCCCCTGCTTTTTTCCAAGACTTGTGGGACACCATTAACAGCAGTCAGATTTGGCGGGGTGAAATTTGCAATCGGGCAAAAAACGGTAGCCTGTACTGGGTTGCCACCACCATCGTCCCCTTTTTGGACGAACAAGGGCTACCTTTTCAGTATCTAGCCATTCGCTTCGACATTACCGATCGCAAGTTGGCCGAAGCAACGCTTCAGCAGGAAAATACTTTCCGTCAACAAATTGTAGAAAACATGGTAGAAGGGCTGTGCGTTTTCCATCAAGTTGAGGAGTTTCCCTTTGTCAGCTTCACAGTCTGGAATCAGCAAATGCAAACGATTACGGGTTACACCTTAGAAGAAATTAACCGTCTGGGGTGGTATCAAACCTTGTACCCGAATCTAGAAGATCGAGAACAGGCGATCGCCAACTGCAGACAGATGCAGCCGATCGCGGTGGAAAGGGAAATCCAGCGTCAAGATGGACAGCGGCGCACTATCTCCATTTCCACCTCTGTCCTATCGGGTGATGATGGACATCTCTATTCGCTGGCCCTGATCCAAGACATTACCCATCGCCAACAGACAGAGCGAGAAAATCGCCTGTTGAAAGAACGCCTCGAATTTCTTCTGGCATCCAGTCCCGCGATGATCTATAGCTCTAAGCCCTATCGCGACTATGACTCAACTTTCATCAGCCAAAATATCGAAGCCATTTTGGGCTACAACCCAGAAGAAGTTATATCGACCCCCAGCTTCTGGGCTAACCATCTTCACCCAGAAGATGCCCCTAGAGTTTTTGCAGATCTATCCGCTCTCTTTGAGTACGATACTCATCAGCATGAATATCGATTTTTGCATCGCGATGGTTACTACGTTTGGATACGGGATGCAATGCGCTTGGTGCGAGATGAACAAGGTCGCCCAACCGAGATTGTTGGCTATTTTGCCGATATTAGCGATGTCAAACAAACCGAAGAAACCCTAAAAATACAACTGGCGGCCATTGAGGCGGCGATCGACGGCATTGCGATTATCCAAGGAGATACCTACCTCTATTTGAATCAAGCCCATCTAGAATTGTTTGGCTACGAACGCCCTGAAGAAATCTTGGGCAAATCTTGGAAACTTTTGTATTCCCAACAGGAGTTAGAACGGTTTGAGCGGGAAGTCTTTCCGGTGCTGGGGCGCGATCGCGCTTGGCAGGGAGAGGCGATCGCCCTCCGCAAAGATGGCTCTACCTTTGCCGAAGGGCTGTCCCTCACCCTCACAGACGATGGATTATTGATTTGTGTATGCCGGGATATCAGCGATCGCAAACAGATCGAAGCCCAATTAGCAGAGAGTGAAGCTAAATTCCGGCGGCTGGTAGAAGGGGTTAATGATTTGATCTGGTCATGTGAACCCGATGGCATACTCACTTATGTGTCACCGCAATTCAAGACCATGTTTGGCTGGGAGGAGGGTGCATGGATTGGTAAGTCGTTTATATATCTGGTGCATCCAGACGATCGCCCTTTGGTTGTTACTGGTTATCGGGAGAATATCAAATTTGGTAAAAAGTCAAGTGATTATGAGTTCCGACACCGCCACCGGGATGGTAATTATGTCTGGGTGAGAAGCAGTGCCACACCCGTTATAAATGCTGAAGGGGAATTGATTAGCATCCAGGGAATTTTATCGGATATCAGCGATCGCAAACAAGCTGAACTCGCCAGGGAAAGCAGTGAAATGCGCTTCCGCCGGGTGTTTGATTCTAGTGTGAGCGGCATGATGTTTGCCGATTTTCAGGGGAAAATTACCGATGCCAACGATCGCTTCTTACAGATGGTTGGCTACAGTAGGGAGGAACTAAATGCTGGGATGATTCATTGGGATGCCATGACCCCCCCCGAATATCTCCCCGCTGATTTTTTAGCGATCGAGCGCCTGACACAGGATGGCGAGATCGAGTCCTTGGAAAAGGAATTCTACCGTAAGGATGGCAGCCGGATTTCTGTCCTGCTCGGAGCCGCACTTCTTCCAAGCTCAGAGGATCAAACTATTTGTGTATTAGTAGACATCAGCGAGCGCAAACAGGCCCAGAAGGCTTTGCAGGAATCTCAGCAGTTTCTGCAAACCGTACTCGATACCATCCCGCTCTCCGTATTTTGGAAGAATCGAGAGTCTGTTTTTTTAGGATGCAATCAGCAGTTTGCCACAACTCTAGGCTTGCAATCTACCAGCGAAAGTATAGGTAAAAGAGATTTAGATATTTGCCAGGAAGAAGTCGAGGCGAACGAGTATTGTGCGATGGATCGGCGGTTAATGGAAACGGGTGAAGCTATATTAGGGATCGAAGAAACGCTAACCCTACCCAATGGTAAACCAATATTTATCGAAACCCACAAGGCTCCCCTGCGAGACTGCTCGGGTAATGTTATTGGTCTGGTAGGCACGTTTCAGGATATCACCGATCGCAAAGAAGCCGAACTGAGATTGCAACAACAAGCAAAACAGGAGCGTTTGCTGGGAGCGATTACTAAACGGATGCGGTCATCTCTGCATCTGGACGAGATTCTCAATAGCACTGTTGAGGAAATCCATCAGATCTTGCAATCAGACCGAACGCTAGTTTATCGGGTTTTTCCTGAAGGGACGGGGACTGCCATTGCTGAATCTGTTTCGCCAAATAGGCTTAAGCTCCTGGATATCCTCTTCCCAGAAGAGGTTTTCCCCGAAGAGAACTACGAGCGCTATATCCAAGGAAGAGTTTATGCCCTCAACGATAGTGAAGATGCAAACGAGTCAATCGTACCCTGCTTGGTTGAATTCCTCGCAGACATCCAGGTCAGAGCCAAACTCGTAGTTCCAATTATTCAGAATCAAAGCCTCTGGGGGTTGCTGATTGTTCATCAATGCGATCGTCCGCGCCAATGGCAAGACTGGGAAATCAATTTACTTAAACAAATTGCTAACCAATTAGCGATCGCCATTCAGCAATCTTACCTCTACGAACAGGTACAATCAGAACTGGCTATCCGCAAGCAAACAGAAAAGGCGATCGCTTTACAACTGCAACGGCAGCGAACTTTGGGAGTCATCGCCCAGCAAATTCGCGAATCGTTGGATATTAACCAAATTTTGGCGACAGTGACACAGCAAGTCAAAGAAATCTTGCAAGGCGATCGGATCGTGGTGTTCCGGCTATTTGGCGATGGCAGAAGTCATATTGTTGAAGAAGCTGTGTCTAGCGAGTTCCCCGCACTCAAAGACCATCACTGGGAGGACGAACTGTGGTCGCCAGAAATCCTCAACCGGTACTGGCAGGGCAAGCCCCGCATCGTCCCCGATGTCATGACCGATATCTGGACTAATTGCTTGGTGGAATACGCAACTGTTTGTCAAGTCCAGTCCAAAATCGTTGCACCTATCCTGCAAGAAGTCCGAAGCAGCGAAAGCCATAGATGGGTTGCCCCAGGGCAAACCAAGAAGCTCTGGGGGGTTTTAGTCGTCCATGCCTGTCGAGAACAACGAGTATGGCAAGAGTCGGAAGCGCAACTCCTGCAACAAATTGCCAACCAGTTGGCGATCGCAATTCAACAAGCTAGCCTATTTAAGCAGTTGCAGCAAGAACTCACCGAACGGCAACAAGCCCAGCAGCAACTCACCGAGCGCAACCAACAACTGGGAGCCTCTAACGAAGAACTGGCCCGTGCTACCCGTCTCAAAGACGAATTCCTTGCCAACATGAGCCACGAACTCCGCACTCCCCTCAACGCCATCCTCGGCATGAGCGAGGGGCTACAAGAGCAAGTCTTTGGCATCATCAACGAACAACAAATCAAAGCTTTACAAACCATTGAGCGCAGTAGCTCTCACTTACTAGAGTTAATCAACGACATTTTGGATGTCGCCAAAATTGAATCGGGTCAAATGGAGCTCGATTGCACCCCAGTTTCAATCAATCATCTCTGTCAATCGAGTCTGGCATTTATCAAACAACAAGCCCTGCAAAAACGCATCCAGCTAGAGATTAAAGTGCCACTCAATCTGCCCGACTTATTGATTGATGAACGGCGGATGCGCCAAGTCTTGATCAACCTGCTCAACAACGCGGTAAAATTCACTTCTAACGGAGGACGCATCACCCTAGAAGTCACCGGTCAAAAGCACGGGGGAGACTCAGATTCTGCCGATTCCCCACCCCATTTTTTGGTCAAAGAGACTCTGCGAATTTCCGTCATCGATACAGGTATTGGTATTGCCCCAGAACATATCAACAAACTGTTTCAGCCCTTTATCCAAATCGATGGCGCGCTGAATCGTCAATATACAGGTACTGGCTTGGGGCTTGCCTTGGTGAAACGCATTGTGGAACTCCACGGCGGGCAGGTGTTGCTCACCAGCACTGTGGGTGTAGGAAGTTGCTTCACGATCGACCTTCCCTGCACTGGTTGTGCGCCATCCTCTGTTGACCTGGAATCCCAGACAGAACCCCGCATCGAACCCAGCGGGCCCGAACAGCAGGGAGGCTCTCCCTTAATCTTGCTGGCGGAAGACAACGAAGCCAATATCAGTACGGTTTCGAGCTACTTGAGAGCTAAAGGCTATCGCATTCTCTTGGCTAAGGATGGAGAGGAGGCGATCGCCCTGGCCAAGTCTGAAAATCCCAATCTAATTTTGATGGATATTCAAATGCCTGGTATGGATGGTCTAGAAGCTATGCAGCAGATTCGCTGCGATCCAAACTTAGTCGATCTGCCGATCGTTGCCCTAACTGCCTTAGCCATGACTGGCGATCGCGATCGTTGTCTTGCCGCCGGAGCCAATGATTACCTCACCAAACCCGTCAAGCTGAAGCAATTGGCAAGCACTATTCAACAACTTTTAGCTAAGTAAAGATAAGCCGTGAACAGACCCTCCGTTTTAATCATTGACGACGATCCCAATAATTTTGATGTAATTGAAACCCTCTTGAGCGAGCAAGACTATCAATTGCATTACGCTGCCACCGGGCAAGAAGCGATCGCATCCCTCGACATATTTTATCCGGATCTTATTTTGCTGGATGTGATGATGCCAGGAATAGATGGTATCGAAGTTTGTCGGCAAATCAAAGCCATGTCAAAATGGCAAGCAGTTCCCATCATTATGGTGACAGCATTAAACTCAAAATCCGACCTTGCCCATTGTCTCACTGCCGGCGCTGACGACTTCATTAGTAAACCTGTAAATGCTATTGAACTACGTGCCAGAGTTCACTGTATGCTGCGTATTAAGCACCAGTATGACGACCTGCAAAGCTTACTCAAATTGCGGGAAGATATGGTTAAAATGGTAGTCCACGATTTACGCAATCCCCTGGCTGGTATGTTGCTTGGCTTGGAACTGCTAAAAAGCGTAGAGTCTCCTAGAGAAAAACAACAAAGGCAACTGGAGAGAATTTACTCGTCTGCACAAGCAATCCAGCTATTAATTGATGATTTATTGCAAATTGCTTTACTAGAAGCCGGTAAAACTCGTCTCAATTACACAGAGGTATATCTGTGCGATCTCATAGAGTCTGCCATATCAAACTTTGAAGATATCGCTGCTAGAAAAAATCAGTTGCTCGTCGCTCAATTACCAGAAGAAACCAGTAGGAAAGTCTCGGTTGATGCCACCATGATACATCGAGCGCTGGATAATCTCCTCGCGAATGCCATTAAGTTTTCCCCACCCAATAGTCAAATCATAGTGACTGTAGAATTCCTCACATCTGGCAACGCCAAAATCCAGGTTATCGACTCTGGGCCGGGTGTTCCTGATACATTGCGGCACAAGATTTTTGAGAAATACGAGATTGGAAATCTGATGTCTGATGTCTCTCAAATAGGGTTGGGTTTAGCTTTCTGCAAAATGGTCGTTGAGGCACATGGGGGGGAAATTTGTGTGAGAAGCAACCAACCAAAAGGTGCCATTTTTGAAATCACTTTGGCAGCATAGCTGACGAGTATCACATCAAATTATAATTTTTTTTACATTATTGAAAGGGTAGCAATTATGTCTCAATTTTCTATCTTAATTGTTGATGATGAGCCGGATAACTTTGATGTGATAGAAATTCTGTTATCAGAGCAGGATTATCAATTGCATTATGCTGCCAGCGGGCAAGAAGCGATCGCATCCCTCGACATATTCGATCCGGATCTTATTTTGCTGGATGTGATGATGCCGGGAATAGACGGCATCGAGATTTGTCGGCAAATCAAAGCCATATCAAAATGGCAAGCCGTTCCCATCATTATGGTGACAGCATTAAACTCAAAATCAGACCTTGCGTATTGTCTAACTGCCGGAGCAGACGACTTCATCGGTAAACCTGTAAATGCTATTGAACTGCGTGCTCGCGTGCATTCAATGCTCAGAATCAAGCAACAGTACGATCGTATCCAGAACTCATACCACATCCAAGAAAATACCATCAATCTCTTGGAAAGCACCCTCAATGAGCTGCGTGGCAACTTAGCTTCTACTCTATCCCACGAACTGAATACGCCCCTCAATGGCATCTTAGGTACGATCGGGTGGCTCAAAGACGAGATCGAAAACATGGAGATCGCCCAAACCCGTGAGATCTTAGGCTGGGCACATGACTCTGCCCGTCGCCTAGAAAAATTAACGAAAAAATTCCTGATTTATTTAGGATTAGAACTATCCGCAAGTCAACAACACAAGATGGAATCTGCCCAAACTAAATTTTCAGCTTCCGCCATTGAAACCGAGTTGAAATATCAGGCTCAGAAGGCAAACCGTAGCAACGATCTGTTGTTAACTCTTGAGGAAGCGGAGATCGCTCTATCAGAGCGATATCTATCAACGCTGCTCCATGAATTAATTGATAATGCACTGAAATTCTCCTCACCAGAGACAACCATTAAAGTTAGTAGTCAAGTCCTAGGGGAGATGCTGCATTTATCAGTACATGACTCCGGGCGGGGCATGACAGAAGAGCAAATTGCTAAAATTGGTGCCTTCATGCAGTTTGAGCGCAAGAGGTATGAGCAACAGGGTACCGGTATCGGCTTAAAAATTGTCAGGAAAATTGTCGAACTGGCAGGAGGAGAGTTCTCAATTACCAGTATCTATAAAAAGGAAACAACGGTACATCTCACTCTGCCGATTGTCCGCAATTAGCATGATTTTTTATACAGCATATTCCATGTATAGCAATCCTAAATGATTCAGATAAATTTGTAGGGGTAGTGCTAAGAGTGCCTACCCCCTATCTATCGGGCAACCGGGCGTGGGATTGCCCCTACAATAATTATGCAAATGATGCGAGGA
>Ga0164304_10000392_pt1 | contig 12104 bp, 25 predicted proteins | sample Whisoiple_217_MG_FD_110216 | JGI IMG/M metagenome (GOLD analysis project Ga0164304, IMG submission 110216) | Soil microbial communities amended with pyrogenic organic matter from upstate New York, USA - Whitman soil sample_217_MG | ecosystem: Environmental > Terrestrial > Soil > Agricultural...
ATGGGCGCGGATTCGAACGCAAGCACTCTATATAGGGATGCTGCGTCGGGCTGGTCGCCTGATTGCCGGATCGGACCCTTCACTGAGTCAGTGGCCGCTCATTCGACTCCATCCAATTTAGAGAGTTAGTAGGCGGCAAGTGACATCATGACGTCAGCCATGAGGTGTTGCCATAATTGACTAACCTGCCCGAAGCACTTTTAGATGCGCGGCGCTTCCGTCCACGTCGCGCTAGAACTTGGTGTTCACCGCAGATCGGGCACGAACAGCCGGTAGGGCGCGCCGAGGATCGGGAGCCGCGGCCGGAAGAAGCGGCGGCTGCACCAGACGCTGTGGAGGCAGACCACGGGCCGCCCGTCGCCGCCATCCTGGTAATGCAGGTGAACGGTGGTCTCGAGATCGATGGACGGCACGGAGACCTCCCACCAGCAGTTGAGTGATGAGCCGGGAGGCACTTTACCAGCCGTGGCGATGGCAGTCGACGGTCGTCATCGCGGCCTCCCGAGCGCCCTGCTGTGGCGACGAGGGCCGCTCTGATCCGCCGCACATCGGGACGCACCTGACGCCTGATTGCGTTTCGATACCTATCCAAGCGCGGACCATCCACTTTGCCCGCGGAGGGCAGTGGCCGGGTGCTATGCCTGACCAATGATCTCGCAGACGTCAACGCTGACAAAGGTGGCTGGCGTCTCGGGCGTCTCCCGAAGTCGCAGAAAGGCCGCCTCCGCCACCCGGACGTTCTCCCCGGTATCGAAGAGCCATAAGGAGTGCTAGATGCGGTCGCCGGTGGTGCTCCGCGCCCAGTAGGCGCCCTGGGACCCCGGCATCTGTCGCACCATAGCGCTGCCGTGCTCCTGATTCATCGCCAGCGAGTCTACTTCACGGCCTGGTTTGATCTCGACCCGGCGGATCAGGGCGGGGTCGCTTGATGGCAGTGCGTCGGCGGCGCAAGCAAAAAGCCGTCCCGATCGGCTCAGGTAAAGAGTGTGAGCGGTCGATTGTGTTCCGTACCGCTCGCCGTAGTGATCACTATTGCATTTCTGATAAACACCGAGATTGGGTGGGTTTCCGCGCTAGTCCGCCGTTATATCTTGGGTCTCTCAAGTTGTCTATTGGAGCCGGAATCTAAGTCGACTGCGATCATGTTGCAATCCGCAGGTGGCATGCGGGCGCGCGCCCTGCATCATGGCGTCCGCGGTACCGAGAAGGCTGCGAACAGTTTGCCGCATTTTTGCCGCGAATGAGTCAGCATTGACCAACATCAAGCGATAGGAAGGGGCCGAAAAACGGCGCGACTACGCACGAAACGACACCCCGCAACACTATCCGGTAAAGCAAACCCGGAATCCCTTACCCGGCACCACAGCATTAATATCCGCATGCTTGCGCCTGTTTTTCGCCGACACCAACGAATTTGCCGCGTTCGATTTCCCCGACCCGTTGCATCGCATCAGCGATCGCGATATCGATTGTGTCGGCAGCCTGTCGCTGCATGGATGACGTGACATGGCTGTACCGATTCAGTGTCATGGATATATCATCATGGCTGAAGCGTTCCCGGACGATGTTGGGGTGCATGCCTTCTGCCAAGAGCAGTGTTGCGGAGGTGTGCCGCACGTCATGGAACCGGATCTTCGGAACCCTTGATTCGCGGGTCTGGCGCGCGAACTGGGCGACCGGCGAGTTCACATGCTTCGGCCCGTCTTTGCGATTGGTGAACATGAAATCGTTATCGTCCCAGACCGGTCCGAGACAGAGTCTCTCCGCATGCTGAGGCGCTCTGTGCTTGCGCAGCGCCTGCACGCGTGAGTCAGGAAGCGCGATTGATCGTCGGCTCGCCTGCGGGGGTCCAGAGTCGCTCGATGCACCGCCGTCCGCTGCGATACGATGAACTGAAACAGGGGCCGTGGCCGGCCGGACCCAGCACATACGATCTGCACGCTACTGTGAGGGTTCCGGATGCGCATTGTCGAGATTGCCCCACCGTGGTTTCCGGTTCCGCCGACGGGGTACGGCGGGATTGAGCGTGTCGTTCACGACCTGACCGAGGGGTTGCTCGATGCGGGGGCGGAGGTCATCCTCTGCGCCCCGGCCGGCTCGCAGACTCGGGCTCAGCTGATTGAGACCGTCGCTCGTCCGGTGGGACTGAACCTGACCGAAGCGCAGAAGCGAAGGCATCTGGTTGAGAGCAGCCGCGAAGCCTATCGGCAGGCGCTGGCACTTGGGGCGGACCTGATTCACGACCACACCGACTATGCGCCCCGCAGTGGCTTCCCAATTCCAGTAGTGCGCACCGCCCATGGCCCAGCCACCAGCGCGGCCGTGGCGACCTATCGGACGATGAGCCGGCGCGGAGATCATTTCATCGCGATCAGCGCCCGGCAGCGGAGTTTGTTTACCCAATCCGCGGCGTCCCGGTACGGGGCCGGGGAGCAGATTCGCTTTGCCGGCGTCATTTTCAACCCGATCGACGTGACCGCCGCCCCGTTCTACCCCGCGAAGAAAAAGCAGGGGTATGCAGCCTTTTTGGGCCGCTGCCACTGGGAAAAGGGTCCGGACGGAGCGATCCGGGTCGCGCAAGCGGCAGGGATCCCGCTGATGATGGCCCTGCGGGTCACCACCGAAGAGCAGGCCTATTTCGAGGCCGTGGTTCGACCGCTGGTGCTCTCTATCAGGAACCTCGCCAAGTTCGTGGGGGAGGTCAGCGGTGAAGAGAAGGACGATCTGATCGGTCATGCCGGGGTCGTGCTGTTCCCCTCGCCGTGGGAAGAGCCGTTCGGGCTGGTGTTCATGGAAGCCGCCGCCCGCGGCACTCCGGTCATTGCACTCGAGCGCGGCGCGGCTCCAGAACTGATTCTCGACGGTGTGACCGGTATTCTCTGCGCCGATGAGGAGGAGATGATTGCGGCGGTGCCGCGGGCCCTCGCCCTTGATCCGGCTGCATGCCGGGCCCATGCAGCCGCCATTTGTGATCGGTCGGTGATCGCCCGACAACACCTGGATCTCTTCGAGCGCATCCTCGCTAGGCGATAGGGCGCGCCGCGGGAACGGCTGCGCGGCGACCTCACCTCACCAGGCGTGATCGCCGGGCGAGGAGGCCGGCCGCGGTTTGCTCCCCCGTGCGCTCAGTCTTGCGTTGGCGGTGCGGTATCGGGCGACTGCCCGTCCCGGTTGCGCTGTTGCCGGTCCGCTTCCCAGGCCTGATCCTCCGCACCCATCTGCCCGGAGCGATCTGCCTCGCGCTCCCCGGCGAAGTCACGCGGCGATTGCCCGTCAGGTGCTGTCCCCGGTCGCTTGGGCCCGGTAATCCGGGCGATCCACGCCTTGATGGTTTCCACGCTGTTCCTCCTTCACGCCGCCGACCGATCACCGGGTGCGCCGTCACGGCACGGCCAGACAAGCGCGAACCGCATGGCCGCCGACCCATCGGGATCGGGCTGATCGAGATGGTAATCATTGTCGCGATCAGATCTCCGCCGACAGTAGCCAACCCAGCATGGTGATCGCCTATCACCCTGAGGAACTGATCTGGTAATTGCCGTGCTGCAAATGATATCCAGTACGCGGTTCCGTGGCACGGCGTGGTCAGGGCCAGCACACGCGGCCTAATGGGTCGAGGTCGTGACGAGCTCGGTCGTATGACCGGCGGCGGTTAGGCGAGTCGCCAGAAACTGAATGGCCTGCAATCGCTCCGGGTCGCTTTGGGAGTGGACCCAGAAGCGAAACCGGTGTGGCAGGTCGTCCGGGAAGTACGTGTCACCAACGGGAGTCCACTTCACCTCCCCGGTGTTATCGACATACACCGTCACCCGTTGCTCTCCGTCGGCCGCATCGATCCGAGCCTCGAGACCGGCGCGCAGGACTGGATTCAGCCAGCGTTCGCCTTGGGACATGGGTGATCTCCTTCATGGTCTTGGAATATCCGGGCCGCAGTCTCAGGAATACGGATCGCGTGGTTGAGAAACGGGCGGCGGCCCAGCTCGGTCCTGCGCATCGGCGAGGGCGGCCGCCTGCTGGCGAAAGCCACGATCCCTCGCCCAGAAACTGATGCCCAGCACCGGCATCAAGAAGAGATCGAGCACCAACGCGACGGCCGCAACGATGATCAGCAGTTCCGACTCCGTAGCCGAAAGGAGATTTGAACTCCCCCAACCACCGTCGTTGAGCAGGAGCAACAGGACCAATCCGCAGATCAGGGCGTTGGCCAGGAGTGTGCTCGTGATAAACCAGCGGCGCATCCTCGTTACCGCTCCTCGTCTGGCGGTCGGGGAAGGCCCGGTGCTGCCCCGGCTCCACCTTCGGACTCCCACTCCTCAAACTGGGGGTGTTCATGGTCGGCGCGATCACGCTGGCGCGTGTCCGCTTCCCACGCTTTGTCCTCGGTGCTCAGCTGCCCGGTCCGGGTCGCTGCGCGCTCCTGGGCGTAGTCGCGACTTGGGGCCTCTTCCGGCGGCGTCTGGGCTCGCGTCGGGTGCATCAGTCGATTGATCCAGGCTTTGATCGCGTCCACCGTTCGTTCCTCCTGTTTACCGGGGCCAGCACTGACACGTTGGATTGCATCTCACCATCCCCGGCGAGGTTGGCTCACTTGGTCTACGCGGTCAGTCCGCTGCCTGGGGTAGGCGAGTGCGTTCTTCATCTGCGGTGCAGTGACGATAATGCGGATGAGATGGCCATGCGGCGTAAAGCTCGTATCACTCCCCACCAAGCCCGTGGTCACGTGAAACTCGAGCATTCCTTCGACGGTGACCTGGCGGATGTAGGTCGAGCCTTCGGCGAAGCGTCCGATCAGGGTGAACACTTCTGCCCGCAGGTGACGCAGGTTCGGGACCGGGTCTGTCCATTGCAGTTCGATCTCAAAGACGTCACTTCGCGTCATCGCCCGCGTCAGGTGCCATGAGCTTCCGGGTTCAGCGCAAGCGCGTTGAATGTGCGGGAGGAGATGGTCGTCCGCTGACTCCGCAATCCAGTCAGGTGCAGCAAGCGCTGCCTCGAGCTGGGCGACATCAGCGGCGATCCAGGCGCCGCTGGCCACGCCCGATCCGCGCCGGTCGCCCTCCCACCGCGGTGTCGCTGTCATGGTCATGCGCTCCCGCCCGGGAGAGCCGCAAGCGGTGCGAGCATATCCAAGGACTCAGCGGGGTCCGCGGCCAGGATGGTTCCGCGGTGGTGCAGCCAACCTTTCATGGTGCCACCGGCCTTGCCGAGAAAGGCCACGCGCAAGCGGTTCTCCAGGGCCTTGCTGGCCGGTTCTTCCACCGATTCGTCCGCCATCAACTCAGCAAACCGGGCTGTCTCCGCCGCGATCTGGTCCAACCGCGCCTGTTCCGCAAGATCCCAATGGGACTGGGCGGTGTGGAGCTCTGGCAGCGCAAGAAGGCGATACTCGGTCATCTGCCAGGCGGGACGCCTGGAGTAGAGGGTGCGGCCGGTAAAGGGATTCGGGTCGGTCGTCATGCGTTCTACCTCGATGGTTTTCAATGATTCGCGCTCTTCAGTCAATGGGTGTGTTTCGGTGCGTCCAGCTGCGTCACCCGCACAGCGTGAGAGCGCTGCACATTGCCGGGCTGGCCGACCTAATCGAAGCGGACCCGGTCGCCGATCCTTAGTTGTGCAAATTCCGTTCCCAGGACCGCCTCCGCGCGAAACGGCAACGACCACGGCCGATTGTAAGCATCCGAAACGATAAAGCCGAAGCCGCCGGGCCGAATACTGGTGATAGTGCCGGTCATCGTAGCCCTCGCCCCGCAACCGTCATCGTGCCGCCCCGCGTTCCGCCGGCCTTGGGCGGGGGGTAGAGACTGCCAGCGAGCGCGCCGCCGTCCGTCTCCCACCTCGCGAGGTCGGCTACCAGGACGACTCGTCGAGTCAGGGCCGCCAGGCGAGCGGATGTCTGCACAGGGGGAGGGAGGGCTGGGGCGGCGGGACAGGAACGAGACGGTGGCATCGCGATCTACTTTCTGCCGAACGGTCGCCGGCGCTATGAGAATCGAATGAGTCGGAGCGAACGAGTGCTTCCTCTCCAGGTCCACTGTCCAAATTGGCCGCCTGCCGCGCCACTGCGGCAGGAATACGAACCGGGTCCCGCTGGCTGGAACGGGACCCGGTTCGTGGGTGGGACCAGCGCGCCTGGCTAGAGGCGAACGCAGGACTGGCTCCCCTGGTCAACGCGGCCTTAGTCGACGAAGTGACCTCCAGGCATTGCGCTTCGGCAATCCGGGGTTATGAGTTCCCCTCCGCCAGTTCACTCATGCCTGCAGATCGGTCAGGCGATCTTGCAACGCATTGATGCCGATGCGCACGATATAGGTGCGGCCGCTGACTGCGTCGCGCACCGAGTCGAGCGAGCGGTCTTCCATCCAGCGGTAGACCGTTGGTCGGGTTACCCCGAACCGGTCAGCAGCAACCCCGATGCCGACCAGATCTGATGCCGCGAAGGTTTGGTACTTGGCGCGGGCCAGCAAGTGGCCGAGATCCGTTTCCCAAAATGAGCGTGGCACCGTGTATTGGTCGGCTCCGGCTGGCCAAAAGAGCAGTTGAAGGACCGCTTCGATGGCGGTTCGTACCTGTTCGTGCGATTCGTGCTCGCGTCCCTCCGCCACCAGTGCCAGGCGGCGCAAGTCGTGCCCCAACGGACTCGCGCGGAGCTGCTCCAGGGATGGGCCGGGCTGATCGGTTGGGCGGAGGCGATCTTCCAGCCGGCGAGCGTCGATCGCGATGAGCTGCAGCGCCTGGTCGATCACCAATTGCGCGGTAGTGGAGGGAGAGGGTGGCGCTTCGACGATGGTAGGCGATGTCGGCACGGGATTCTCCTGGCGAATGGGACATCCTCCGCGCGGTGAGCGGTAACGAATGTACTCGCAGCTTAGTGGCCGACAGCGGGCCCGTCATGAAGTTTCGTCATGGCTTTCTGGACTAGCGAGTCAAAGCCACCGACGCACTTTCCATAGGTTCTGTGGGGACGAAGCGGTAGCCCTTGCCGGGTACCGTGGCGATATATCGCGGCCGGCGCCAGTCATTTTGCAGTTTCGCGCGCAAGTTGCGCACATGGCGATCGACGACATTGCTTTCGGCCGCGTAGTCGACACCCCACAGGTGATCCAGAATCTCGTCCCGGGTCAGCAGACGACCGGCGTTGGCGGCCAGGAGGTACAGAAGGCTTTGCTCCAGCGAAGTCAAGTGCAACTCGTGGCCACCGGAGGTCACGCTGCGGCGCATGATGTCAATCTCGAGCTCGCCCAGGCGAATCACCGGCGTGAACTTAGCGGCCTCCCCATAGGTGCGCCGCAGGATTGCGAGGATACGGGCGACCAGCTCCTCCGGCGAGAAGGGGACGGTCACAATATCGTCGACACCATGGGCAAAAGCCGCCAGTTTGGTTTCGAGATCGCCGCGCCGGGTCAAGGCCAGGACAGGGAGCCTGGCGCCGTCTGCCGTGGCGCTCTTCATTTGATCGAGAATGGCGCCATGATCGAGGTCCGCATCGACGACGGCGAGATGGGGCGCCGGAGCAAGCCCTGCCATGGCGTCTGCCGCACTGTGGGCAACCCGGGACTGAAGCTGGGCGTGACCAAGGGCCAACCGGACGACCTCGGCCAGCACGGGCTGGTCGACCACGATGAGCACAAAGGGCGCAGTGTTGGTTCCGCGAAGTTTGCTCTCCATAGCTTGAGCTCCAAAACTGTGGTGGGCCGGATCGGAGTCTACCACCGGGGACGTCGTCCTGCACCGCAATCGCGGCGTGACGGAACCTCATGATATGAGCCCCGATCCGTGCCAGACTGAGCTGGCCGTGTTCCTCAACCCAAGCTCGTCCTTCGACCTGGCACGGCGTGGAGGTGTCTCATGGCATCCAACGGCATCATGCTTATCCGTCAGGTGATCGATGAGATCTGGGGCCAGGGCGATTTCGATCTGGCAGACAACCTGTTTACCGCGGACTACGTCAACCACGGCGGCCTCATCCCGGATCTGATCCATGGCCCCGAGTCGATCAAGGTTGCGGTTGTCCTCGCCTGGCACGCCTTTCCAGGGCTGCGCATTTCGGTCGAGGTATTGCTGGTCGATAAGCAATTGACAACGGTTCGATGGCAGGCAAACCAACCCGGCGTGCGCGTGCCGCTTGACCGAACCAATCACAGCGGGTCGACCAGCATGGCCGGCTTACTGACCGTTCGCCTACTGGGAGATCGCATCGCGGAAAGTTGGACGCTCTGGGATGGCGGCATCCAGAAGCACGGGTTTGGCACGGCCGTCAGTGGTCACGGGCGCCGCAATGGTTTCGTGGCATGAGGCCCGGAATCCGGAGCCACCGGCGCTGATTCGGAGCGCCTTGTGCCTGACTGTAGCAAGGAGTCACTGGTCCATCGACAGGTCACGACAAACACTGCTACGCTGTATTTACCTCGGACAGCAGAGAGCTTGATTCGCCGCCATCAGCTGCGGCGACCCGCCCCCGTGGCTCCATGGTGCGGCTATCCAACTGGACACCGCAGACCCATCTATTTTCCGTGCATTACGGGAATATCAATAGACCTCCTCCAGGCGGAGGGGGCACATGTCGCCATGGCGCGACCAGGGAGTACCATCATCATGCACGCAACATTTCGCCAGTATTCGGGAATTACACCTGCCGCCTTTGATGCGTTGATCGGTCGCAAGTCCGAAATCGAGACCCTAATTCGGAAGGTTCCCGGGTTCGTGCAGTACGATCTCGTACGGACTACCGACGGGATGACAACGCTCACCGTCTGCAATGATCCGGCCGGTACCGAGGCGTCCAACAAACAGGTGGCAACCTGGATTGGGCAGAATCTGCCGGCGTTGCAAACATCTCCCCCCGTAGTTACGGGTGGCGAGGACGTCTTGCACTTCATGGCGTAAGCCCTACGGGGCGCTCATTGCGTGCCTCGTACACGGCCGACTCCGGGCTCCGGCTCGGGGTCGGTCGTGTTTTCGAACGCTGCGGTTGGACACCATATTGACGTCGCCATCGTGCGGACGCGACTTAACCAGCAATACCCGGCCCCCGCCACCTCGGCAGAGGGGGTGCCGTCGCATCTGTGCGATGGCCAGCTGCATCTCAAGTCGTCTCACGACCCCGGCCCGTCAGTCGGCGACATTACGACGAATTCACGATCGCCCTCAATCGCCCATACCAGCGGCGTGTTGTCCTGCCCCGAGTCGCGATCGATTATCAGGCGGGCGATGTCGCCCCGCATTGCGCCTTGTTCTTGTTTGGGACGGTCCAGGGATTGCCAAGTCGGCTGATAGCGAGAGTTCTGCCCTCGCCATCAGCCGAAAAACCCCAGAGGCGGTTACGCGATCGGTCCAGTTCTCAGTCCGCCAGCAGGTGCATTCGGGGTCGGGTGATTGAACGGACCTGCATGGGCGAAGCCGGATTGCCCGCCACCCATGCGCAAGGCCGTCAACGGCAACGCGATTGGTGCTTGCCCCACGGCCCCGCCCCTGACGGAGATGACCGTCCCGGATGCATCTCGGGCCGTGTCCCTTGTGCGAAGCCCGTCATCAGCAAAGGACATCCGGTCCACATGCACTACTGGATAGGTATCTACCTGCGTGTGCCGGTGACCGCTCCGTCCGCATCGGTATCGATCGTAGTGAGCGCGAGATGAATGCTGCGGTCGCTCGTCGCCTCCCACGCGCCCATGCTCGGGCTCGAGAAGACCACGCTGGCCACAGCGGCCGGCGAGGCAGCCGCGTTCTTTGCGCCATCCGAATAAGCGGCAAGCGGGTGCGGTTCGCTCCCGGTACGGCTTACCGTGCCGCAGCTGATCGCTAATCCATCTGAGGTCAACATCACCATGGTGGGGGTGGGCGGACTGGTGGGCTGGATCTACAACTATATGCCTACAGCAGAGTTGACTGATTCGGAGGCGTCGGTCCACGCTCGCTCCTCACGACTCATGTGATCGGCAGCGGCGCGGTTCGGCTGGGCGAGTAGCGCCAAGCCACGTCCGCTGGCTCCAAGGCCGGCAAGGGCCGCGCGGCGGTTAACAGTGCTCGTTACAGTCGGAGTCTTCATGAGCGGAGTGCGCCTTTGAGAGACGCTGTGCGCCCGACCGATTTCGATATGCGGATCTGCCACGAACGTGCGAGGGCGAAGCTAACGCGGCATAAAGATGAAGGCAATGAGCTCCTGAGAGCAGTGCTTGGCCTGAGGGGGCAGACAGGAGCGCAACGGTGCGTCCCGCATCTGGGAGTCTGGTGAAGGGGCCTGCCCAATCCTGCCCCGGTTAGGTACTAGGCGGTGCCCGAGGCAGTCCGCCTCGGCATCAAGTCTCGGCCTCCGTCAGCTCCGGCAGCGCCAATATAGCGCGACCCATCGCTTCGTCTGCGGTGGCGCCACGGCCTGTCCAGGTCGCCTCATGAAGTGTCACCACCATGCGGTGGTCCCCAGGGGCTGGATTGCTCTCCTCGATCGCGGAACATCGCCGTGCAAAGAGGAGGTACCGCTGCATAGCGGTGACGGTTGGAGCGATCTCCAGGCGCAGCAAGATTTCCCTGCGCCAATCGCTGGCACGTGGCGGCGTCATCGTGATTGACCTCGCCCGGTCGGTCTTGCGGAGCTGGCCCAGATCGTGTCGCGTCGCCATTCGGCCTCCTGGCGTAAGGCGTCGGCAATAATCTGGCTTTGCGAGCGATTCCAATCAGCAACCGTGCCACCGGCTGTGGCCAGGTACTCGATCCGGATACGGGTCACCAGGTCGGGGTGATACCCGCTTCCGGCGATGCCCACTGCCCCGGTGCGGGCCTGCTCCGCCGTATCCCACAGGCGCTGATCGCGGGCGAGCAGGCGACGGGTTTGAGTGCGGTAGGCCGGTTCGGTGCCAGTCGGACGAGGTGTGCGGCGGGTGGTGTCCAAAAAGGGATTGGGTTCAAACATCGGTGGCCTTTCAGTCGTGAGGACAGGACATCCGTCTCGGTGCGGTGCCAAGCTGGGGAAAACCATTGGTAGACAGGAGGTGAGGTCGGAGAAGTGTGCGGGTGCGCCTTTGGCGGCCGAGGATGGCCACGTCGGTTCCCCGTGGGATGACGACCCACGGAACGGGAATGAGGTCAGGCATCCCCACTATAGCAGGTCGCTTGCGGACACGCCGGCGGGCCAGTCGCGTATCATCCCTGGATGGTACTCCTCTCCGTGATTCCTGCCCTCCCTGTCCACGATCTCACCCGAGCTCTTCGCTTTTATGAGCATGAGCTTGGGTTTGCGCTGCGCCACATCGGCGACGATTTCGCCATCGTCAAGCGGGATGGAGTGGAGATCCACCTCTGGATGGCGTGGACATCACGCCAGCATGAGGACCGCCCGGTCCCCGTGGGCAGTGCCACCTGCAAGATTCACGTCTCGGGATTGGAACGCCTCTACGCGGAGCTGCGGACGCGGCACGTCGTCCATCCTGAGGGCCACCTCGCCAGACGCGAGGGAAACACGGCCGAATTCACCATCCTTGACATTGATGGCAATGCGCTGCAGTTCTTCGAAGTCCAGTCCGCGCCCTGAGGCGCTTACGGTGTGAACGTGGCAATCCGGTCCGCACCGCCCGCGCTTTCTTGTGGAGATAGCTATTGGGTTTCTGTCCCCGGAGTGAGCTCAATTGGACGGCAAACCCATGCAGGTGTTGCAGATCGCGTCGCCAGTCAACGGCCGAAGTAGCCGTCTCCGTGTCAGTCCATCGAAGTTGAATGGCACGCCGATTGCAATTGTGTTGCTTACCACAAGAGGTGCACCTGTGCAGCGCCGCTTTGGCACGTACATAGCGTACTGGGCGGTGGCTGGAACTTTGCCGCGAACGCCCCAGCATCAGGCGGTAAGCGCCAGCATCGTCTCAGTAGATTCAGCTCGATTCACGCACGAAATGGCACGCTGGGTCACTAGGAAACACGCTATTCCGCGAATCCCTTACTCGGCACAAACTGCGGAGTGGCGTTGTATCTGCGCCTGATTTCGTCCGTTCGATTGATTCGGGTCACGATCAGGTCACGTAGCGGCGATTCGCCTGAGCGTGGTGCCCAAAGGTGAGCAACAAGCACTACAAACAGGGACCGCGGGTGCACCGAGTTCAAACGACCCCGAAGTCTCG
>Ga0164304_10000393_pt1 | contig 12069 bp, 11 predicted proteins | sample Whisoiple_217_MG_FD_110216 | JGI IMG/M metagenome (GOLD analysis project Ga0164304, IMG submission 110216) | Soil microbial communities amended with pyrogenic organic matter from upstate New York, USA - Whitman soil sample_217_MG | ecosystem: Environmental > Terrestrial > Soil > Agricultural...
CGCGTCGGGCGAGATCATCGGCGCCGTCGGCATTTCCGGCGACACGTCGGACAATGACGAGACCTGCTGCGTCGCGGGCGTCGAGGCAGCCGGGCTGAAAGCACAAAAGGGGACCGAGTAGGCGTTTACCACGGGGAACCCGCCTGTTCCCGATGCGTTCTCATGCGCAACAGGTGAAAACCGCATGTCGCAAGCGAAACACCAAACCCAAAGTACGGAGCAGGACCACAATCCCAAGCGCGATCCGGTGCCGCGCTCGAATACAGAGAAAGACCCCGAAGACTGGGTCACCGGTGACGAGCCGATGACCGGCGCGCAGGCTTCTTACATGAAGACGCTGTCGGAGATCGCCGACGAGCCGGAAGCCTTCGACGAATCGCTGACGAAGGCCGAAGCATCGATCCGCATTGACGAGCTGAAGGAGAAGACCGACCGCTAGCCGCCGCCCTCGTTTTTCTCCGGCCGAGGCGATTTCACTCCGAATTGCGTGGCCAGGCTTAACGCGATGTTTAGTTGCGGCCTCCTACCGTTCTGCCCGGACCTAGCGTCGGGAGGACAAGGTGAGGCGATTCCGAGAGTTTTTGACAGATGATTCCGGTGCGACCGCGATCGAATACGGCCTTTTGGCTTCGCTCATCGCCGTGGTCATCATCGCGGCCGTGAAAGCCGTCGGGACTAACTTGTCGACGATGTTTACCAGCGTCGCGAACAATCTGACCTAGCGATACCGGCTGTCCCCAAGGTGGGTCGCCCCCGCTGCGCTCCGCGGCCGGCGGGGTTTTTCGCCGCGGCTCGAATAGGGCGGGTGAGTACCGTCCGAATTAATGCCCCATTCTCCTAGTTCGGCTAAGGGACTGTCCTAAGTAGGTGGGCCGAGGCGGCGGCCGAGGTGAGTAGCTTTGTCTCAGTTGAATGCGGAAAAGTACCGCGCATGGGCGGCACAATGCTTGTGCCTGGCGAAGCGTGCGCAACGCGATGACGACAAGTCGGTCTGGCTGGAACTTGCCGGCAAATGGCAGCGGCTATCCGAGGAAGCAGAGTCGCGCGGCCAGCAGGCACAGCAACCGCAAAAGAGGACCGGATAGGATTGGCCGCTACCTGCGGCGTTGGCGATCTTAGTTCTTACGCTCGACGCGCAATGAGAGCGATGCGGTCAGAACGACGGGGCCGCTATCCTTACGAATATCGATTGCAAAATCCCGGTGATCGCCGTTAGGCAACTCGTCCGGGCGATTCCGCCAAGTGCCTCGAGCGCTTCCCGGCGGCGGCTTCGAGGTCCACAGGTTCTATCCCCTCATCATCTCGTGCCCGTATCGGTCACGTCGAAGAAGTAGCGCGGCATGTGGTTGTCTAGCGCGTTGGACACCGCGGGCATTAACCTGGGACACCATTCGGCGAAGGGCTTCGCTTATGATGGAGGGACAGATGCCCTGGTGGGCCTGGACGTGGCCGCTCGCGGCCTTGGTCATGTTCGGAACATCGGTTTTCGTTGGCCTGCCTGATCCCCTCACAATGGCGGCAGGGGTCGCGTTGATCGCAGCCGTATTCGCCGCCGTCTATCATGCCGAGATCATCGCGCATCGGGTGGGCGAACCCTACGGCACGTTGACGCTCGCTCTTGCCGTGACTGTGATCGAAACGGCTTTGATCGTCTCGCTGATGTTAGCCGCCCCGGGGGACAAGTCGGATTTGGCCCGCGACACGGTTTTTGCGGCTGTGATGATCATCTGTAACGGTGTCGTCGGTTTGTGCCTCCTCTTCGGGGGCATCCGTCACCGGGAGCAGGGTTTTCAGCTTGAGAGCGCACTTGCCGCATTGGCCGTCCTTGCCGCTCTCACGGTGCTCACGCTGGTCGTGCCTAACCTGACCACGAGCACGCCAGGACCGGTATTCGCCACATCGCAACTGGCATTCGCAGCGTGTGCGTCGTTGGTTCTTTATGGATCATTCCTGTTTTTTCAGACGGTCAGCCATCGCGAGTACTTCCTGCTCCCGGACGGCGGTGACGAGCATGTCCACGCGGCTCCGCCCTCCTCGAGCCAAACCCTTCTCAGCCTGTTTGTTCTGATAGCTACGCTGGTCGCCATTGTCGGCTTGGCAAAGGCTCTCTCGCCAACATTGGAAACCTGGGTAGCCCGGATTGGCGCGCCGAAAGCCGTGGTGGGCATTTTAGTAGCAGCGCTCGTGCTCATGCCTGAAAGCCTCGCCGCAGTGCGGGCGGCCAGAGCCAACCGGCTACAGACGAGCATGAATTTGGCGCTCGGCTCCGCGCTGGCAACGATCGGTCTGACCATCCCGGCGGTTGCGATCCTTTCAATCGTTCTCGACCAGCGCCTGACGCTTGGCCTCGCTGCCAAGGAGGTCGTACTCCTCGCGCTCACGCTCCTGGTTGCGGTCATCACGTTAGGGACCGGGCGTACGACGGTGCTCCAGGGCGTCGTGCACCTGGTTATCTTCGCGGCTTTTCTGTTCTTGGCAGTGGTGCCCTGAACGTGGGCGCCCCTCAGGTTCACGCTTTGGTTCGACTGAGCAGAGTAGGATCGACTAAAGACGACGGCGAAGCGGCTTAAAACTTCCGCAGCACCAAATGATAATCCCCGCGCAGAAGATCGAGTGCGCCGAAACTTAGGCGATGCACGAGATTGGCGGCGCCGATCAACAATCGCCCGAGAAGTGGGTTCTTGCGCTCGATCTCCTCGATGAGCGGGCCGAGGTAGGGACAGAAATAGACGGGCTGCAGGCCGAATTGCTTCATATGCGCTCGCAAGGCGCGCGGATCGACTAATCGATGATAGGCGACCGGAAAGGGCGCGCAGCCGGGCTTTCCGGCGTCCGGCCATTTCAAGAGATGGCGGCAAATCCAGACATGCACGAAATGCGGCGTCCATCGCGCCGCAAGCCCATTCAGCGAGAGCGGCACCGGCGCGCCGATCACGATGAGGCCGCCGCGTTTCACCACACGCGCCAGACGCGTGAGCGCCTCGGGCAGGCGCGGCAGATGTTCGATCACGTTATAGCATATAACGAGATCGAATTTTTCTCGTGGAAGCTCGATCGTCTGAAGGTCGCCAACGATCGTCTCGTGGGCGATGTCGTTGCGCGCGACCTGGCGCGGATCGATGTCGACCAGCGTCGTGCGCGAAACATTCAGCCCGTCGAGAGGAATGTAGGAGGTCGAGCCGCCGCCCGCCTCGTAAACGGCGAGCGGCCGCGCCCCGAAATGGCCGGCAAGCAGACGCGTCACGTTCTTGAGCGAGGCCGCGCGCTCGGCGTTGCGGCACGGCGGCGCGTCGACCGCGAGGGGTGTCAGGCCGATTGCGTCGGACATCTTTAACGTCGGACGTGTTGCGTCGTACCGAGCGCGGAAAAGCGGCGCTCCGCCGGGAAAAGCGCACATCGCGAGCTGCGATACAAGAACGGCTGCGTTATATGGTTACGTATGCGATCCGGCCTGATCTTCCGGGATGACTGAATCGCGAGAACCGCGTCAGCGGCTCGACAAATGGCTGTGGTTCGCCCGCATCGTGAAAAGCCGCACGCTTGCGGCGAAGCTGGTGGCCGAAGGGTATGTTCGCGTGAATGCGGTGCGGATCGAGAATCCGGCGAAGCCGGTCGGTCCGGGCGACGTGCTCACGATCGGGCTTCAGCGTGAGGTTAAGGTGCTGCATATCCTCGCCAATGCCGAGCGCCGCGGTCCTTATTCCGAGGCGCGCCTGCTCTATATTGATTTGAACGAAATTCAGCGCGGCAACGAGCCGTCGGACGAGGCGCCGCAGGGCTCTTGAAGCGATGCGCACGCGCTCGTCTCGCTCCTTGCGGAGCTTTGCCAAAGGGGCTAGCTAGCCCGCAAAACTTGTCGCGCGCGGCGTCGCCCGCGTGGAGAGCGTTGGATGACCTACGTCGTTACCGAGAACTGCATCAAATGCAAGTACATGGACTGCGTGGAAGTCTGCCCGGTGGACTGCTTCTACGAGGGCGAGAACATGCTCGTCATCCACCCCGACGAATGCATCGATTGCGGCGTGTGCGAACCGGAATGCCCGGCCGAAGCGATCAAACCGGACACCGAGCCGGGGCTCGAGGACTGGCTGAAGCTCAACACGGAGATGGCGAAGAACTGGCCGAATATTACAGTCAAGCGCGAGCCGCCGCCCGACGCCAAGGAGTTTGACGGCAAGCCTGGCAAGCTCGCGATGTTTTCCGCCAATCCCGGCGAAGGTGACTGAGCCGATTTCAAAATCAAAGCTGATTGAAATTGCCGCTTTCCGGGTCGCCGAGGCTTAACCCTGCGGCAGCTGAAGCCTTTGGCGAAGGCGGGTTTTCTTTGATTTTCGACCTCTTATGTGATATACGAATTTTTAACGGTTAACTTTCGCTTCTCACCGCCTCGCCTGTCGATTGTCACAGGGCTCCGTTTCTGGAGCCTTTTTCGACACGCGATTCCGATTCGGCCGGCTCTTTGATCCGCCTCTCCTGAACTGGGGTGGAAGCAAAGCACCGGGGGCGGTGATTTGCCCGAAACGCTGACCGTTCGGCGAGGACGCGTATCGCCTCGCCGGTCAGTGTGTTTCGCGCCTGTCGCGCGGAACGAGGCAGGAGTGAACCGCGTATGTCTTCTGTGAAGAAAAGCTCAAAAAAATCAAAGGCGGGAGCCAGCGCGCGGTCGACCTCCAAGTCGAAATCTCGCACGCGGGTAGCAGCTACGCGCTCGCCCGCGAGCCGAGCCATGGCGAAGGCAGCGAGCGTCTCGGCGCGACGCAAGACCTCGGCGGGAAAATCGACAACCAAGAGCGCTCAGAAGAGCGCCGGCAAGTCCTCCCGGGTGGGAAGCTCGAAGAGCCAGGCGGCGGCACGCAAGAATATCGAAAGGAAAGCCACGACAGTGGAGATGCGGAAGAAGAAGACAGCGAGCGCCCAGAAGGTCGAGGCGGCTCGCGCCAAGACAAAGGCACAGACATCCGATCGCAAGGCGATGGCAAAGGCGGCAAGCCGCCGCGCTGTCACCAGGCCCGCAGCTCCCAAGCCGGCTTCAGCTAAGTCCGCGTCGGGGAAGTCGGTTGCAGCCAAACCGGCTGCGGCGGTGACGGTCACAAAAGCAACGAAGATCGAGAGCACGGTCAAGGCCGTGAAGGCGGTCGAACCGGTGGTCGAGAAGGTCAAGGACGTGGCTGCCAAGGCCAAGCGAGTGGCGAAGACGGCGGTCACAGCCGTGCCCGACGCCCCGCCGCCGACTAGGTCCGTTACCGCAATCGTGCCCAAAGCGGCTTCGCCCAAATCACCGGCGAAGCCGGAAGCCTCGGCAAGCACCATTCTCCTTGAAACGATCCGCCGCGTCGGCCAAGCCGCCGCGGAAGCGAAGGCGCGTGTCGTGGCGCCGGCGAAGGCGGCGGTTGCGAGCGTTGTCTCGGCCCCCGCCCCGCAACGGCCGGAGCCGGTGAAAACGGCTCCCGTTGCGCCGACCCCGGTTTCTGCCGCCCCTGGCGCAGCTCCGGCAACGGCGGCACCGGTCCAGCCGCAGGCCGCCGCGCCTGCTCCCTCGCCCATGCGTCCGGGTTTCCACAGCGATGCGCGGCTGCATCACCTGCAGCCTCGCCCCGCCGCCAAGCCGGCCGGCGCGCCGCCGAGCTTCAAGCTCGAGGAGTTCATCGTCTATCCCGCCCATGGCGTCGGCCAGATCGTCGCCATCGAGGAGCAGGAAGTCGCCGGCTTCAAGCTTGAACTCTACGTCATCAGCTTCGCCAAGGATAAGATGACGCTGAAAGTGCCGACACCGAAGGTCGTCAGCGTCGGCATGCGCAAGCTTGCCGAACCGACCCTCGTGCAGAAGGCGCTCGACGTCCTCACCGGTCGGGCGCGGATCAAGCGCACGATGTGGTCGCGCCGGGCGCAGGAATACGAGGCGAAGATCAATTCCGGCGATCTTGTCGCCATCGCCGAAGTGATCCGCGATCTCTATCGCTCGGAGGCGCAGCCCGAGCAGTCCTATTCAGAGCGCCAGCTCTATGAGGCGGCGTTGGATCGCATGGCGCGCGAGATCGGTGCGGTGGAGAAGCTCACGGAGACCGAGACGCTGAAGCTGATCGAGACGCAGCTGCAGAAGGGTCCGCGCCGCGGCGTCAAGCCGGAAGGTGAAGGTGAAGGTGAAGCAGAATCCGAAAGCGAAGTCGAAGAGGCAGCCGCGTAGCGACGCCGAATTTCGAACAATAAAAGAGGCCCGGCAAATGCCGGGCCTCTTCATTTTTGACAATAATCAAAGCGAAGCGTGCAGCGCCGCCACGGGATAGCGTTCCTCGAGTGCGCGCCTAAGTTTCTCCAGCGCACGGTTCTCGATCTGGCGGACGCGTTCCTTCGAAATTCCGAGCCGGTTCCCCAGCGATTCCAAGGTCGAGCTTTCCTCGTTGAGACAGCGCTCGCGCACGATCCGCAGCTCGCGGTCGGACAAGATTGTCAGTGCGTCGTTGAGCCAGCGCACACGCCGCGTCGAATCGATTGTCTCGCCGACGGTTTCATCCGGCAGCGGCTTGTCGTCAACAAGGAAGTCGACGCGCTCGGCCGAACCCTGATTGTCGCTCTCGATCACCGGGCCATTGAGCGAAACGTCGGGCCCCGAAAGCCGCGTGTCCATCAGCTCGACGTCGGCGCTGGAAACACCAATTGCCTTGGCAATCGTGGCGAACATCGCGGTGTTGCCGCCGGCCGAGCGATCCTGGGCAAGCTTGGCCCTGAGCCGCCGCAGGTTGAAGAACAGCGCCTTCTGCGCCGAGCTCGTGCCGCCGCGCACGATCGACCAGTTGCGCAGGATGTAATCCTGGATCGAGGCGCGGATCCACCAGGTGGCGTAGGTCGAGAAGCGTACCTCACGCTCCGGCTCGAACCGCGCGGCCGCCTCAAGCAGCCCGACATGGCCCTCCTGGATGAGGTCGGCCATCGGCAGCCCGTAATGGCGGAAGCGCGCCGCGAGCGCGATGACGAGGCGCATATGGGCCGAGGCGAGCTGGTGCAGGGCGTCCTCGTCGCGCAGGTCCTTCCAGCGGACGGCCAGCGCATGTTCCTCGGCACGTTCCAGGAACGGCGCGGCCATCGCCGCCTTCACGAACTGCCGACGAACTCCATTCACCTGCGCCATAGATCACCCTCTTTACTTGCAGGGCGAGGGCTCCAGATTGAGGAGCAGCGCCGGTGCAAGGCCGCGGCGGCTGCGCTTTGATGCGCGCCTGCCGACATCCCTAAACGAACGGCTAAGAGGGCGGGTTCCGCGTTGCGGCAGAACTACGCATGCGCTCACAGGCTCGTGACCGCTATTCCACGATGGTTTTGTAGGACTCCCCTGGGGTGAGCGGCCCGGCCGCCTCGAGCCCGTTCAACAGCAGAAAATGCTCCAAGGGCCTGTCGGCAATGGCCATTCCGCGGGCAATCTCTTCCGCCGTCTGGGCCGTGCCGGCCTTGACGATTGATAATCGGAGCGGCTTGAGGTCGGCCGCCTCCTCAGGCGTCGTCGCGCGGAAGCTCGCGATCGAGGCCTTAAACCGCCCGTCCGCCTCGCTGGTCAGCGCCCGGGCGGCGAAAATCAGCCGGTAGACGTCCTCGCCCTTGCGGATCGCCGCGAGCCTGAAATTCCACTCCCCCGCACGCGCCGTCGCCAGCACCGCCGGCAAGCCGTTGATCTCGATGGTCTCGAGCGAGCTTTGGATCAGCCCGTCGATCCAGCCCGAGCCAATATAGGTCTCGAGCGGCGTCTCCGTCGGCACCCGGGCGCTGTCGAGCCGCAGCGCCTCGGTGCCGCCGTTCTTGATGCCGAGCAGGGCCTGCGCCGAATTTTCCAGCACAAACCCGTCGGGGGCCATGAAGGCAAAGCCGAGCCGCGGATGCACGAATTTGCGCCCGCGCGCATACCCTTCGGCCGGATCGTCGCCGAACGCCATACGGTCGATCGAGGCGAGATATCCGGCCTTGTCCCGCGCGCCGATTCCCGGCCCGGAAATCTGCCGCCCCGCGGCGACCGCCTGGGAAATCCGCTCGGGCGTCGAGGGATGTGTCGACAGCATGTCAGGTTTGTCCGAAGCCTTGACCTGGCCAACCAGCGAGACGCGCAACGCCGTCGAGCGCCCGAGCGAGGTCAAAAAGCGCGAGGCGCCATAAGGATCGAAGCCCGCCCGCGCGATCGTGCGGATGCCTATCCCATCAGCCTCGAGCTCCTGCTGGCGGGAGAAACCGGCAAGCGTCTGCTTCTTCAGCGCCTCGACCTCCTCGCCCTTCTGCCGGCTCTGGATGACGCTGGCCGCCTGGCTCACCACCGCCGCCTCCTTCTCGCGCTCGGCGCGGGCATAGGCGTGGCGGGCGGTGACGTGACCGATCTCGTGCGCCATGACCGCAGCGATCTCGGCGCTGTCATTGGCAAGCGCCAGGAGACCGCGGGTGACAAAGAGATTGCCGGAGGGCAGTGCGAAGGCGTTGATCACCGGGGAGTTGAGGATCGTCACCTTGTAGGCGGTCTCGCCCGGCGTCTCGCTCGCCTGTGCGAGTTTTGCCAGGATGTCGTTGAGGTAAGCCTCCGCGGTCGGGGCACGGTATTCGCCGCCGAAGGTGGCAGCGAGGCGCTTCGCTTCGAGGGAAGCCGGCGAATCGATCGACAGCGTCTTCGGCGCCTCGGCCGGGACGACGGTCGAGAGCGGCGGCACGCCCACACGTTCGAGGCTGGCGCAGGCGCCGAGCGAGAGCACGAGCGAGAGCGCGGCGAGCGTCCGCATGGCGCGTCCCTCCCGCCGGGCCAAATTGCGTCCCATGTTTGCGTCGAGACCGCCGTCCGGCATCCAAAATCCTCGGGCCCTATCAGTCGAGCAATTCGAGCCCGTCCGGGTCGGAGACTTCCATCTAAGGCCCGAATGTCGCATCGAGTAGCCCCCGCGCACGCAGGCGCCGCCCGATGAGATCGGGCGGCTTGATGCCGGCCGCCTCGAAGGCACTGGCACTGCGCTTCGGCAATGTCATGGCGAAATCAACGCCACGCCGCGGCCCGAAATTCAGATAGAAGGGCGCTGGGGTCTCGCCGAGGCTCGTCACAATGCCTTCGACGAGCACCATGGCTTTGCGCGAACTGGCAAAAACGGCGCGGTCGCCGGCCGCAAGCACCTCGTAAAAGGGATCGGCCCAGAGGCGCGGGCCTCGGCTTCGGCGGCGAGCAGGAGGTCGCGGCAGGGATGGGCGGCAGCATCGGGCCGATAGCGGGCGAGGCCCGCATCGAGGATCGCCTCGGCAACGCCGATCTCGCCACCGCCGCCAGCGCGTCGTCTTCCCACTCATCCGCTGCCGATTCTTATGTTATGGGCTCGGGCCGCCGGTCCCGTAGCTCAGCAGGATAGAGCAGCGGTTTCCTAAACCGAAGGTCACAGGTTCGAATCCTGTCGGGACCGCCATCAGGGTAACGCTTGGGGTAACGCGGCGGCTTCATTGCCGGGGATGGGGTTGCGGCGAGCCGGGACGCCTAGCTGCGGATCACGTCGTAGAGCGATGAAATCGTCAGGATGACGGCGATCCCCGGGAAAATAGACGATGCCTCGATCAGCGACGATCCAGAGGGCCCCAACGCGAGTCTCGCGAGCGCAACAGCTTTCATAGCACGCTGCAGAGCGGTCTACGCCCCTGCCTAAGCCGGGTGCTGCCGCCGCTTGCCATCCTGCGCCCGCTCCCGAGCGTCGGGCAAGCGGGTCGGTTCTTTTGTCCGTGTGGGATTATTCAATTTTCGCCATCACTGAGGCGTAGCCCGTCCGCGCCAGGTCGGGATTGTCGGACAGGGTTGCTCGGATAAAAGTTCGAGATCGAGCACAAACGGGCTCGCCGTCGATCATGTGAGGGCGGGGCCCGTCAACCTCCCGGTCCTCTCCGGCTACCGTCGTGAACCATCGTAGCTCACCCGGCTCGGCAGGATTTGGATGTGTCGTGTCGAGCAAAGGGCCCCAATATTTTACAACCCATAAACCCTCTGGCGTGGTCGGGGGATTGCTGGCGACAATCACTCGGCACCGCTGCTTTATCCTGTGCTACATCGCCAACATCGCCAAGTTCGCAAACCGCCAAAATTACGCAATTTTAGTACCCCTCGCGTCCGTCCCTCACGCGCGCTCAGCGCACGAGCGCCTTTCGTGGATGTCATTTGGTTGCCGCCCAAGATCGGGGGCCTTCGGAGGCGGTCCCTTGTATCCGACCAGAAACTTGGTTTGAGGCGATCCGCAGATTTTGCATCGGCCTCGCCTTCGTACAAAGAAGGGGTTGTTGATCAGCTGAAGGGCACATCGAGACACAATGGTCGCGCTCCCCAAACATTCGTAACAAGCCTCGCTTCCGGCGTTCTGTCTCAAGGTGTCAGCAATGACTTCCACCTGCTTCTTCTTCATGCAATGCGGCGTTTCCAGATCTCGACGCCCTAAAAAGAAAAGCGGCCCGGCCGGCACTTACGTGCCCGCCGGGCCTTTCCAATCGCTTCGTTCACATTCGGAGTATGTGATCGAGGCTGATCGCGTTCATCAGTAGCGTGCGACGACCGGCGCTATCGGCGCCGCGTCAAACCAATGGATGCGATAGTTGATGCCGACGCGAGCGATCACGCCGTTGTTGCGCCAAGTGGTGTGAATGCCTGTGTTCGTATTCAGGATGCCCGCACGGTTCTGTTGAACGAGTGTGTCTACATTGCTGCGTCCCAGATCGTAGTAGAGTGCTTCGGCCTTGAAGGACAAATCTCTGAAGAAGGGCGAACTGAACAGGCCGAAGGTGCCGAGCTGCCACTCGAACCCGCCGCCACCAACGAAGCCGGCCCGGATCCGCGAATCGTTCAACACGCTTAAGCCTGGCGCAGTAACCAGCACGGGGCCGCCAGGGCCAAATGGCGTGCTTGAAGAGATGATTGCGCTGTTCACGCGGACGCGGCCGAGCGCCACACCGCCGGTTCCGTAGATCAGGAACGAGGGAGTGACCAGGTAACCCACCCTCACCCGCGAGGTCGAAAGCCAGTCGAGGCTGCGGGTGACGGCCTGTTGATTCAGGATGGAAAAGCCGCCCGGGACGGGGGGGCCGACTGCGGCAAGGCCGATTGCGGTGCCCCCGCAGGTGTCATTATTGTTACCGCCGAAGAAGCCGAAATTGCCGTTGTTGTCGTTGCGACAACCGAAAACACCATCGAAGTCGCTTTCCGTGCCTAGGACCAAGCTGCCCCATTGCCAATTGTAGCCCCAGGTACCGCCAACCAAACCCTGGGCGCGATTGTTGATCGTAATGACGTTCGTCGCTGCGAGGGCCGCGGCGGTCGACCACGAGGGCGCAAAGCCGGTTCCACCGAAGTCCGTCCCAGTCGTGACGAAGTCGCGATTGTTCATCCAGAGGCCGCCGCCGTTTATGCCGATGTAGAGGCCGGTCCAAGTTGCGACGGGAGCCGGCGGCACGTAGGGCGGCGGAGGTCGCAGATCGGCAGCTAGCGCTGAGCCGACCATGGTCGTGGCCGCCAGGGATGATAAAAGCAACTTACGCATCAAATCTTCTCCTGTGAATCTAGCTTAGCCATTTTGCAGAGAACGGAGGCTGACTCAATTGCAAAGAACACGCGATTGCCGGATTTCCGTTGCAGCGTCGCAATTATGTGACACCCGGTTCGCAAGGCGTGCACGTTCGCGAAGCCTCCGCCCCATCGAGGGCCATGTCGGGGGGACAAACCGGCTACTATTGCGTGATGCTTGACGGCAGCCGCCAAAGCGGCCAAGTAAACGCCCTGGGTAGCAATTTTTTCCACCAGGCGATTAGGGTGCTCGAAATCCGGGTTCTTTGTCTTGAGTCAGCTCACCCGCACGCGCGGGGATTGGTCTCAACATCCCTCATCGTCTCCGATATGGCGGGCGCCCCCCCCCCCCGCGCGCGAGACCTCTGCAAAACGCGGGTTGGTGGGCCAGGAGGCTGAACGGGTTGTGGGGTTAGGCGCAAGGAGCGCGGCGTGCGCCGTCGCGCGGGCCTTGATCTGGCGTTTAGAGCCCGCGTCTCAGGTGAGGCCGGCGGCGGCGCGGCGTAGATTGAACGCGATGGCGATAA
>Ga0164304_10000394_pt1 | contig 12065 bp, 9 predicted proteins | sample Whisoiple_217_MG_FD_110216 | JGI IMG/M metagenome (GOLD analysis project Ga0164304, IMG submission 110216) | Soil microbial communities amended with pyrogenic organic matter from upstate New York, USA - Whitman soil sample_217_MG | ecosystem: Environmental > Terrestrial > Soil > Agricultural...
CTTGGATATGCGGCGCCGGCCGCCCATTCCTGGCTGTTGGCCGCCTGCGTACCGGCGAAGTCCTTCCCTGATTCGTAAAGCCAAATCCGAATCGGCAGCGTCTTCGGTGGATTGTAAAGTGCGATCATGTCCTGGACGGCCTTATTGGACGTCTCCATCACGAAATCCATGAACTTGTCGGAGCGATCGTAGGAATAGACCTCGATGCCCGTGCCTTGTCGCATGTTCCACGTGAACCGGTTGTCGATCCAGGTCACCACCGACGAGTCGGTTTCCTTGACTGTCTCGTCCGCGAAGGTGATGACCCAATGGTAGGTGAGATCAACCCCCACCGGCACGTAGTAAGTCGCGAAGTCGGCCTTGGCGGTTGCGGTCAGGCCATCACCGTCCTGGCTGAAATCGGCGGGCAAGAGCTCAAGCGTGGCGAGGCTCGCCTGCTGATAGACCAGGTCGACATGCGCAATTTTGCCCTGGGCTGAGGCTGAGAGCGCAAAGGTCATGTCACTGGGGAAGTTCGATTCCGCGGTCGACGAATCGACGGCTACCGTGTCGTTCGATTGTGCCGAAGCAACCGTGACCCAAGTCGGGCAGAGCAAGGCACTAGCCAACAGGATCAGGCTGAGCCTGACCCATCTGGCTCTTGAGATACGCATCTATGAAAACCTCGATCTCGCCGTTGAGGACTGCCTGGGTATCGCCCACGCTGACGTCCGTGCGGTGATCCGTGACCATCGTGTAGGGGTGAAGGACGTACGAGCGAATGCGGTTACCGAACCCGGCCGCCGTGTGCTCGCCCTTGAGTTTGGAGCGTTCTTCGGCCTCCGCGTTCATTTTGCGCTCGAGCAAGCGCGCGCGGAGAATCTTCCAGGCGGTCTCCCGGTTCTGGATCTGGCTGCGCTCGTTTTGGCAGGTGACGACGATCCCGGTCGGTTCGTGTGTCAACCGCACAGCCGACGACGTCTTGTTGACGTGCTGACCGCCGGCGCCGCTCGCCCGGTAGGTATCGACCCGAACGTCGTCCGGGTTCAGGTCGATCTCGGTATCGCTTTCGATCTCGGGCAGCACTTCGACCAGCGCGAACGAGGTGTGGCGGCGATGCGCGGAGTCGAATGGCGAAAGGCGCACAAGGCGGTGGGATCCCGCCTCGGCCTTCGCATAGCCGTACGCGTTCGATCCAGTGATCTCGAGCGTGCCGTTCTTGATGCCGGCTTCCTCACCTTCGGTCGTGTCGAGGACCTCGCTCTTGTATCCAGCGTGGCCCGCCCACTTGACGTACATGCGCAGCAGCATCTCAGCCCAATCCTGCGCGTCGATGCCGCCTTCGCCCGAATGGACGACGAGGATGGCGTTGGACTGATCATGCGGCCCGGAGAGGGTCGCCGCTAGCTCCATTTCGTCGGCCAGCGCAGTCAATCGATCGAGCTCGCTCTGGAAATCGGACTCGAGGTTCTCGTCGTCGGCCAGTTCGATCAATTCGCTGAGGTCGGAAAGGGACCGATCGAGATCTTGCCATTGCTCGATCCGGGACCGAAGCTCGCCGATCCGGCGCATCACGCGCTGGGCGTTGTCGGTGTCGTTCCAGAATCCATCGACTCCGCTTTGATGTTCGAGGTCGGTGAGCTCGCGCTCGTTATTGGCGAAGTCAAAGTCGCACCCCGAGCAGATCAGCCCGCTCGCGGAGTGCCGCGACCTCTCTTCTTAACGTATCCAGCATGGGGTTCTCCCGTCGGCAACAAATATATGTGAGTATACCCGGGCCAAATTGGGCAACCGGCCATTTTGCCGCTGGGTTCCAATGCTGACCGTACTCCGAAATCGCGCATTGAGCGGCTTCATGTTGGGCCATTTCACCAATGACCTCTTCATGGGCGTTCTGACCGCGCTCCTGCCGATCCTGAAGTCCAAATACGGCCTCAGCAATGCGGAAATCGGACTCATCGCGTTAGTGCAGAGTGGGACTGGTTCGATCCTCCAGCCGTTCTTCGGGATCATCGCGGACAAGATCCGGTTGCGCTGGTTCGTGCCCGCGATCATTCTCTGGGATTCGATCTTCGTCTCGCTTTTTGGCTATGCCCGGAACGAGCAGCAGCTGCTGATCCTCGCCGCGATGCTGGGCATCGGCTCGGCCGCGTTTCACCCATATGGCGCATCCGGTGCCGCGCACGCCGCCGATCAACACAGCCTCAATTCGGCGCTCTCGATCTACACGGTGGCCGGCACAAGCGGCTGGGCGATTGGTCCATTGATCGCGACAGCTTTGATCGCGATCTTCGGTTCGCACGGGACGATCGGGTTCGTGTTCATCGGCATCGGGATGTCGATACTGATCGCCAGCCGGATGACCACGCCGGTCCGCCACGATCACGCGTCGCAATCCGGAAAGTCAGTCGATGCGGCGCCGGTCCGGTGGGGCCAGCTTTCGGCCATCATCGGGATCGTGATGCTGCGTTCGTGGGTTTTCCTGGCGTTTCTCAGCCTGCTGCCAATCCACTATAAGGAGCTCGGGTATCGCCTTGGCTTCTACAACCTGCTGCCCACGATCATGATCCTCTCCGGCGCGGTCGGAACGTTGATCGGCGGGCGTTTGGCCGACCAGATTCCGGGCCGGCGAATCATTATCAGCACGCAGCTCCTCTCGATCTTGCCGGCGCTCGCGGCGGCACAGGTTGACAGCGCCTGGGTAATGCCTGCGGCTGCTCTCTTCGGCATGCTTTCCGATTCCAGTCTCAGCATCACGCTCCTCGCGGCGCAACGCCTGCTGCCGGGTCGGACCGGACTCGCCTCGGGCGTGATTCTGGGGCTGGGCTTTGTCTCCGGTTCGCTCGGTGTGCCGATTACCGGCGCCTTGGCGGATCGGACCAGCATTCCGACGGCATTGACCATCTCGCTGGTCCTGGCCGTGGCAGCAGCGGTGGTTACCGCGTTGCTGCCCAGCTCACTGTTCGATTTGGCGCGGCGGGAGTCCCGCGCCGTGGCCCGGCAACCATCCGAGGCCACAGCATGAGGTTCGGGCGCGTCCAGGGACACGGACGTCTTGTCACTCACGGCGGTCAACCGCTTGTGTCATTGGCTGTGATGCTCGATTCCGGCTCATCGGTGACCATCGTGCGGGACGAGCAGGTGCCCTGGCTCGCCTTCGGTCCGGCTGATGACCTCGTCTGGCAAATCGACCAGTTGACGCAGGAGACGATTGGCACGACGCTGGCCGAGGAGGGGTGGGAGCCGTTCTCCGAGGACGAGTCCGGCCGCGTCGAGACCAGCGACGGACTCAGCCATTCCGCGGTCTACGTCGTCCGGAACATGGGCAGTGCGTTCGGGTATGGAGGAGAGGTCGGATGAGGCGGGTCGGGTTGCTTGTTTGCGCCGCGATTGTCGTCATTCAGCTTGGTCTGCTCGGTTACGCGGTGTCCCGGGCGAGCACGCCGACACGACTCGCGTCGCCGATTCGGCCGACAACTGAGCCTCAGTTTCCGCTCGATCTCGAAGGAATCTGGCCGTTCGCCAGCAACGTCGCTACCGGCTGGAAGTCGGACGCCGCACTGGTCCGGGCCAACATGCAGCTTGATTGGCCAGGTGAAGCAGGGAACCCTCCGGCCGGGCAGCTGCCGATCGGCGGCTGGATTTTCATGACCTTTCTGAGTAGCGACGGCCTTCTGACGATGCGGATAGATCGCGGCTCCGGCGTCATCGTCGACACGGAAATCCTCGACATCGATAGCCGTTTTCGCGATGCGTTCCCGGCAACGCCGATAGATTTCTCCCTGGCCAAGACCTCGTCTGGCACAGCCGCGAGCGCTGCAGAGGTTGCATACGGAACCGAATTTCGATCCGCCTGCCCCGATCAACGACACACATCGTGGCTGGCAGTGCAGGTCGATTCCTCAACGGGAGCGACGTCCTGGCACATCGAGTACGAATCCCGCGGCGAGCAGCCGCAGCCTTCGATGACGTTGGACGTCGACTGGATTACGGCGGATATCCGAAATGTCGAGAATGCGACTGAGCCCTGCGCCTAGAAATGCTCTTCCCCAGCCAGGCGGTCCAGCAGGCTTGAGAGCTGCTCATCGTCGAAGAAGTGGATTGTGATCGATCCCTGGCCGGTGGCCTCGTCTCGCTTGACTGCTACTTTGGTCTGCAGGGCGCGCTGGAGGCGGTCGGCGTGCCGCCAAATTACCCGGTCGTCTGAGCGAGGGCTCTTAGGGCCGGATTCGCGTCTGGCTGACAATTTCCGGACCAGGTCCTCGGTCTGACGGACACTCAGGCTCTTTGTGACAACATCATCGAGCGCAGCGACCTGGTCGATGGCCGTGGGGAGTGCGAGGAGTGCACGGGCGTGACCCTCGGTGATCTGGCCGCCGGCCAGCGCAGCCTTGATCTCATCCGGCGCGTTGAGCAAGCGCAACGTGTTCGTGATGCTGACACGAGACCGGCCGACCCGTTCGGCAACGGCTGCCTGCGTTAGGCCGAAGTCCTCGATCAGCTGCCGGTAGGCCTGAGCCTCTTCGAGTGGGGACAGGTCTGCCCGGACCAGGTTCTCGACGAGTGCAAGCTCGAGCAGCGCCTGCGGGGCGACATCCTTGACCACAACCGGTACGGTGTCCAGTCCGGCCAATCGAGCCGCCCGTAACCGTCGTTCCCCGGCGATCAGTACGAACGTCTCCGGTTGGCGACCAACCGAGACGATTAGCGGCTGAATCAATCCGTGCGTCTTGATCGACTCGGCAAGCTCTTGCAGGCGCTCTTCGTCCCACTCGGTGCGGGGCTGATACGGGTTCGGGCGGATCGCATCGATTGCCACACTGCTCGTTTCCGTGGTTGCCGGAGCACCTGCTGGGATGAGCGAGGCGAGTCCTCGGCCAAGCCCACCGCGTCGCAACTGATTACCGGCGGTTGGCTTGTCGGACACGGAGATTCACCTCGAAATAGACAGTATCGCGCCCGGGAAGTCTAGCAGGGACGCCGCACAACCTGACTCGCAGGAATCGGGTCAACTCTATACTTTCGCCGGTCCGGAGCGGCGCTTCGGACCACTGTGCTGCATGTAAAGGCGGACTATCGACCGTGGCGGTTATCGCAATCATTTTCCTCTTCGTGGTCGGGTTCGCATATTTCCTGGTCTGGTGGGCGCACGAAGCCAAGAAGGACCGATCGGCGATGGTCGGTCTCTATCTCCTTCTCGGTGCGCCGGGATTTCTGCTCTTCATTGCCGGCCTCGCAGTGACCACCCGCCGAGGAGCTGGTGGCCTTGGGCCGACGTTGCTACTTGGCGGTCTGGGCCTGATGCTGCCGCTGTTTCGCCCGGTGCGCGTTCAAATGGCGAGGATCGGCGATTTTGATCCGGATGACCCGGTCCACATGCTCGGCTCCGGCATATTCCTCGGAGCGATCGGGTTTCTCGGGGGGCAATTGATCTCGGCCCCGGCGCCGGACCAGGTCAGCTCGTTCGATGTCGGTCCGATCGTGATCCAGGGCATCTTCTTCGTCGCGCTCGCCGTTGTCTCGGTCGGGTATCACGTTGATCGAACCTGGCCGCAAGTGCGGGATCGGCTCGGGCTGGTGCGGCCGACGTTGGCTGGGACCGGCGCGGCACTCGGCGCGGTCGTGGTCGCGTTCATTATCTCTGGAATCGCCTCCGAGCTGACGCGGGCCACGAACGAGAAATACGCGAACGAGATCAATCGGTCACTCGAGGTCATGACGACGTCGAGCCCGTCCTACATCGCTGCCCCGCTCATCGGACTTTCGGCTGGGATTGGTGAGGAGTTGCTCTTTAGGGGCGCCCTCCAACCGCGCTACGGGATTATCCCGACGTCCATCCTCTTCGCATTGCTTCATAGCCAGTATGGATTCTCGTTCATCACGCTCGGAACCTTCTTGCTCGGCTGCCTCTTCGGTATCCTCGCAAAGCGGTATGGGACGACCCACGCAATCATTGCGCACGCGCTCTACAACACCGTCGCAGTGCTCATCTCTGCGCTGGCCCGCTAGTACAATCGCCGCCACGACGACGCGTCAAGAATGGAGCGCGGGACTGGGATGAAGCTAGCCGAAATCCGCGACCTCGACGGCCCAAACCTTTTCATGCTCCTGCCCGCAATCAAGGTCGAGTTGATCCTGGAACCCGGCGATACGGAGGAAATGATCGCGCGGCGACTCGCGCCGGGCGTCCCGGATTTGAATTCCGCCACCCAGTTGTTCTTCCTGCAGTACTGCCACCCCCATGGCCAGCATCTACCGCCCTTCGTATGGCGACGCATGGACGAGCCTGATCACTTATCAATCGCGTTTGCCTGGACGCGACGTCGGTTCGGTATGGCTCTTGGACAGCTTATCGTCGACACAATCGAGGGCGTTGTTGACGACAACATCCACGCCCACCTGCAGCATTTGCTGGATTCAGACGCGGCCGACGAGTTCCCGACGTTAGTTCGCGATGCGGAGCGATCAGCGATCGCAATTGCGGTCACCGGTACGAACGGCAAGACGACAACTACCCGCCTTACCGCTCACATGATGCAGACCGCTGGGTACCGCACGGGTTGGAATTCGTCGAGCGGAATCTATGTCGACGGCGAGGAGATCGAAGCCGGGGATTACTCTGGTCCGTCGGGAGCAAGGACGGTGCTTGAGGATCCTTCGGTGCAGGCGGCCGTGCTCGAGACGGCCCGGGGTGGGATCCTCCTGCGTGGACTCGGGTACGAAAGCAACGACGTTTCCGTGTTCACGAACGTCAGCGCCGACCACCTTGACCTGCAAGGGGTCAAGACACTTGAGACACTGGCCGAGGTCAAATCGGTCGTCTGCAAGGTAACCCGGCCGCAGGGGGTAGCCGTCGTCAACGCCGACGACTGGTTGGTTATGGCCGCGACCAGCGAAATTCAGGCGCCGCGGGTCCTCTTCACTCAGCAGCGTGCGAATCCGACTGTCGAGGCGCACCTGGAGTCCGGGGGACGAGCGATCATCGCCGACGAGCGAGAGATCGTCGTACGGAACGGCGAAGAGGTCGTCGGCAAATTCGCGCTGGACGAGATACCGATGACGCACGGCGGAAGAGCGCGGCATATGGTCGAGAACGCGATGGCCGCCATCGGCGCCGGGCTGGGAGCTGGGCTCGGGGTCGCTCAGGTCCGGGCCGGATTGAGAACATTCAAGAACGACGCGACAGGCAATCTCGGCAGGTTGAACATTTACCGGAGCAACGGCATCACGATCGTGCTCGACTTTGCCCATAACGAGGCAGGTATCAAGTACCTCGTCGAGTTTGGACGTGCAGAGATTGGGGCGGGAGGGCGCCTGATCAGCCTCATCGGTACCGCAGGCGACCGCACTGATCACTCGCTGCGCGAGATTGGCCGAATTGCGGCATGCGGCTCGGAGATCGTGATTGCCCATGGGACGGTCAAATACCTGCGCGGCCGGACGCTCGATGAGTTGATGAGCTTCTACCGGGCCGGCGCGGCGCAATACCCCCAGGCCGAATACCGTGAATCGGAAAACGAGATAACGGCGCTGGAGGATGCACTTGAACTTGCGCATCCGGGCGACGTGATCATTTTCATGGCGCACGAGTTTCTGCCCGAGCTGACTGCCCGGCTGATAGAGATCTCGATCTAAACGAGCTCGCCCCTGAGCGAGACTCGCTTTTCGAGCTCCCGCCATGCGGCCGCCGGCTTGTCCACCAGCAGCACGACGAGGTCATCTCGCTCGGCCAACTCGATGGCGGCGTTGACCGCCTCGATCTCTTCCAGCACGATACATATGTGATCGTCAGCCATTCCTGCATCGCGCGCCGATTGGCGAAGGATCTCCGCGATTTCTCCATCGGCGCGGCCGCGTCGATTGACATCCTCGCGAATGACGATCCGGTCGAACGTCCGCGCTGCCAGATCGCCGAAGGCCATGATGTCGGAGTCGAGTCGATCGCCGGGCATCGCGATCATGCCGATCGCATGGGCCGCGCCGAGCCGCTTCACGAAATCGGCCATCGACTCAAGGCCGGCAACGTTGTGGCAGTAGTCCATGACCACCCTCCGGCCATCCACGTCCAGGAAATTGAAGCGGCCGGGCGTCTGGAAGTAGCTCGACGAGAAGCTGCGCAACCCCTGCCGGATGTGCTCGAACTGGATATCGCCGCCGACCGCTGCTGCTGCTGCTGCCATCGCATTCGCGACGTTGACGCGCAACCGACCGCCGAATGTAGCCGGGATCTCGCTGGCCAGGATCAGGCTCGTCTCGCGCCGGTGCTCGATGATCGTGATCATGTCGCCATGGCGCGTCGGCCGGAGTACGACGGCCCGTCCGCGCTGCCGGAGGTGCTCGCGCAAGACTGGCGAGTCCTCGTTCATGCTGAAGAAGATGATCTCGCCCCGCGCGGTCCGGGCCATGTCGACGGTCCACTCGTTGTCGGCATTCAGCACCGAGACGCCGTCCCGGAAAACCGCCTGCGGGACTACGGCCTTGACTCGCGCCAGGTCATCGAGCGAATCGATGCCGCCGAGCCCAAGGTGGTCGGACGCGATATTTGTGACGACGGCAATATCGCAGCGGTCGAAGCCGAGGCCGGAACGCAGGATACCGCCACGCGCCGTCTCGAGCACCGCGTAATCGATCGTCGGGTTCTTGAGGACCATTTGCGCGCTGGTCGGCCCGCTCATGTCGCCGGCCAGGATCTGCGTGCCGTCGATGTAGATGCCGTCGGTCGTCGTCATACCGACCCGGCGCCCAGACGTCTTCATGATGTGCGAGATCATGCGCACGGTCGTAGTCTTGCCGTTCGTGCCGGTCACGGCCACGATCGGCACGCGCGATTGCGCGCCTGGCGGGAAGAGCATGTCCACGACTGCCCGGCCGACATGCCGGGGGTGGCCCTCGGTCGGATTCGTATGCATACGGAAACCGGGTCCGGCGTTTACCTCCACGATCGCTCCGCCGCTTTGCCGCACTGATTCGGCGATATCGGATGTGATGAAGTCGATGCCGGCGATGTCCAGGCCGACGACCATTGCCGCCTGCCGCGCCACTTCCACGTTGTCCGGGTGAATGTCGTCGGTCCGATCGATCGAGGTTCCACCCGTGCTCATATTCCCGGTCTGCTTGAGCTGGACGACCTGATCGAGCGCCGGAACATCCGTCAATGCGATGGACTGACGCTCCAGCGTCTCCATCGTTTGGCTGTCGACTGAGATCCGGGTCAGGATCTTCTCGTGACCGACACCGCGGCGTGGATCCGAGTTGGTGATATCGATCAACTGCTCGACCGTGTGGATGCCATCGCCGACGACATGCGCCGGAACACGTTCGGCAACCGCCACGATCTGCCCGTTGACGACCAGAATTCGGTAATCGCGCCCGGTGATGTAGCTCTCGACCTGCACGATACCCGTCCGGCTCTCGCCCTCAGCTACATGGTAGAACTCGCGCACCTCGTCATCGTCCGCCAGGTTGATGCAGACGCCGCGTCCGTGGTTGCCGTCCAGCGGCTTGATCACGACTGGATAGCCGATCCGGTTCGCCGCCCCGACCGCGTCATCTACGTTGCGGACGACCTGCCCGCGCGGAACCGGGATTCCTACCTCTTGCAGGAGACGGTTGGTGAGCTCTTTGTTCGCGGCGACGTCGACCGAGATGTTCGACGTGCGCGACGTGACCGTTGCCCAGACCCGCTTCTGATGGATGCCGTGGCCGAGCTGGACCAACGACCGTTTCGGATCTAACCGCAGCACCGGAATGTTGCGGCGATCGGCTTCCGAGACGATCGAGCCCGTCGACGGCCCGTAGGCGAGCCGCTCGGCGACCCGGATGACGTTCTCTTCGAGCTCCGCCTGATAATTGAAGTCCGGCTCGCTGTTGTAGATCAGGTGATTGAGAAGGCGAACGCCGAGGCGGCCCGCCGCCAATCCGACGTCTTCCTGAACATGCTCGTAGACGACGTTGTAGACGCCTCGCTCGCCGGTGCTGCGCGTTTTTCCGCGCGATACCTCGGCGCCGGACAGGTTCTGGAACTCGAGGGCCACATGCTCCAGCACATGGCCCATCCACGTGCCTTCCCGCATCCGCTGCAGGAATCCACCCGGCCGGCCGAGCGAGCAGCCATGGTCGTAGAGCGACGGCATGTACTCGGTCAACCGCTCATAAAAGCCCGGGATCTTGTTGGTTGGCTGATCTTCGAGCGCGCCGATATCAATGACCATCAGGATGACGGGCATCCGCGCCCAAACATTGGGACCTCGATAAACAGTGGTCTTGCGAACTTCGATCATTGGTCCCCTGCCCCTGAACGTCGTGCTATTGCTACAACTGCATCATTCGCCGATTTCTGGAATCGAAACGGCGTCCGGCGGTCAGCGAGTGGATCACCGCGCCGCTGACGGTGATCTCGCCGAAGCCCCTGACCTCCGGGTAGTCGGTATACATGCGTGACCCGTCGATAATCGTAATGGAATGACGGCCGACAACGTCAATAGTCCCTTCAGATCCGAAGACGGCTGCCGTGTCTTCGTCGACTCCTACGCCAAGCAGGCCCGGACTGCCGGCAACCAGGGACAACAGGCGCCCGGTACGATCGCGCTGGCGGAAGTGCTGGTCGATCACCGCCTGATCAACCAGGCCAAAGCCACCGACCATCTGCGCCATGCGCTGGCGGGGCGTCGGACCGCTGGCCCCGAAGGCGACCATGTGGGAGCTAAGGATCGAGGCTCCCGCACTTGTTCCAGCCACGGTGGCGCCGCCGCGCCAGGCTCGTTTGATCTCCTGCTCAACTGTCGTTCCGCCCAACCGCGTCGAGAGCCTGAGCTGGTTGCCGCCGGTGATGAAGATGCCGGTTGCCTGCTCGAAGACCGTGGTCCACTCGGGCTCATTGGCATGGTCGCGATCATGCACGAAGGCGATGTGGGCGGAGCGGGCGCCGAATTCGAGAAAGATTCCCTTGTATCGCTCACCTGCGGATTCGATCGACGACGCAGTCGGGATGATCACAATGCGGGCCTCTGCCATGCCAGAGAGCGCCATAAAGGTGGAAAGTATTGCGCGCTCGCGGAACTTGTCCTCGGCTCCGCCAATTGCCATGACCGGGCCGGGTCGCCCGTTGGCTCCGTCGTACCGCACGCTGTCTGCCTGCCTTTAATGATCTCGACGTAACATCAATTGGTGGAATCTACCGCGTGGCGAAAAACCGGTCAAACCGCCTTCGTTGCCGCACGGTGTATTCTTGGCAGACCATAGCGGCGATTTCGCCGCGTTCACTCTGGTACGAGACGCCAGCCGGGTTTTCGCCAGGAGCCATCTCCCTTGACACATCCATTGATCGACCGCTTATCCGCCCGCACCCTATTGGCGGATGGCGCCATGGGCACGCTCATTCATGAGGCGGGCGTCCCGATGGGCACGTGCTTCGATCATCTCAACCTGAGTAACCCCGATTTGATCGGCTCGATTCACCGTGCCTATGTCTCCGCTGGGGCGGACATCATCGAGACCAATACTTACGGCGCGAACCAGCTCAAGCTGGCCGAATTCGGACTCGAGGACAAGGTACGAGACATCAATTTAAGGGCCGTCAAAATCGCTCGCGAGGCGCGCGAAGTAGTCGGCCGCGAAGTCTTTGTGGTCGGCTCAATTGGCCCGACCCGGTCCGCGATGGATCCTCTGATGCCGGATGAGATCAAGCTGCTCGAGCCGATCTACGCGCAGCAGATCGAGGCCCTGCTCGAGGGCGGCGTCGACGCGATCTGCATCGAGACGATCTCGGATATCCGTGAAATGGCTGTTGCCGTCAATGCCGTCCGCAAGACTTCGGACCTGCCGATCATAGCGTCGCTTGCCTTCGGGGAGGACGGGACAACCCCGGGCGGCAATCCGGTCAACGAAGTAGTCGCATCGCTTCTCGCGCTGGATGTTGACGTCGTCGGAGCGAACTGTTCCGTCGGCCCGAATCAGATGTTGCCGATCATCCAGATGATGACCTCGCTAGTGAGCGGGACATACAACCGCCAGATTCCTGTATCGACGATGCCGAATGCTGGATGGCCGGCACGCGTGGACGGCCGCTACGTCTTCTCGAGCTCGCC
>Ga0164304_10000399_pt1 | contig 12030 bp, 12 predicted proteins | sample Whisoiple_217_MG_FD_110216 | JGI IMG/M metagenome (GOLD analysis project Ga0164304, IMG submission 110216) | Soil microbial communities amended with pyrogenic organic matter from upstate New York, USA - Whitman soil sample_217_MG | ecosystem: Environmental > Terrestrial > Soil > Agricultural...
GATGTGACTGTCGCCGCCATCGCCGGAGTGGCTGAAGCCGTCGTCGGTCGGCGTGAAATCCCAATCGCCGTCGTACTTTTCGCGGATCGTGTCGGCGAGCTTCGTCAACCTGTCGATGCCGGTGACCCGGTGCGCGTCGCCCTCGACGACCACGTCGAGCCCGTCGTTCCATGTGTTGACACCCGTCGTGACGGCCACCGCCGTGTTGTGGTTGAGGTTCTGCGCCTTCTGCTCTTCGGGGCCGGTGCAGAACACGAACGCGCCGTCCACCCATGCCCCGACGAGCGGGGTGATGTGCGGGCGCGCGTCGGCGCGCACGGTGGTCAGCCAGTAAAGCTCGGCGGCCGCGAGCGCGTCGCTGACCTGCTGCCAGCCGACGGCCTCTGACGCTTCACTGAACCGGGTATCGAGCGTTCCCTTGATCGCCATACCCATACCGACCCTGCGCAGGCGCCCGATTCATCGCGAAAACGGAATTCCATAGACTCGGCGGGTGAGTAGAAGCCCACTGCGGCGGCTGACCGACGGACTGGTGCTGGCCAGCATGCGACCACCGATCGCTCCGCAGTTGATGTCCCACCGGCCCGGCCAGAGCGACATCGACCTCGACGGCAAGCGCATCCTGATCACCGGGGCGTCGTCGGGCATCGGTGAGGCGGCAGCCATCAAGTTCGCCCGCCTCGGCGCCACCGTCGTCGTCGTCGCCCGCCGTAGGGACCTGTTGGACGACGTCGCCGACCGGATCCTCGCCGACGGCGGCGACGCGCTCGCCATCGACTGCGACCTCGCCGATCTGGACGCCGTCGACGCACTCGCCGCCCGCGTGGAGAAGAAGATCGGCGGCGTGGACATTCTGGTCAACAACGCGGGCCGGTCGATCCGTCGCCCGCTGGCCGAGTCGCTGGAGCGCTGGCACGACGTCGAGCGCACGATGAGCCTCAACTACTACTCGCCTCTGCGGCTGATCCGCGCCCTCACGCCGGGCATGCTCGAACGCGGCGACGGCCACGTCATCAACGTCGCGAGCTGGGGGGTACTGAGCGAATCCACCCCGCTGTTCGCGGTGTACAACGCATCGAAGGCGGCGCTGTCGGCGGTGAGCAGGGTCATCGAAACCGAATGGGCGCACCGCGGCGTCCATTCGACAACGCTGTACTACCCACTGGTGGCGACCCCGATGATCGCGCCGACGAAGGCGTACACCGGGCTGCCCGCACTGACGCCCGCCGAGGCCGCCGACTGGATGGTGACCGCCGCCCGAGTCCGGCCGGTGCGCATCGCCCCGCGGATGGCCGTCACCGCCAGAGCACTCGACACCGTCGCGCCCGGCTGGCTCAACGCGCTGATCAAGCGGCAGCGGTTACAGCCGGGCGCCTGACGCGCCTGTGCCGGATCGCGCACGGGACGTGATAAACCAGAGTCATGGAGATCCTGGCGAGCCGGATGCTCCTGCGGCCCGCCGACTATGACCGCTCGCTGCGGTTCTACCGCGACGAACTCGGCCTCGCGATCGCCCGCGACTACGGCGCGGGCACCGTCTTCTACGCGGGTCAATCACTGATCGAGCTGGCCGGCCACGGGGAACCGAACGCGAGCGGCGCGCTCTGGCTGCAGGTGCGCGACGTCTACGCCACCGAGAAGGAACTGACCGACCGCGGTGTTCCCATCGCGCGCGAAGCCCGGCAGGAACCGTGGGGGCTACACGAGCTGCATGTGGCCGATCCCGACGGCGTCACGCTGATCTTCGTGCAGGTGCCCGAGACCCATCCGCTGCGCCGCGACACCAGAAACTGAAGCCGCAGGCGCGAACCAGTTCAGTGCGAGCAGTCCGCCAGTGGCCAACCCACGGAGGCCAGCCGGGCGGCGACCTGGTGGATCTCCTCCGGGTTCGGCTCCTTGGCGATCAGATTGTGCACGGCTGAACGGATCTCGTCCTCGCTCACCGAGTCGGTCGCGGCCGACTTCTTGAGGACCGCCTGCGCGGCCTGGACGACCTCGTCCTCGGTCAATGACCGCTTCAAGAGAGCAAGGAGCGCAAAGTAGTCCTTCTGCGGCACACCCTCGGGATATCCCTGGTGCAGCCATCCGAGGACGTTGCTCAGTACGCCCTGGCTTGTCTCGGTCATGTGATCTCCAGTCACTTCTTGGGCATGAACGGGAACGGATCGAAACCGAAATGGTGGATGATCGTCGCCCTGGTGATCCAGACGACGGCGGTGATGATCACCCACGCGACAAACACGAACAGCGCTATACCGAAGTACTTCATCGCCGGGTTGGACGAATGGGTGGTGCCGTCGGCCTCCGTGACGCCTGCCCCGTTGGAGTAGGCCACCAGTCCTCCAGCGAAGACTGCGGGCAGACCGGCGCCGAGAACGAGCCCGATGATCAGCACCTTGAAGATGCTTTCGAAGTAGGTCATCGTCTTCCTTTGTTTCAGGGATGAGCGCGGTCAGACCGCGGCCGTGTCCTTGGGCTTGGTGGCTTCGCGCACTTCTGCCGGAACGACCGAGTTGGTCGTGGCGTCCCAATCGGCATTGACGTTGCTGCTGTCGACCTTCTGCTTCTGGGCGCGCCACCAGATGTAGAAGGACAGCGCGCACAGGATGACGAAGATCAGCCCGTCACCGGCGAGGTCGGAGCCGGTGAGCGACTTGACGCCGTGGGAGAGCCAGTAGGACAGGGCGCCCATGATGCCTGCGGCGGGCAGCGTGATCAGCCATGCGATGGCCATCCGGCCTGCAACCGCCCACCGCACCTCCGCGCCGGGCTTGCCGACGCCGCTGCCCAGGATCGAACCCGTCGCGACGTGCGTGGTCGACAGCGCCATACCGGCGGCACTGGAGCTCAAAATGATTGCGGCCGAGGAGGCTTCGGCGGCGAAGCCTTGCGGCGACTCGATTTCGACAAGACCCTTTCCGAGGGTGCGGATGACCCGCCAGCCTCCGATGTAGGTGCCGAGGCCGATGGCCAACGCGCAGCTGAAGATGATCCAGAACGGCAGGCCGTCTTTCTTCACATCGCCGGTGAGGTGGCCGGTGGTGATGAGCGCGAGCGCAATCACGCCCATCGTCTTCTGCGCGTCGTTGGTGCCGTGCGACAGCGCGACCAGCGAGGCGGTGGCGATCTGGCCCCAGCGGAAGCCCTGTTCGCGCCGCTTCTGCACCACGTTGCGGGTGATCCGGTACACCAGCCAGGTGCCGCATGCGGCGACCAGGCACGCGATCACCGGCGCGGCGATCGCCGGAATCAGCACCTTCGAGGTGACGCCGCTCCAGTTCACGCCCGCCATACCGAGTGCGGCAAGGCCGGCGCCGATCAACCCGCCGAACAGCGCATGCGACGAGCTGGACGGAATGCCGAACAGCCAGGTGAGCAGGTTCCAGAGGATTCCGCCGATCAGGCCGGCGAAGATGATCGTCAGGCCCATCGACGCGTCGATATTGGGGATGAGTGCGCCGGTCTTGCTGTCCTGAACCTTCAACACCGACGTGGTCACGGTGACGGCGACCTCAACCGACAGGAACGCACCAACCAGGTTGAGAACGCCTGCCAGCAGCACGGCTGTCTTGGGCTTCAATGCACCGGTGGCGATCGACGTCGCCATCGCGTTTCCGGTGTCGTGGAAGCCGTTGGTGAAGTCGAAGGCCAGTGCTGTAACGATCAGCAGCACCAGGATGATCATCTCTGCGCTCATGATTGCCAATTCTGATGGATTCTCAATGGATTTGACCAGCCGCTAGTCACCCTAAAGGCCCCTTCCGAACAGGCACTTTGCCGCAGCCCGGTAGGTGTTCATTCACTGTTCACCTTCCGTCTCGGGCATGTTTGCCTGCGGTGACGACCCGGGCCGCAGGAGCGGCCTTTCCACTATCGTGCTTTCGTAGTGTCAGTTTCGGTCAGCCACGCCGTCGGGAGTGCAAAACGGTGAACAATTTTCTCACCAAGATCGTCGCGTGGATCACCGCGGGATATCCCGACGGTGTGCCGGGCCCGGACCGCGTCCCGCTGTTCGCTCTGATGAGGCAGCGCCTGACCGAGGACGAGGTCAAGGCGGTCACAAAGGAATTGACGAATCGCGGCGAGTTCGATCATGTCGACATCGGGGTTTTGATCACCCAGCTCACCGACGAACTGCCCACCCCGGCGGACGTCGAACGGGTCCGTGCCCGGCTGGCCGCCAAGGGCTGGCCGCTCGACGATCCCCGGGATGCCGAGGAGACGGAATAGCCCTCCTCCGCGCCGTCCCCGTGTCGCCTGGACCGGCGGCATTGTCGGTGCTGCCCATCGTGGAGGCAGTGCTGGCCGGCGAGCCCGCGATGTTGCCCGTTCCGGCCGACGATGACCGCCAAACCCGTTTGTTGACAATCTCATTGAGGGCCGGCGAAGACATCGACGACGATGTTGCGGTCGTCGTCTCGACGTCGGGAACCACAGGCCATCCGAAGGGGGCGATGCTCACCGGCTCCGCGCTGACAGCCAGCGCGGATGCCACGCACCGCCGCCTCGGCGGTCCCGGCCGATGGCTGCTCGCGTTGCCCGCTCATCACATCGCGGGATTGCAGGTGTTGGTGCGCAGTGTGATTGCGGGTCGCGCGCCGGTCGCCGTTTCGCCCCGGTTCGACGTGTCTGAACTGCCCGCCGCGGTTGCGGCGATGGGCTCCGGCCCCCGCTACGCGTCGCTGGTGGCTGCGCAATTGGACAAGGCGCTGGCGCATCCGTCGGCGTGCGCTGCGCTTGCCGAACTGGACGCCATCTTGATCGGAGGCGGCCCGATGCCCCCACGCATTGCGGAAAAGGCTGCCGCAGCACACCTTTCGGTACACCGGACGTACGGCATGAGCGAGACGGCGGGCGGGTGCGTGTACGACGGCGTTGCACTGGACGGAGTGCTGGTACGAATCGATCCCGATGGTCGGGTCGCCCTCGGTGGCGCCACCCTGGCCAAGGGGTACCGCAATCCGCCTGAACCGGATCCGTTCGCCGAACCAGGCTGGTTTGTCACCGATGACGTTGGCGCTCTTGATCGTTCGGGTGTGCTACGGGTACTCGGTAGGACGGACGACGCGATCAGCACCGGCGGGCTCACCGTCTTTCCGCACCTGGTGGAGACGGCGTTGGCGTCACATCCGCGGGTGGCCGACTGCGCGGTTTTCGGCGTTGCCGACGCGACCTTGGGCCAGCGGGTGGTCGCCGCCGTGGTGGCAGCCGACGGTTACGCGCCTCCCACGCTGTCCGAACTGCGAACCCACGTCAAGGCGACGCTGGACCCGACGGCCGCACCGCGCGAGGTGCACATCGTCGATGAGCTTCCCCGACGCGGCATCGGCAAAGTGGACCGACGCAAGCTGATCGCCGAATTCGGCGAAAGCTAGCATCGGAAATGTTCTCCCGGAACCGATTTCGTCACCGTCGACGGTATGCCCGCGGTGCACTTCTCGGACTTGACACCTACTTGCGACCCCTGTGAGGCGCTGAGCGCTCTCAGGAGGGAACCGGCTTCAGCGGGTCGTGCCCGATCGTCATCATGCGGTGCCGCCAAGCCTCGTCACCGGCCGTCGGTTCCATGTCCGCGCTGCGTTCGGCGTGAACTCTGTCGACGACCTTGCGCATGATGCGTTCGTCGTCGGCGGTCAGATCGACGCGCCGCTTCCGCAGTATCTCGACGACGTGGCGACCGGTTTGCGAACCCGCCTGGTCGGCGAACTGTTCGGCCTCCTCGCCGGCCGACCGAGTACGCAGCCAGTCCATCAATTCCCGGGACGTCATATTCACCACGCGGTGGAATTCTTCCCACAGCGCCGGATCGACCTCGACATGCTTGGCCATCACACTCACCTCCAGACGTCGCTCGGCTACCCGCATGCGCGACGCATTAATCACCGCCTGAGGGGGCGTTACCGGTCCACCCTGACGGTCACCGGGTGCACGTTCCAGATCTCGTCGCAGTATTCCGCGATGGCGCGGTCCGAGGAGAACTTACCGCTGCGCGCCGTGTTCAGGATCGACATCCGCGTCCACGCGTCGGTGTCCCGCCACGCAGCGCTGACCCGGCCCTGGCATTCGACGTAGGCCGCGTAGTCGGCGAGCACCAGGAACGGGTCGTCATACCGCAGATTGTCGACCAGGGGGCGGAAGACGTCGGCGTCACCGCCCGAAAAGTGGCCGCTGCCAATGAGTTGCAGTACGGCTTTGAGTTCCTCGTTGTGGTCGACGTAGTCCATCGGCCGGTAGCCGTCGCGCTTGACCTGTTGCACCTGGTCCTCGGTCAGCCCGAACAGAAAGAAGTTCTCGGCACCGGCCTCGTCACGCATTTCGACGTTGGCGCCGTCCAGGGTGCCGATCGTCAGCGCACCGTTGATCATGAACTTCATGTTTCCGGTGCCCGACGCTTCCTTGCCCGCCGTCGAGATCTGCTCGGACAGGTCTGCCGCCGGATAGATCAGGTGGGCGCTCTGCACATTGAAGTTCGGAATGAACGCGACCTTCATGACGCGATTGACGTCGGGGTCGCTGTTCACCGTGGCGGCGACGGCGTTGATCAGCTTGATGATGCGCTTGGCGACGAAGTATCCCGGGGCCGCCTTGCCACCGAAGATGAAGGCGCGCGGCGGGATCTCAAGGCCGGGATTGTTCTTGATCCGGTGATACAGCGTGACGATGTGCAGCACGTTGAGGTGCTGGCGCTTGTACTCATGGATGCGCTTGACCTGGATGTCGAACATCCAATCGGGGTTGAGTTCGACGCCCGTCGTGGCCTTCACGTAGTCGGCCAGCCGCGCCTTGTTCGCGCGCTTGACGGCGCGCCACCGGCGGCTGAACGCCGCGTCGTCGACGTGGGATTCGATGCGCCTCAGTCGGTTCAAGTCGGTCAGCCAACCGTCGCCGACCGTGTCGTCGAGCAGTTCGCGCAACCCCGGGTTCGCCAGCGCCAGGAACCGGCGCGGCGTGACACCGTTGGTCTTGTTGCTGAACCGCTCGGGCCACAACTCGTAGAAGTCCGCCAGGACGCTTTCTTTGAGCAGTTGGGAGTGCAGCGCGGCGACGCCGTTGATCGCATGGCTGCCCACGGTCGCCAGATGTGCCATCCGGACGCACTTTCCGCCGTCCTCACCGATGAGCGACATCCGTCGCAGCCGGTCGTTGTCGCCAGGGAACTTTGCGCGCACCTCGTCGAGGAAGCGGCGGTTGATCTCGTAGATGATCTCCAGGTGACGAGGCAGCGATTCGCCGAACATCGCCAGCGGCCAGGTCTCCAGCGCTTCGGGCAACAGCGTGTGATTGGTGTAGCCGAAGGTGGCGACGGTGATGTCCCACGCGTCGTCCCAGTCCAGTTGGCGCTCGTCGACCAGAAGCCGCATCAGCTCGGCAACGCCGATCGACGGATGAGTGTCGTTGAGCTGCAACGCGAACCGCTCGGGGAGTTCGCGTATCCGCGCTTCGGCGAGGTCGTCCATGATGTGCAGGACATGCTGCAGTGAACAGGATACGAAGAAGTACTGCTGCAACAACCGAAGCCGCTTGCCCACATCAGGCTCGTCGTTGGGATACAGCACCTTCGTCACAGTCTCCGAACTGACCTCCTGCTCGACAGCCTTGTAGTAGTCGCCGGTGTTGAAGGCGTCCAAGGCGAACGACTCCACGGCCCGCGCGCTCCACAGCGTCAACATGTTGCACGTGTTCACGCCATACCCCTGGATGGGAGTGTCGTATGCGACTCCCTTGATGACGCGTCCCGGTATCCACCGGACCCGGTCGCGGCCGCCATCGTCGACATAGTGCTCGCTGTGGCCGCCCCAGTTCACGAGGTAATTGATGTCGGGCTTCGCGATCTCCCATGGGTTACCGTTCGCCAGCCAGTTGTCGGTCTTCTCGACCTGCCAGCCATCGTGGATCTCCTGGTCGAATATGCCGAACTCGTAGCGAATGCCGAAGCCGATGGCGGGGCGCTCGAGGGTGGCCAGTGAGTCGAGATAGCACGCGGCGAGCCGGCCGAGGCCGCCATTGCCCAATCCCGGCTCCTCCTCGCACGCCAGCACCTCGTCGATGTCGAGCCCGATGAGCTCGAGAGCCGTGCGGGTCGCCTCCTCGATACCCAGGTTGAGAATATTGGTGCCGAGTTGGGGGCCCATCAGGAACTCGGCCGACAGATAGCAGGTGGCTTTACGGCCCAGGTCGAGCGAGGTGCGCACGGTTGCCGCCCAGTTGTCCTGCATGCGATCGCGGACCGCGAGCGCGGTTGCCCGGTAGAAATGCTCCGGTGTCAACACGGCCGCCGGACGGCCGATCGAGTAGCGCAAATGGTCGACGATGCCCCGCCGCAAGGCATCGGCGGACAACCCGCTACGGCCGCTTTCGGGCGTGTCGTCGAGGGTGGTGGCGGGCGGTCGGACGACGTCGGTCATCGGCGCAGTGTCGCAGAAAAGGAGGTCGCGCAAATGAACTTCCGGCGAGCATGATGTAGCCATGCGCCGTGAAGTCACCACCGTCGACGACCTGCGGGAGATCGTCGGGCAGCCCAACCACTATGTCGCGAACAAGGTCGGCACGCGCCTCTCCACCGCGCAGCAGGACTGGCTCGCGCACTCCCCGCTGTGCTTCGTGGCGACGACCGACGCGGACGGCCGCGTCGACGTGTCACCGAAGGGCGATCCGCCGGGCTTCGTGCATGTCATCGACGACACGACGATCGCGATTCCGGAGCGGCCGGGCAACAAGCGGGTGGACGGCTACCTCAATGTGCTGCAGCGCCCGCGCGTTGGCACGCTGTTTCTGCTTCCGGGTCGTGGGGACACCCTGCGAGTCAACGGATCTGCGCGCATTCTCGCCGACGCGGACTACTTCGACGCGATGGTGGTGCAGGGTAAGAGGCCGATCCTGGCATTGGAGATCGACGTCGAGGAAGTGTTCTTCCACTGCGCCAAGGCATTTCTGCGGTCCGACACCTGGAAAGCGGAGACCTGGAATCCGACCGCTGTGCCCAGTGCCGCGCGGCTGGCCCAGTCGTTCAAGACCGACATCAGCCTCGACGAGCTGGAGAAGTACTACGCCGAGGAGAACTATCGCACGATGCTGTACTGACTGCGGCGCCAGCCCGATTGGTTCGATGTCGGGCCTGCGGGTAGCCGCCGGGGTATGAGCTCCACGAAGGAGCGTGGACTGTGGATTGGTTGATTGCGCCCGAATGGCACTGGGGCAGGTTCATATTGGAACGCGGCATAGCCGCGGTGTACGTCCTGGCGTTCCTCGGTGCGGCTCGCCAATTTCGCGGTCTTATCGGCAGCAGAGGGATGCTGCCGGTGCCGCAATACCTGGCTAAGCGGTCATTCCGAACGTCACCGAGCCTGTTTCATCTGCACTACTCCGACGGGTTCGTCGCCGCAGTCTGCTGGTCCGGCGTTGCAATTTCGGCCGCGATGGTGGCGGGGCTCGCCGACGTCGTTCCGCCGTGGGTGGCGATTCTGCTGTGGCTGCTGCTGTGGGTGAGCTACCTGTCCATCGTCAACGTCGGTCAGATCTGGTACTCGTTCGGCTGGGAATCGCTGCTTCTGGAAGCGGGGCTGCTCGTTGTCTTCGTCGGAAACGAGGAAGTTGCGCCTCCCGTACTGGTGATGTGGTTGACCCGATGGCTGCTCTTCCGTGTCGAGTTCGGCGCTGGCCTGATCAAACTGCGTGGCGACCGCTGCTGGCGTGATCTGACGTGCCTTGATTTTCACCACGAGACGCAACCGATGCCTGGCCCGCTCAGCTGGTTCTTCCATCACCTGCCGCGCCCGTTTCACCGCATGGAGGTCGCAGGCAACCACGTCGCGCAACTGATCGTTCCGTTCGGGTTGTTCGCTCCACAGCCGGTCGCCAGTGTCGCCGCGGCCATCATCGCCGTGACGCAGTTCTGGCTCGTCCTCTCGGGCAACTTCTCCTGGTTGAACTGGCTGACGATCGTGCTTGCCCTCAGCGTGATCGACACCTCGACTGCCGCAGCGGTGTTCGGAATATCGACACCCGCCGATACGGCTGCGACACAGCCGATCTGGTATATGGTCCTGGTGATCGCGTTCGCGGCGCTGGTAATCGTTCGCAGCTGGTATCCGGCCCGAAACCTGGTGTCGCGTCGACAGCGCATGAACAGCTCGTATGACCCGCTGCGCCTGGTCAACACCTACGGCGCATTCGGCAGTATCAGCCGGATCCGACAAGAGGTCATTCTGGAGGGCACGACGGAGTCCGACGTTTCCGATGAAACAGTATGGGCCGAATACGAATTCAAGGGCAAGCCCGGCGACGTCAAGCGGATGCCGCGACAGTGGAGCCCATATCACCTACGGCTTGACTGGATGATGTGGTTCCTTCCGTTGTCGCCGGTATACGCCCAGCCCTGGTTCATCCAGATGTGTCATGGCCTGTTGACCAACGAACCGTCTATCACCCGGCTCTTGCGAATCAACCCTTTCCCCGCCTCCCCGCCGGTCCATATCCGTGCAGTGCTGTATCGGTATCGCTACAGCAGTGCACGGCAACTCAGGTCACAACACATCTGGTGGCAACGCGAACGCATCGGCGAGTACCTCGCTGCGATCTCGGTCAACGAGGCGTCTCATCTGAGCCGAAGACTCAGTTCTGGTTGATGCCGCCGACCGGAATCTCGGCGCCGGTGATGAACCTAGCCGGTCGGTATGAGGGACACCATCTCGTCGGCGGCGGCCTTCAGCTGTGCGGGCTTGGCGCCGCCCTTGTGCAGCGCCTCCTGGCCGCGCATGAAGGCGAGAAGCGTGCCCGCCAGCGCCTGAGGGTTCTGCTTGGCGTCAACGGTTCCGTCGCGCTGCGCTTCATTGATGCACGCGACGAGTTCGGCGCGCCACGTCGTATACGCGAGCTCGACCTTCTTCTCGACCGCGTCGTCGGTGGCGCCGAGTTCGGCGGCGCTCTTGGCCATCAGGCAGCCGCGCCTGTCCTTGTCTGCGACAAGCGCTTTGGCCTGCCCCCGGATATGACCGGCAAGCCGTTCGTAGGCGCTCCGTTTCGGGTCGCGCAGGCTGGCGCGGACCTCTCCGAGTGACGACGAGATGTAGTCGTCGAGCGCCCGCAGGTAGAGCGTGTGTTTGTCGCCGAACGCGCCGTAGAGGCTGCCTTTGCCCAGTCCGGTGGCGGCAGTCAGGTCGTCAACCGACGTCGCCGCATAGCCGCGCTCCCAGAACTCGTCGCGGGCTGCCGCGACGACCGCGTGCTCATCGAATGTCCGGGGACGCGCCACACCAATACAATACGTCCGTTCTGGAACGAATATTCCGAATCAATTGACGAGCACCGCCCGCGTGTAGAGCAGGTGGAAACCCTGCCGTTGCACGTTCTGCTGAGATTTCGACCCCGGCGCCGTGGTGACGACGGCGATGTCACAGCCGGCCGCGGCGGCGTCTGCGAGGCGGGTCGACAGCAGCGCGGTCTGCACGCCCTGCCTGCGAAACTCCGGTGCCGTTGCGGCGCCGACCAGTTGCGCTACCCCGTTGGTAATGCGCAGGCCGCCACCGCCTGCAACGACTCCGTCCCGCAAGGCGAGATATGTCCGCGCGCCTGCCGCGACGAGGTCACGTTCGGCCCGCTCGACGATTTCGCGAGGAAACTCCTCGTGGGTGGCGACCCCTTGCTCGTCGGGGTGGGCGAAGCCCGCGACCACCACCTCGAGCCAATCGTCGAGCTCATCCTCTCCGCTCGTGCGGATGTCGATCGCATCGAGTACGGGCGGCTTCGCGGAGGCGTTCAGCGACCTGCCGAGCACGTTCTCGAACGCGACGAGCCGGTAGCCCCGGCCGGTCAGCATCGCGCCGAGCTCGGGATCGGCCAGATTGGTCAGCTCCACCTGGGTCGAGGCGCGACGGGTTGCGTATGCCCCTTCGATCTCCCCGATGAGGTCTTCGCTCGGCAACCCGCCGAAGCCGAGGCCGACGACCTTGTTGAACGGTGCGCCGTCCTCGCCAAAGCACGCGAACCCACCGGCGACGGGTGTGATGAAAGCGAGGTCGGGGCGGCGTCGAA
>Ga0164304_10000400_pt1 | contig 12028 bp, 16 predicted proteins | sample Whisoiple_217_MG_FD_110216 | JGI IMG/M metagenome (GOLD analysis project Ga0164304, IMG submission 110216) | Soil microbial communities amended with pyrogenic organic matter from upstate New York, USA - Whitman soil sample_217_MG | ecosystem: Environmental > Terrestrial > Soil > Agricultural...
CGCCGACGCCCGGGCGGTGGCACCGGCAGCCTCGGCCGTCGCCGGGAGGCCCGCCCCCAGCCCGACCGCCGTGCTGACGAGCATGCCCAGCGCCACAGCCACCCGGATCCGCACCATCGTCCCCACCCTTCAACCCTGTGTGGGCACTGTTGCAGAGGCCGCGTGCCGGGACCTCCCCCCGAACGACGACAACCCGTACGGAATCGGTGGGGCCGCGCCGGTGCAGCCGAGGGCCTACCGGCTCGAGGGCTCGTGCGCGGAGCGCCTACCGAGGAGGTAGCCCAGGCACCCCGCGAGCAGCACGAGACCGAGCACCGCCGCGGCCCAGGCCAGCACCTCCCGATCGCTGACGAGGCGAGGCAGGTGAGGGTCGGGGTCCAGTGGGGCGTAGGCGAACCAGCCGTAGGACGTGCTGCGCGCGCGCAGCGCCAGCACCGTACCCAGCACCAGGGCCACCAGCCCGACGACCGCCGTGATGGCCACCCGGCCGCGACGCGTCCCCATACCCGCACCGTACCCGGGACCGCGCGGGACCCGCTGCGGAACCGAGCCCTCGGTACGGACCGGCGGAGTAGCCTGTTCGGGTCGAGCGCCTCCCTCGCCGGGAGGTCGGAACCGAGCTCCGGGGGAGAGAGATGCCGGAACAGGTCAAGGGGTCCCGCAGCCGCACCGAGAGCCGCCTCTTCGCGACGAGCGTCGCCTCGGTCTACCCGCTCTACCTCGCCAAGGTGGAGCGCAAGGGCCGGACGAAGGCCGAGCTCGACGAGGTCATCACCTGGCTGACCGGGCTCGACGAGCCGGGCCTTCGGCGCCACCTGGACTCGGGGACGACGTTCGAGGAGCTCTTCGAGCAGGTCGACCTCAACCCGCGCGCCTCGGCGATCACCGGCACGGTCTGCGGGGTGAGGGTCGAGGACGTCGAGGACCCGCTCATGCAGAAGATCCGCTACCTCGACAAGCTCGTCGACGAGCTGGCCAAGGGCAGGTCGATGGACCGGGTCCTGCGGGCCTAGGCGTTCGGCCGGGCGGTGTGTCGGCGCAGCGCCACCGCGGCGACGTCGTCCTCGTGGGCCTCGGCACCCATGGTGGCCACGGTCCGCCGGAGCCCGTCGCCGAGGTCGTCGTGGGCGAGGGTGACCAGCGCTGACGACAGCTTGGCCCTGCCCTCGTCGATGTCCTCGGTGCGCCGCTCGATGAGGCCGTCGGTGAACAGCAGGACGGTGTCGCCGGGACCGAACGGCACCCGGTGCTGCCGGCGACCGCCTTCCACGACGGCCAGTGGGGCCCCGTCGGCGCAAGGGAGCTGCTCGACCGAGCCGTCGGCGCGGAGCAGGATCGGGGCAGGGTGCCCGGCGTTGGCGAAGAGGAGCTCGTCGCGGGACGGGTCGACCAGGAGGTAGGCCAGGGTGACGAGCTGCTCGTTGCCGTACTGCGCCAGCATGCGGTCGAGCTTGGTCAGCACGACCTCGGGCAGGGGGTCGGTCGCGATGTAGGCGCGGACCGAGGCCCGCATCTGGGCCATCGAGGCGGCCGCCTGGACTCCCCGGCCCATCACGTCACCGACGAAGAGGGCGACCCGGCCCCCGTCCAGCGCGACCACGTCGTAGAAGTCGCCGCCCACCTCCGTGCGCCCGGATGCCGCGTAGCAGGCCGCGACGTCGCAGCCGGCGATGTCCGGCAGCCCGGCCGGCAGGACCGCGTGCTGCAACCGGACCGCCACGGCGAGGGTCTCGCTGTGGAGCTCGGAGTTGTCGATGGAGACGGCGGCGCGCCGGGCCAGCTCCTCGGCGAACTCGAGGTCACGCTGGGCGTAGGCGCGCTTGGACTCCGCCCTGACCCACGTGATCACCCCGAGGGTGCGGCCCCGGGCGACGAGCGGCACCGTGATCGCGCTGTACAGCCCCAGCTCACGGGCGATGCGCAGGTGTTCCTCGTCGCGGGCGGCGGCCACCAGCAGCTCGTCGGTGATCTCCGGGATCAGCTCGCTCTCTCCCGTCCGCATGACCTGCCACGGGCCGTTGCCGGCGTCGGGGTCGCTGGGGTAGCGCTCCGCGAGCTCGTGGGCGTACGCGACCTTCGCCGGGTCGACGTGGGCCACCGAAAGCCTGCGCAGGCGGTCGTCCTTGACCAGGTCGATGGCGCACCAGTCGGCGAACGTGGGCACTGCGAGCTCGGCCACCCGCGTCATCGTCGCCTCGTAGTCGAGGCTGCTGGCGAGCTCGGCCGACGCCTCGGCCAGGAACGACAGCTCGGCCTGCCGGGCAGCCGCCTCGCCCTCGGCCCGGATGCGCAGGAGCGCCTGCGCGCAGCTGTCGGCCAGGATGTCGAGGAAGTCCAGCTCGGCGGGTCGCCAGTCGCGCCGACCGGGGAACGACAGGGTGATCGCCCCGAGGGTGTTCGTGCCGGTGCCCAGGGGGAGGACGAGCAGCGACCGGTCGCCACGGTCGACCTTCGGGTTGTCGGGGTAGGCGTCGAGGATGGCCTGGCGCCCCACGAGGATGAGCCGTTTGCCCGACCTGATCACGTCGGAGGCCGGGCTCGGCTCCGACAGCGAGTACGTGGCGTAGGCCTCGGCGTCTCCCTCGCGGCCACCACGCAGGCCGAGGAGGCGGACGACATCGGGACCCACCCTGAGGCTGAGCGAGGCGATGGTCGCGCCGACCGCCTCGGCGATGTGTTCCACCACGATCCTGGTGACTGCCTCGGGGCTGGTCGCGCGGATCAGCTCGGCGGTCACGCGGGCGAGCCCGGTCAGCCGGTCGTCGAGGCCCGGCTCCTCGCTCGCGCCCGATGTCATGCGGCCATGATGGCAGCCTCCGGCGTGGGCAGGACGCGTTCACGGGGAACCCGGATCGTGGGGGAACGCGAAGGAGGGCGGGAGCGCCGGGCCCCCGCCCTCCAAGTGACCCGCGAACTACCGCGGGTTGCCTGCTACTGCGTGGAGCGCACCGTCTCCGCGGACGACTGCGCCTGGGACTTCACGTCCTCGGCCGTGGACCTGCCCTCCTCGGCGATGTTGTCCTTCGCCTCGAGCGCGGTGTCCTTGACGTGCTGCGCAGCCTGCTGCGCAGGCTCCTTGAGCTCTTGCGCGGTGTCCTGCGCCACGCTCTTGGCCTCGTCCACGAGGGGCTGGGCCTTCTCCTTGACTGCGACCGCTGCCTGCTTCTCCTTCTCGGAAGCCGGGAGCATGGAGCCCACGAGCCATCCTGCGCCGAGGGCGATGAGCCCGGCAGCGAGGGGGTTGCCCTGGGTCCGGCGTCGGGCGCCGTTCGCCGCCGCGGCGGGCGCGTGCCCCACGCTGGATGCCGCATCGGAACCGGTGTTGCCGACGTCGTCGGCCACACCCATCACGCGGTCCTTGACGGACGCCGCGGCCCCGGCGACCTTGTCGGCCTGGCGACGAGCCACGTTGGACGGGCTCACGGTCTCGGTGAGCGCGTTGACGTCGCTGCTCAGCCGGCCGCGGGTGTCCTCGATCTCGCGGCGGATCTCATCGGGGTTGCTGGTCATCGCTTGTCCTCATTCCCTCTCAGCGCGTCCGGGATCTCGCGCGCTGTTGCTGTCGTCTGTGGAATTCCCTTGACCTGCTTGAGCTTTGCGCGCCCCATCGATGCCAGGACCGCGGCGACCGCGGCCCAGATGACAGCGACCACGAGGGCCGACCAGCCACGGCCGATGGAGCTGCCGAGCCCCCACCAGAGGGCGATCGACAGGAACAGCAGCACGAAATGGCCCGCCACTCCTGCTCCGCCGAGCATTCCGGCGCCCGTGCCGGCGCGGGTGGCCGACTCACGAACCTCGGCCTTGGCGAGCTCGGTCTCCTGGCGGATGAGCGTCGACAGGTCCCTGCTGATGTCGGCGAAGATGTCGCCGACGTTGCTCAGGGACCGGGTGGACGGGTCGTCCAGCTGTGGATCGTGGTGGCTCATCGGGGGTACTCACCCGCTCCGTTGGCGCTCCCGCCCACGGGACCCCCGAGCCCGGTGGTGCCACCTGCCTCGACGCCCGGGTCGGTCACGGGGTGGGGAGCCGCAGGGGTCGTGGTGCCGCTGGGGGAGCCGTAGGCGGAGTAGCCGCTGGTGCTGTGGTCCACGGGGACCGGCGCACTGCCGGTGCTTCCGGCGCCGGTGCGGGTGTCACCAAAGTGCTGCTCCTGCTGGTCCTGGTGGTCCGCCACGAGTCCGCGGCTCAACCGACCGCCGACGAGGCCGATGACGGCTGCGGTGGCGAGGAAGGCACCCGGACGCTGCCGGGCGAACTGCTTCACCTCCGAGACCAGGGAGCCGGGGTCGCGCTGGTCGAGCCACGAGGCGACGTCGCCCATGCGCTGTGAGGCCTGGTGGGCGAGGTCGCTGGCGACTCCCTGCTGCTCGGAGCCGTGAGCCATGCCGGACAGCTCCTCGCTCAGGGAGCGCAGCCCGTCGGCGACACGGGTCTGCTGCTGGGCGCTCTGCTCCAGCAGCTGGGTGCGGGTCTGCTGCCAGAGCTCCTTGGCCTGCTGGCCGGTCTCCTGTGCCACGTTCCTGGCTTCGTCCTTGCCGACCTCGGCCACGTGGCGGGCGCCCTCCTTGGCCTGTTCGCCGGTGGCACGTGCTTCGTCCTTGGCCACATCAGTGGTGGCGGTGGTTCCGTATGTCTCGCTCATGGGTCCATTCCTGTTCGTTCAACGAGTGCTGGACGCGTGGTCTCTCGACCGGGGATGTCAGGGACCTACCCGGGGCTGACCAGCCGAAACATCGCGGGTCGGGGGGAGCTGGACCCCTTCCGGGGCCAGGTGCAGGAGCTCGAGGAGGGCGCGGGCGTCGTGGGGCGCGTGTCCCCTGGCGTCGTTGTCGAAGTAGACGTGTACGTCCAACCCGTCGTCGACCCACCTCTGGACGCGCGCCGCCCAGGACCTCAGGGTGACCTCGGAGTAGCCGCTGGCATACAGCTCGGTGTCCCCGTGGAGCCGGACGTAGACGAGGTCCGAGGTCACCTCGTCGAACCGCGGCCAGGTGCCGGCGCTGTCGGACACCACCATGGCGATGTCGTGGGCACGCAGCACGTCCACTGCCCGAGGGGACCGGAAGCTCTCGTGCCGCGGCTCGAGCGCATGCCGAAGGGGGAGGCTCACGGTGGTGGACGTGAGGACCCGGTCGCCGGCGAGGGCGGAACCGTGCCGCGTGGCCAGGGACGCGGCCTCGTCGGTCGTTCTCGGCAGGAGCTCGAAGAACGCCACCAGACGATCCTCGTCGAACGCCTGGCGTGCCGGCAGCTGCCAGATGACCGGACCCAGCTTGTCGCCCAGGGCCAGGACACCGGAGGCGAAGAAGTTGGCCAGCGGGGTCTCCACGTCGAGCAGCTGTCGCATGTGGGTGATGAACCTTCCGCCCTTGAGAGCGAACAGGAACCCGTCCGGCACCTGGGTCGCCCACGCCGCGTAGCTGCTGGGGCGTTGCAGCGAGTAGAAGGAGCCGTTCACCTCGACCGCGGTGAGCACGCGGCTGAGGTGGGCCAGCTCGTCGCGCTGCCTCAGGCCGGGCGGGTAGAAGTCACCGCGCCACGAGGGGTAGCGCCAACCCGAGGTGCCGATCCGGACCATACGGGCCTCGTCTCGCGTCGGAGGGATGTCGAGTCACACCTTCCGTGCCCTGGTCGCCCAACTCCAAACTCCGTTTGCCCGTGGGCCGACCGGGTAGCGGAAGGACAGGGCCGGAACGGCCACTGCCCCACGACGACAGGAGACCCGTGACCACCGCCGAAGCGAACGTCGACATCGCCAGCGACATCACCACCGTCTACGACCAGTGGACCCAGTTCGAGGACTTCCCCCTGTTCATGGAGGGCGTGGACGAGGTCACCCAGGTCGACGACCGCCACCTGCACTGGAAGGTCAGCATCGCCGGGGTACACCGCGAGTTCGACGCCACGATCACCGAACAGATCCCTGAGGTGCGGGTGGCGTGGAAGGCCGACGGTGGCGTGCGGCACGCCGGGGTGGTGGACTTCCACCGCGTCGACGAGCACAGGACCAACGTGGCGCTGAAGCTCGACATGGACTCGCACGGCCTGGTTGAGCACGTCGGTGACGCCCTCGGTGTGGTCGAGCGTCGCGCCAAGGGCGACCTCAAGAGGTTCCGCCTCCTGGTGGAGAAGAACCAGGAGGCTTCCGGCAGCTGGCGCGGCCAGGTGCCGCGGGAGGGCTGACCGGTGCTCGACATGCAGCGGCTCGGCCCTGCTCGGCTGGTGCTGGTGCGCCACGGGGAGAGCACCGGCAACCTGGCCGACCGGGCGGCACGTAGTGCGGGCGCGGCTCGGCTCGAGCTCGACGAGCGGGACGCCGACGTCCCCCTCTCGAAGACCGGGTTGGAGCAGGCCCGCGCCCTGGGCCGGCACCTCGCCGACCTGCCCGGCACCGCCACCCCGACAGCGGTGGCCAGCTCGCCCTACCGACGTGGCGCGGACACGGCCCGGACGGCCCTGGAGGCCGCCGGCCTGAGGCTGCCCGTCCTTCACGACGAGCGGCTCCGGGAGCGGGAGCTGGGCGTCTTCGACGGGCTCACCGGCACCGGTATCCGCGCCGAGTACCCGCAGGAGGCGGCACGGCGCCAGTACGTGGGCAAGTTCTACTACCGACCCCCGGGTGGGGAGAGCTGGTGTGACGTGGCGTTGCGGGTGCGGTCCTTCCTGCGCGACGTGGGAGCCCGACCGGCGACGGACCGGGTGTGGATCTTCACCCACCAGGCCGTGATCACGTGCTTCCGCTACGTCCTCGACGGGATGGACGAGGAGGAGGTCCTGGCCCTCGACGCACGGGTGCCCATGGCCAACGGGTCCACCACGACCTACCGCCGCGGGCCCGGTGGCGTACCCGAGCTGGTCGACTACGCCTCCACCGCGGCGGTCCGGTCGCAGGGGGCGCAGCCGACCGAGGAGCCGGACCACGCCGGAAGGGAAGCCGTCTCGTGAGTCGCGACGTGCGCGACCTCGACGAGTCGGTGCTGGCACGGTGGCCCCTGCCCGATCCCTCCGGGGGCAAGGAGGAGCGCGGCCGGGTGCTCGTCGTCGGCGGTAGCCGCCACACCCCCGGTGCGGTGCTGCTCGCCGCCGAGGCAGCCGTCCGAGCGGGCGCCGGCAAACCGCAGGTGGCCACCGTGGGCAGCGTCGCAGTGGCCGCCAGCGTCGCGCTGCCCGAGGCGTTCGTGACGGCGCTCCCCGAGACCGACGAGGGAGAGATCGCGCCCTCGGCGGCGGAGCACGTGCTCGAGCTCGCGACCGAGGTCGACGCAGTCCTGCTGGGGCCCGGGCTCCTGTCACCCGAGCGGGCCTGTGCCCTCCTCGAGCAGGTCGTGCCACACCTGCGCTGCCCTGTCGTGGTCGACGCGCTCGGCATGGCCTTCGTCACCGAGCACCCCGAGGGCCTTGCGCACCTCGAGGGACGAGCGGTTCTCACCCCCAACGAGTCCGAGCTCGCCGAGACCTTGGGACAGGATGCCTCGTACGTGCACACGCACCTCTTCGAGTCGTGTGTCGAGCTGGTCGAACGCACGGGGGCCAGCGTCGTGACGGGTGGCGAGGAGACCGTCGTCGTCGCCCCCGGGTCCGAGACGCTCTGGAGCCTCAAGGGTGGGGTGCCCGGGCTCGGGGTCGCGGGATCTGGGGACGTCAAGGCCGGCGTCCTCCTCGGGCTGCTCGGCCGCGGACTGCCTGCCGTCGGCGCCTCGGCCTGGGCGGTGGTCCTGCACCAGGCCGCGGGCCGGGCGGTGTCGGAGACCCTTGCGCCAGTGGGTTTCCTCGCCCGCGAGGTGCTTACCTCCATACCCCGGGAGATGGCCCGGGTCGCCCGCGGCACCGGGCCGTAGCTTCGGCGCGATCGTGGACCGCCGCGTCCCGACCCCGAGGTCCGTCGCGACCTGCTCGGTCGGGCTGGACGTTTGGACGTCGCCGACCCGGGGCAGAGACGCGGCGATGACGCTCGCTGCGGCCGAGGCCGCCGGACCCACGAGGTGCCAGATGATCCCCTTCCCCACCCTCGCGCGTGAGCGCGGGTGAGCCAGGTGTCGGACCAGCCGCCACTGCGGGTGCCTGTCGGCGTCGTCTTCGACCTCGACGGAACGCTCGTGGACACCACGTACATCCACACCCTGGCCTGGTGGCAGGCCTTCCAGCTCAGTGGCCACGTCGTGCCCATGGCGAGCCTCCACCGAGCGGTGGGCATGGGTTCTGACCAGTTGCTGCCGCACATCCTCGGGGACAGTCGGGACGAGCGGCGGGACGACGACCTCGTGAAGGCTCACGACGTCCTGTTCGCGACGTGGCACGAACGCGTCGAGGAGCTGCCGGGCGCGGCCCACCTGTTGTCGTGGTGTCATCACCAGGGCGTCACCGTGGGGCTGGCCTCGTCGTCGGGCGGGCGGGACCTGGAGGCGATGCTGGGGGTGCTGGAGCACCCCGACCTCGACGTCGTCGTCACCTCCGACGACGTCCACCAGTCCAAGCCGGACCCGGGACTGGTGTTGCTGGCCATCGAGCGCATGGGACTTCGGCCCCAGGAGGTGCTGGTCGTCGGTGACACCGTGTGGGACATCCAGGCGGCCCAGGCGCTCGGCGCCAGGTCAGCGGGGCTCGAGTGCGGGGGGACGAGTGAGGCCGAGCTGAGGGCCGCCGGGGCGACGTGGGTGTTCAGGGACCCGGAGCGGCTGTGCCAGGCGCTCGCCGAGGTCTCCGGACCCGGGCGTGAGGCATGGCCCGCCTGAGCACCCTTGTCGGTCGTGGTGGTGCGTCGTATCGTGAAATGCGTTCGAGCAGTTGGCATTTCCTCTCTTGAGAGGATCCCAGGGATCGTCTTGAAGGAGCAGCGGTGGGGCCCCATGCCGTGCAGAGCGATGGTCAGACGATGTACTTCCGGTACGAGGTCGACGGCGGCCGATGGACCTGGTCGGCCGGACTCCGGGAGATCCATGGCCTGTCACCGGGGCAGGAGCCGACCGCCGAGCTGATGCTCGACAGGGTGGTCGAGGAGGACCGGCCCACGGTGCTGGCCCGGTTCGAACAACGCCTCGGGGAGCCGGGACCGTTCTCGTGTGTCTACCGGATGCGCGACGCCCACGGCCGCGTGCGCAGGCTCATCATCGTCGGTCAGAGCGACGTCACCGCTGAAGGGGTGCACCGGCTGTGGGGCTTCGTCGTGGACCTCACCGAGCCGCTGCGTGCAAGCGCCAGGGCAGCGGTCGCCGCCTCCGCCGAGCATCGTGCCGCCATCGAGCAGGCCAAGGGCGCCCTGATGTTGAGCTTCGGCGTCGAGGAGGAACCAGCGTTCGAGCTCCTGCGCGCCTACTCGTCCCAGAACAACATCAAGCTGTCCGCGGTGGCCGAGCGGATCGTCGCGGGGCTGGGGGACCCCGCGTACAGCCGTGCGGAGCCGGTGGAGAGCCTGCTCGACATCGTCATGGGACTCGGCTCCGGGGGAGGCCGCCCGTTCGAGGCCGAAGCGCTGATCGGGGCGTCCGGCGGTGGGGCCGCCCCCGAGGGGAGGCCAGGCCCCCTACGGGGCTGAACACCCTGGCGGCAGGCAGGGCGAGCTACTCCGACGGTGCCTGGGCGATGCGGACGGTGTTGCCGGACGGGTCGCGGAACGCGCAGTCACGCGGACCCCACGGCTGGTCGATCGGCTCCTGGAGGACCTCGGCACCGGAGGCGCGGACCGTCTCGAAGAGCGCGTCGACGTCGTCGGACCTGAAGACGTAGTTGGGCAGGACGCCCTTGGTCAGCAGCTCCTGCAGGGTGTCGCCGTCTGCCTGCGAGCGACCTGCGTGGGGCTCGGACAGGACGATCTCCAGACCCGGCTGGGTGTCGCTGCCGAGCGTGACCCAGCGGTGCCCGCCCGAGGCCACGTCGTTGCGCACCTTCAGCCCCAGGGCCCCGCCGTAGAAGGCGATCGACTCGTCGACGTCGTTGACGGTGATGTGGCAGTACTGCAGCGCGATGCTCATGGCTGTGACCCTAGGCAGCGGTGTCGCGCCCTGCTTCTCCGATCCTGCTCGATGCGTCGCGGCCCGATGCGCCGGTCGATGCGCCGGTCGATGCGTCGCGGACCGGACGGGTCTGCGTCTTCGCGACGCAGGAGGGCATGGCGTTGACGGCGGTGTGCTCCCGTCGCCGGTACGCCGTGGGGCTCTCGCCGACGATCTCGGAGAACCGCGAGCTGAACGACCCGAGCGAGGTGCACCCGACCTGCATGCAGGCGTCGGTGACGCTGACGCCCTCGCGCAGGAGGGCCATCGCTCGCTCGATACGGCGCATCATGAGGTAGCTGTAGGGGGTCTCGCCGTACGCGGCGCGGAAGCGGCGGGAGAAGTGCGCCGGTGACATCAGGGCCCGCTGGGCCATGGTCGGGACGTCCAGCGGCTGTGCGTAGTCGCGGTCGATCAGGTCACGGGCGCGGCGCAGGTGAGCCAGGTTCTCCAGCTCCTGCGGGGTCATGTCGGCACGGTAGCACCGAGGGCGGTGGTGCGGGATGCCTTGCGCCGCAACCGTGTGCGGCCCGGGCAACCCGGCGCGGCGCCCCCCAGGGAGTGGGGGTCGGCCTACCGGTGGCCGCCCGACAGGAGGGCCTCGCTGGCCCCCGACAGGTCGTGCGCCCGGGTCACGGTCACCGGACCCGAGGACGCCGGCAGGTCGTGCGGCCAGCCGGGACCGCCGACCACCACGTCGAGCTGCCACGAGACGTCCGCGAGCACCTGCCAGAGCCGCTCGTCGACCTGCCGGGCGATCGAGGCCCAGAGGAACAGGCGGCTGGGGCGGTGCACCTTGAGCAGGCGCTGCAGGGCGTCGGTCGGCATGCGGGCGCCGAGCCCCAGGGCGGCGACCCCGTGGCTGGCCAGCTCGGCCTCGACCGCGAGGAGGGGGAGGTGGTGCTGCTCCTCGTCGGCGCAGGCCAGCACGATGTCGCCGTTGGGCTCGTGCGGCCTGCTCAGCCGGATGACCGTGCGCAGCTCGGTGGCGAGGACCTCGCTGGCGAGGTGCTCGCACTCGACCCCGAGCGAACCGTCGCCCCACCGGTCCCCGACGGTGCGCAGGGCGGGGGCGAACACCTCTGTCCAGGCCGAGACGAGGTCGCGGTCGCGCAGCGTGCGCTGGTAGATCCGCGACAGGCTCTCGGCATCGAGGGACAAGGCTGCGGAGCAGATCGCCTCGACGGCGTCCTGGCGGTCGGCGGTGGACCGTGCGTCGCGGTCGCCGTCGGTCTCGATGAGCAGGCGGTCGGCGTCCATCGAGAGCGCGACGCGCGCTGCGCTCTGCGCCGGGACCCCTCGCGCCGTGAACCGGGCCATGACGCGTACCCGCTGGATGTCCTCCTCGCCGTAGCGGCGGTGGCCGCCCTCGGTGCGCTGGGAGGGACCGATGCCGTAGCGGCGGTCCCAGCTGCGGAGCGTGGCGGCAGGGACCCCCAACCGCTCCGCGACGGTCCCCACCGACCACTCGACGGAGGTCACGACGCCCCCCGGCGCGCCAAGAACTGGGCCGGCGGCGCCGAGGGGGCGGTCGACTTGCGGTCGGGATCGTGCTCGAAGGCCACAACATCCCATCTCAAAGTTGGTGCCCGTTGGCTCGTCAGCGGGTAAGGCACCACTGACGACCCCTGCCCGGGCATTTCCGACTATAGAAGTTGTTCAGGAATGTTGCACTTTGAAGAGGTTCTGCATAGGTTGTGAATCACTTCGGTTCGCGTCACGAGGAAAGAGATCCCCCATGAGCAGCATCAAGAGACTTCCCCGCCCACTGCTGAGCTCCTACGAGTGGCAGACGGACGGGGCGTGCCGCACCACCGACCCCGACGAGTTCTTCCCCCACGAGGCCGAGCGCGGAAACCGCCGGCTGAGCCGCGAACAGCGTGCCAAGGCCCTCTGCGCGACGTGCCCGGTGATCCAGCAGTGCTTCGAGCACGCGATGTCCGTGCGTGAGCCGTACGGCGTGTGGGGCGGGACGACGCCCGAGGAGCGCCTGGCCATGCAGCGTGGAGTCGCCGTCTGACCCGTCCGCCTTGGAC